>ERZ779875.2095-NODE-2095-length-11301-cov-5.174640_pt1 | contig 11301 bp, 10 predicted proteins | sample MGYA00511246_ERZ779875 | MGnify/ENA primary metagenome ERZ779875 (study PRJEB29588, sample SAMEA2155093) | human gut metagenome | biome: human gut; feature: human-associated habitat; material: faeces | place: Denmark | collected 2008/2010 ... | reverse complement strand
ATAATTATTGTTCAAGTGAGGGCGTTGGGTATTGTAAAAGGTTATGTAATCGGCAACCGCTTTCTTGAATTCCTTGTCGGAACGATATTTGGCGCGATAAAGTTCTTCCCTTTTAAGACTTGAGAAAAATGACTCTACAACTGAATTGTCATAAGGTGTATAGGCGCGTGAAAACGATTGAACGATATTCAATGATTTCAGGTAATTATAGAATGTTTTAGAGCGATAATTACTGCCGCGGTCAGAGTGGAAAACGATGCCTTCTTTAGGTCGTCGCGAGTCATAAGCGGCTTTGAAAGTACTTTTCACTAATTGCGTGCTGTTGTTCAAGGCGATTCGATATAGTCATTTTACAAAGATTTAGTAAAAAACACAGGGCGACGCACCCTGTGTTTTTTATTACTCTTTTGCTTTTGCGAAAGAGAGAACTTCCTCTCGGAAGTGACGCGATTGCGGACGCAAAGGCGGTGAAGGAAATGGAATTTCGTTGTCCGAACAATCGCTATTCCGTCGCTTCGCTTCCTTACAAATCTTCTCACTCAGACCAAAGATTTAACAAAACGGGACGTCGGGGCGCCGTCCCCTACGAAATGAATAACAAAGACGGTACGTCGGGGCACCGTCCCATACGAAAGGAATAACAAAGACGGGACGCCAACTAAAAGTCGTCGTCCCATACTGCGTATATATTTTTTTAAAATAAAACCGAGATTTCGGTTATTTTCAGAAATCTCGGTTTTTACTGTTTGTTTTTTCCGACTTATTATTGTTCCGCTGTATTTTCCATTGTGTTCTCCGTCGTGTTCTCCGTCGCGTTTTCCGTCGGTTGAGCGGCAGAGTAACGCTTTCTCGTTAAATACGCTATGACGAGACCGACGAAAACTCCTATAACGGCGGGGATAAGCCAGCCCAAACCGTATTTAAACAGAGGAACATACTCTTTCATAAAACTAATCGTCTCGGTCAACCGCAACGCTTTCAATACGTCTTTCGGCAAGGCGGCGATAAAGTCGAACACGGCGGCAATCAAAGTGAATACGGTAGTGGTCAGGTATACGCAACGCCTGTGTCCGAACGCAAAGCCGAACAATCCTAAAAGAATAAGAGTGATCGCGAGCGGATAAAGGAACATCAAAACGGGTATCGAGTAGTTTATAATCGCCGTCAGACCGAGGTTTGCTATCAAAAACGAAACGACGGAAAAAACGACTGCCCACGCCTTATACGGAATAAAGTTCGGGAAGAGAGATTTGAACGTTCCCGACGCGCCCGTAACAAGCCCGGCCGCCGTTTTTAAACAAGCGAGCGTTACGATAAACGCTAAAATTATTATTCCGACGTTTCCGAAATAGTGTTTGCTCACCTTCTGAAAGACTTCGCCGCCGTTTGCGCTTGACGAAAAAATCGCGCCGCTTTGCGCGCCTATGACGGAAACGAACAGATAAATAAGAGCCATCAAAACGCAGCAGAAAGACCCTGCCTTTGCGGTGTTTTTAGCAATCGCGGCAGGCACGTTTATTCCGTGTTCTCTTAACACGTCGATTATAATTATGCCGAAAGCAAGACTTGCTAAGGCGTCCATAGTATTGTATCCCTCTAAAAATCCTGTCGTAAACGCTTTTTGCGCGTAATCTCCGACGGGCGGAACGGTAGACATCTTCCCCATGGGTTTAATTATAGCCGCTATTACGAGAACGCTCAGAAAACCGAGAAAAAGCGGCGTCAGAATTTTTCCTACCCAAGTCAGAATTTTACCGGGGAACAGAGAAAACGCGAGTACGACGGCGAAAAACATCGCCGAAAATATCGCAAGGACAACGCCCGTGTTTGCGCCGCCGAACAGGGGTTCGATTGCCACGGTGTACGGTACGGTCGCGCAGCGGGGAATCGCGAAAAAGGGTCCTATCGTAAGGTAAAGCGCGCAGGTGAAAAAATAACTGTATCCCTTGCCGACTTTTGCGGAAAGTCCTATAAGTCCTTCGCTTTTGCTTACGCCGATCGACGTAACGCCGAGAAGAGGCAAACTTACGCCCGTAATCAGAAAGCCGATCAGAGCGACGAGCGTTTTACTTCCTGCCAGACTTCCCATATAGATAGGGAAAATCAGGTTTCCTGCGCCGAAAAAGAGACCGAACAACATGCCCGATATCCAAAGGGTTTGTTTAAAGGTTAGTTTTTGTGAAGATGAGTCGTTTAGCATATCAAGCCTTTCTATTTATTGGATTTTTTAACCTTGTTCGGTTATTTCTTTAACAGGTTCATTGTCTTTCGCAGATTTACTTTCGTTGAAGTCGTTTAGTTCCTCGCCTAACGATTTTTTCGTTCTGAACGATAACATAAAGTTGTACTTCTGCTTGATTTTATCGGCTTTCAGTTTAAGAGAAAGTCGGAATTCCTCGAGTTTTATGACTACGTCGTTTTCGGTTGCCCATTTTCTTATCTTGGACACGACGTTGAACGAGTAGAATACGTCGATTATAAATATTCCGAAATAAATTCCTAAGAAAAACGAATAAATTTCGTTGTAGTTTATCCAGTTTACCGCCTTTACGAAGAGCGGATGCAGGAAAATGTAATACGCCGCCCCTATAAGCCCCCAGAAAAAGGTGAATAACGGGCAGATAATCCCCTGAATATTTCCGGGTCTGTCAGAATAGTCCCACAACTTGACTTTCATTCCTTTAATGAAAATCAAGCCCGTAATATATTCGACGAGAGTCATCGAAACGGTAATGATAAATATTACGAAAATAGCCCTTAAAATTTCGTTTTCGATAAAGCCGTAATCGATAGAGCAGATAAGGTACAGACATACGACGCCCGTACCGTACAAAGGCAGGCACGGACCCGCCAAAAATCCGGGGTTGACCCATTTTTTATGTACTATTCTTCTGAAAAACAGTTCGAGCGTCCAGCCGAGCGTTCCTCCGAGAATGAACAAAAGACACAGCGTAATAAACGTTTTCATTTTCTTACTTCCTTATTTCCTGTTCGGTATTTTTTAAATCGGGCTTACGTCGCGATTTAAACCGTATAAATCGGATTTAAACTATATAAATTATACGAACGAGTGTTCGACGGTTATAATCGCGTTGAGTTTATCGTCGTATTTCTTGATTTTTTCCGTCACTATATTTTTGATTTCCTTTTCGGAAAGTTTGGTTTCGTTAGTTATCACGAGGTCGAAAATAACATTCGCGTGAGTGTCGCCCTCGTTCATTCTGAAATCGTGCAGGGTAAACCCGGGGTCGATTTCGGCTACTATTTTCCGACATTCTTCTTTAATCGCGTTGAGCCTCGGACTCGAAGTAACGACGGGGTCGATATGAATCGTCGCAAGACAATCGAACTTCTTTTCAAGTCCTCGTTCTATGTTGTCGATGGTATCGTGAATTTGCAGAATATCACCCTCGGCGGGGACTTCTGCGTGAAGTACGATAATTTTTCTCCCCGGACCGTAGTCGTGAATCATTACGTCGTGAATACCCGTGACGCGTTTTTTATCGTAGTTTAAAACGTAATCGGAAACGCCTTTTACGAGTTTCGGGTCGGGGGCTTCGCCGAGCAGTAAATCGACGACGCCCTTTATGGAATCTATACCCGACCACGCGATAAATACCGAGACGATTGCGCCCGCTATTCCGTCGAACGGAACGTTTTTAAAAAAGAACGAGAGTATCGCGGAGAGGATAACTATCGACGTTGCGAGACAGTCCGAAAAACTGTCTTTGGCGGTCGCTTTCATTGCGATAGAGTCGATTCTGTTCGCAAGGGATAAGTTTAAAATCCCGAGCCATAACTTAGCGATTATCGAAAAGCCCAGTACGGCGAAAGTGATTATTGCCGCCGCTGAAGAATCGAACGTATACGGTTCGAAATTTGCGATTTTTTTAATCGAAGCGGACATCAGTTCGATTGCTACGATAAGAATGATAACGGAAACGCCGAGCGCGGCGCAGTATTCCATTCTGCCGTGACCGAACGGGTGTTCTTTGTCTGGCTTCTTGCTCGCGAGTTTAAAACCGAAAAGAGTAATAATCGACGAGCCTGCGTCGGAAAGGTTGTTTATACCGTCGGATACGATTGAAATTGCGCCGGAAATCAAGCCCGCCGCAATCTTTATAGCGCAGAGGGTAACGTTGACGGCAATGCCTGTTATCCCCGTGAACAAGCCGCATTTTTTGCGTATTTTCGGGTCGTTTACGTCGTTTCCGCCTATTAATTTGTCGGCAATCGCTTTAAACATACTGTATACCTGTGAATTATCGCGTCTGCAACGATATGCAGACGATATATTTATAAAATAAATCGGGGAAACGTTTTTTGCTTAGAGAGATAAACTCAATCTACGGCAACTTCGCGTCCCCGATCGCCTTTGAATTTTTAATTATTCTTCTTCTTTCGTTTCTTCGTCCTCGACCGCGTTTATAACGACTTTGATTTCGAGTACCTTTTTAAGGTTGCGTTTGGTTACCGAGATCGTGAGGTTATTATAGTCGAACGAAAAACCGATAGGGGGAATATCCCCGCATTTTTCGATTATCCAGCCGCTGACCGTATTCGAATCGCTCTCTTCGTCCTCTTCCTGAGAGAAGAGTTCGCAAAACTCGGTAAGTTCGGCGTTGCCGTCCACGAGATAGGTGTTTTCGTCGAGTTTGGTAAAATAGTTTACCACTTCGTCGTGTTCGTCCCATATTTCGCCGACGAGTTCTTCTAAAATGTCCTCCAAGGTGACAATACCGAGGGTACCGCCGTATTCGTCTACTACCGTCGCCATGTGAACTTTCTGCTTTTGCATACTGCGGAGCAGAACGGAAATTTTCATATGTTCGGTAGCGAGAGCCATCGAGGTTATGATGCCTTTTACGTTCTCGGCTTTATTCATAAAAGCGGCGTAGAAGTCCTTTTCGTGAATCATACCGATAATGCTGTCGATAGAATTTCTGTATACGGGCATTCTCGAAAAGCCGTGTTCCGAAAATTTCTCTCTGATCTCGTCCATCGGCGTGTTTTCTTCCACGGCGATAATGTTTACTCTCGGGACGAGAATATCGCCGACTTCGGCGTCGTTGAACTCGATCGCGCTCGATAAAAGTTCTTTTTCGTTGTTGTCGAGCGTGCCGTCCTCTTTCGCTTCTTCTATGTATGTGAGAAGTTCCTCTTCGGTGATGACGTCGTCCCCTTTAAACTTGAAAACTTTCTTCATAAGAGCCTTCCAACCCGTAAATATGAGGTTTAACGGGTAGAGAATTATCGTGAAGAAGTCAACGATGGGGCAGACGAACATCGCAACCTTTTCGGGAGATTCCTTCGCGAGCGTCTTGGGCGTTATTTCGCCGAAAATAAGTACCGTAATCGTAGAAATAATCGTCGAAAGCGTCGCCGCGAGGCTGGCGGAAGATTTTATGATTTCGGAGAACAGCAACGTGGAAATCGTAGCCAAGGTGAGATTTACGATGTTGTTTCCGATTAAAATCGTGTAGAGTAGTTTGTCGTAATTTTCCGTGTATTTAAGGGCTTTTTTAGCCGATTTGTTGCCGTCGTCCGCAAAGACTTTAAGCCTTGCTCTGTTGAGCGAAGTGAACGCGGTTTCGGTTGCCGAGAAAAATGCCGACAAAATAAGCAAGGCAATCAGAATAATAACGTAAATCGTTACGTTCTGACTGCCGGGAGGGGGTTTTCCGTCTGAATCCATAAAGAAATAAATACTCCTTAATAATATTATAGTTGCTATTATAGCATATTATTTGCGATTTGTAAATACTTTCGCGGTAATATTTAAAAATGAATAATATTTCCGATATTTCACAAAAAAGAATTGACAGAAAACGCGAAAAGTTGTAGAATTAAGCCGTAAATTTCAAGGGTGGAGTCTGTCGCAATTTTAATTTTGTGACGGGCTTTTTTTCAAAAAAAGCGGAAAAAAGGTTATTTTGGAGTCGTTATGATAGAAGAAATACTCAAAAAAGTAGCGGAAGCCGAAAAAAACGCCGAGAACATCAAATCGGAAAGCGAAGCGGTCGCGAGAGAAATAAGGGCGAACGCCGACAAAAAGGCGAAAGAGGAAAAGGAAATCGCCTTTCTGAACGCGAGAGTTAAAAAAGCCGACAAGGTTTTGTCGGCTAAAAACGCATGCTCGCAGCATTTCGGAAAGACGCTCGAAACCGCTGAAGCGGAAGCGGAAAAGTATAAGACAGAGAAAAGCGGCAAGGTCGAAGAACTTTCGGAAGATCTTTTCGGGAGGATAAGAAATGGCGATTGCTGAGATGTCCCGAATGACGCTCGTCGCGCTGCTTTCCGACAAGGAGAAAGTGTACGACGCGTTGCAGAAAACGGGCGCGGCGCAGATAAAAACGCAGACAGAAAAGGAGTACGCCACGCCGTACCCTGCGGATTTATCCCCGAATTTTACCGAGAAAATCGAACGGGCGAACAAGTGCCTCGAATTTCTCGCCGACGAAACGGAATCGCTCGACAAGACCGAGAGAGGCGAGGGTATAGCGAAAGACGGATTCGAGGTTACGCTCGACGAGTTTTTCGCTGCGGGCAGAAACGCCGATAAAACCGAGGAGTTTTTGGTCGAAGTCGAAAAACTGTCCGAAAAAAAAGCGGAACTGAAAGCCGAGCGCGCGAAAACGGTCGAAAGGCGTAAGTCTTACGAGCCGTACGAAGGGCTTAACGTGAAGTTTTCGGTTTACAAATCGACTAAAAAGACGTCGGTTTTTCTCGGAATTATTCCGTCGGACAAAATCGACAATTTAAAGAAAAGTCTCGACGAACTCGGGACTGTGGAATATTCTGCGGAAGCCGATTCGGGCGCGGGCGAGATATACGCCGTAGTCGCCTATAAAGGGGTTGCGGAGGAAACCGAGAAAATACTTGCCGAAAACGGGTTTACGAAATGCCCGTTCGATAAAGGCGAGACGGCGAAAGAAGTTATAAACGGGCTTGACTTAAAAATCGGGGAGATTGACGGGGAACTCAAAAACGTTGCCATATCGGCGGCGGAAAAGTGTCAACGCTCCAAAGAAGTCAAGGTATATGTCGATTATCTCGCATACTTAAATGAAAAGTCGCAGGCGGACGAAACGCTTTTAAAGACAAATTCGACCTTCATAATGGAAGCGTACGTTCCGACGGAAAGTGAAGGAAAAGTACGCGAAGCGGTGACGAACGTCGTAAGGGCGTGCGAAATCGGGTTCGATACGATACCTCGGGACGAGTTCGCTCCCACGCTTATGAAAAACGGCGGGGCGGTGAGCAATTTCGAGGCGGTCACGAATATGTATTCGGTGCCTGCCTACGGCGCGCTCGATCCGAACGCGGTGATGTCCTTTTTCTTCTCGCTGTTTATGGGGCTTATAATGGCGGACTTCGGGTACGGTATTTTAATGATACTCGGCGGCTTTTTAATCGCTTCCAAACAAAGAGACGGAACGTCTTTAAAGCGTATGGCTAAGGTGTTCGCTTACGGCGGATTCTTCGCCCTTTTGTTCGGAGCGTTATTCGACAGTTGGTTCGGATATCCGATACTTCGTACGGCGTTCGGCGAAGGGTCGGCGTACAACAACTTTTACGCCGAACATCTCGACGCGATTTCTTCGCCAACGAGTATAATGGGCGTGTCCGTGCCGAAAATCCTGATGTGGTGTTTAGGTCTCGGAACGATTCAGATAGCGGTCAGTCTTATAATGAAAGCCGTTCAATGCTTCGGCAGAAAGCAGTATCTCGAGGGTATATTCTCGGGTCTTGTGTGGGCGGTAGGGCTTCTCGCTTTCGTAGTCGCCGTGTTCGGTATGGCGTCGAATAAAGAATTTCTGACAAAATACGGCAGTTATATAGCGATAGGCTTTATCGTACTCGGCGTGCTTACGGCGGGTATAAGCGAAAAGGGCGTTCTCGCAAAATTTACCAAACCTTTCTCGTCCGTATACGGACTTATCAACTACGTTTCGGACATACTCTCGTACGCGAGACTTTACGGACTTATGCTTTCGGGCGCGCAAATCGCCTCGATATTCACGAATAACTTAGCGATTGACCTTCTGTTCCCGAATGGTATCGTAGGGATAATCTTCGGCGTAATCGTAATAATCGCGGGCAACCTGTTTAACCTCGCGATGAGCCTTTTAGGGGCGTTCATACACGATTCGAGGCTTCAGTACGTCGAGTTCTTCGGCAGGTTCTACGAGGGCGAGGGCGAATTGTTTACCCCCTTGGGAAGAAGCGGCGAACACGTTTATATAAAGGCTTAATAAACGTTAAAAAACGGTCTATAAGTCGATTATCGGCTTAGAAATAAAATAAAAAACAAATTTCGGAGGAAATTAAAAATGGAAAAAGTAATCGGCATTTTAGGGCTTTCGCTCTGTATGATTCTCTGCGGATGCGGATCTGCCATCGGTCTTTACAAGACGGGTTCGGCTGCCGCGGGCGTACTTGCGGAGGATAACAAGAAGTTCTCGAAGATAATCGTTCTCGCTCTTCTCCCCGCAACGCAGGGTATTTACGGCTTCGTTCTCGCCGTAATGAAAATCGGTTCTATCGGAGCGGGTTGGGCTACGTTCGGAGCGATGATAGGTCTCGGAATTACCGGTATGGCTTCGGCGATATTGCAGGGCATTACCGCCGCTTCGTGTATCTACGCGATAGGCAAAAATGCGGCAGGTTCGGGTAAATACGTTCTTTTCCCCGCAATGATAGAGTTCTACGCGATACTCGCGCTCGTTCTCGGAATAATGATACCCGTCGCGTAATAAGCGAAAACAGAGAGTATATTATATTAGAGTATATTATATTATGGAAGAAAAAAACACGCTTTCGCAGGCGATAGTTTCGGACGCTCAGAGTTACGCTGAAGAAACGGTAAGGCTCGCGAAGGAATACGCGGATAAAAAGGCGAAGGAAACGCAGTTCGAGATACAGACTTATATATTAAGTCAGGAAGAACTCGCGAGAAAAGAAAGCCTTGACATAGAGAGAAAAAACGCGGCTCAGGAGAGAATGGAAAGCAAAAAGATTATGCTTTCGGCCAAGGTTGCGCTTGTGGACGAGGTTTACGAGCGGACTAAGTCTAAACTCTCTTCGCTCGAAAAAGGCGAACAGGTAAAGTTTTTCGCGTCGCTTGCGGAGAAGTATTACGCGAAGGGCGACGAAATTCTCGTTGCGAAGGACGCCGTTTTTACCGCCGAGGACTTGGAGAAATCGCTCGAAGTTAAGGGCGTTCCCGTGAAATCGGGCGACTTTACGGGCGGCGGATTACTTCTGAAAGGCAAGACCTATGATCGGGATTTGTCGTTCGATTCGATTATACAATCCGCGAGAGAAAAGACCGAAACGGAAATTTCGGCAAAGTTATTCGATTGATATGGCGATTAAAGATATGACTTTTTCAAACGGCGTAATAAAGTCGCTTGAAAAAGAATTGTTAAACCGAGCGGCGTTGTCGAGGATTATCGACGAACCGTCGTATAATTCGGCTTTGAAATCGGTGAAAGAACAGGGCTTCGGCAGAAACGTTCAGACCGACAACGTCGATATCTTAGCGGAAGCCGAAACGGCGGCTCTCGACGATTTCGTTCGGGAATTTTCGCCCTCGAAAGAGTATTCGGCTTATTGCCTTAAAAAAATCGACTATTTCAACGCCGAAAAATATCTTCGTTCGAAATATATCAAAGGCTACGGCTACGAAGAGAAAAGAACGGGGCTTATAGAAAATATCGCCGATAAAATCGACAAAAAAGACAAAGAGTTGCCCAAGGAACTACTTGCGGCTTACGAGAATTGCGAAAAATCGTTTGAAAGCGGAACCGCTACGGGCGTCGAAATCTCCACGGAGTTTTTAAGGGCGTACTACTCGGACGTTCTGAAAGTCGTGAAGAACAAAACTTTAAGAGATTTTTTAAAAAGAGAAATCGACTGTAAAAACCTGTCCGCGGCTCTCCGTTCGGGAAGCGTCGAAGAGACGAAAAAACAATTTATTTCGGGCGGAGAACTTTCCGAGAGCGATATGACGTTCATTGCCGAAGCGGAGACGGAAGCGATACTCAAAAAGTTTGCTTTTACCGATTTTTCGGATATAATAAAAACCGCTACGGGCGAAAAAGCCGAGGGGAAACCCTTGTCGTCGTTCGAGGCTTACGCGGACGGCTATGCTCTTTACGAAATGAAAAAGGTCAAATACGAAACGGAGGGCGCGACGCCTTTCACGTTGTATTACCTTTATAAAAAAGCGGAAATCGGCAACGTAAAGTTGATACTTAAATGCAAAAAGGCGAATCTATCGCCCGAACTCATCAGAAGGAGATTAAGGACGGCTTATGACGGGTAATCTTGCGATAATCGGCAACGGAGAATGCGTGGTCGCATTCAAAGCGGGCGGCGTAGACGCGTATTTTGCGGACGACGAGAAAAAGGCGAGGGAACTTTTGAAAAAACTCGCTCAGACCTATAAGGTGATATTTGTTACCGACGATTTGGCGAGGTCGCTCGACGATATAATTCAAAGGACGGTAGAAAATCCGTACCCCGTAATCGTTCCCGTTCCGGGCGAAAACGGAGCGTCGGGTTACGCAATCGAAAAGATGAAAGAACAAGCGGAACGCGCTCTCGGCGTGGACGTGCTGTTTAATCGTTGACGAGGATAAAAGTCAGCGACTAACCGATAGTTATAATTGAGGAAAGAGGACTTTTATTTATAGCATCAATAAACATATCACGCTGGCGGCGGGAAAGAATTCTCGTGCGGTTTATATGTTTTTCAAAATACCCTTTATTAATAAAAGCAGCAAGTGTATACTGTTCAAAATTTGATACGGTACAGGCATAAAAATTAAGTTTTTCTTTAAAAAGCTGCATGAGCTGCACTGGAAGCACCATGTAGCTTATTCTTATTGTAGGAGAGAGCGTTTTTGTAAATGTATTCATATAAATTACTTTTCCGGATACATCAATACTTTCAAGCGAAGGTATAGGCTTTCCTAAAAGCCTGAATTCACTGTCATAATCATCTTCAATTATGTATCGTGATTCGCAGTTTAATGCCCATCCAAGAATTTCATAGCGGCGTCCTATTGGAGTGACAATTCCGGTAGGGTAGTGATGTGATGGTGAAAGATGGAGAATATCCGCATTTCCGGCCTTTAATGCATCTATATTAACACCTTCTTCATCAATGGGAATGCTTACACATTTTACATTGTTGCTATTATAAATTTTGCGTATTTTTTCGTATCCTGGGTCTTCAACCGCAAATGTTTTATCGCGTCCGAGAAGCTGTATAATGAGAGTATAAAGATATTC
>ERZ779875.2090-NODE-2090-length-11323-cov-5.646610_pt1 | contig 11323 bp, 10 predicted proteins | sample MGYA00511246_ERZ779875 | MGnify/ENA primary metagenome ERZ779875 (study PRJEB29588, sample SAMEA2155093) | human gut metagenome | biome: human gut; feature: human-associated habitat; material: faeces | place: Denmark | collected 2008/2010 ... | reverse complement strand
ATGAGGACAAATGGCTCGAGGCGCAGCGCGCATTTTGGCGCGCCGTGCCGGATAAGATCGAGGACACGCCCTATGGAAAAATTCTGCTCAATGAGGTGCGGCGCAAGGCGCGCCACTGCAAAAACCTTTTGCAGCGCGCGGCGCAGGAGATGTGCGCGAATGACGCGCTGAACCAGAAGTATGCGCCCGCGTTCCTCGACGCGTCCTACCAGCTTGAAGCGCTGGAGGGGAAGACCGCAGAGGGCTGGGACGCCGCGCGCGGCGTGACCATCGCGTTTCCGCGCCTCGCCGCGGTGAAGGACAGCGACGGCGGCGAGATGAAAGCGCGCATGAAAAGCCTGTGGGACAACTGCAAGGAGACCGTCAAGGGCTTTGCCGAGATTTTTTCCGCCTCGTCCGACGAGGCGGTGGAGGACCTGCGCACGATGGCGAGCGCAATGCTCGCGCTCATCGACCTGACGGCGGACTTTTCCCGCCGGTACAACGAGGAAAAACGGCGGCGGAATTCTGCTGACTTCTCCGATCAGGAGCACGAGGCCATCCGCCTTCTCATCGGAGAGGACGGCGCGCCGACAGAGCTTGCGCGCATCGTCAGCGCGCGCTACCGCGAGATCATGGTGGACGAGTATCAGGACACCAACGAGGTGCAGAACCGCATTTTTGACGCAATTTCTTGTAAAGGAGAAAACCTTTTCACTGTTGGCGATGTCAAGCAGAGCATCTATCGCTTCCGCCTAGCCGACCCGCGTATTTTTTTGCAGCATTATAACACCTGGCCGCCGCTTGAGGACGCAGAGGAGCACGACAGCGCGAAGCTGCTGCTCTCGCGCAACTTCCGTTCGCGCAAAGAAGTGCTGGACGCGACGAATTTTATCTTCTGCAATATTCTTTCCGAGGAAATGGGTGAGCTCGACTACGGCGCGGATGAAATGCTGCGCCTCGGCGCGAATTATGTCGAATCGAGCGCGTGCGGCGCGGAGTTCCATCTGCTCGATCTGCCGACGCAGACGGGCGAGCAGCGCGTGCGCGCGAGCGAGGCTGAGGCCGCGTTCGTCGCGGACTATATCAGCAATATGCTGACAAGTGAATTTCCTATACAGGATGACAAAACAAAAGAGCTGCGGCCCGTGTGCGAGGAGGACATCGTCATATTGATGCGCTCGCCGAGCACGCGCCTTTTGGACTATCGCCGCGCGCTGGAGGCGCGCGGCCTCCACTGCGCCGCTGACGCGGGCGAGGACTTTTTTGCCTCGATGGAGATCGCAGTGCTGTTCGCGCTCTTGCAGGTCATCGACAATCCGCGGCAGGACGTGCCGCTCATTGCCGTGCTGCGCTCTCCGCTCTTCGGCTTTACACCCGATGAGCTCGCGGCGATCCGCGCGCGGCAGCGCACGGGTGACTTCTACGATGCGCTGCTTTTGAGTGAGGACATCCACAGCGTAGAATTCCTCAGTACGTTGGACGCTTTGCGCAACAGCGCGGCGCACCTGAGCGTGCGCGAGCTGCTGAGCGAAATCTACCGCCGGTGCAATGTGCTCGGCATCTTCGGCGCGATGCGCCGCGGGGCGGAGCGCAAGGAAAATCTGCTCGCGTTTTTGGAGCTCAGCGAGGACTACGCGCGCTCGGGGCGGCAGGGCCTTTTCGACTTTGTGCGCACGCTGCGCGAGCAGCTTGCCGAAGGCGAGGCGGGTTCGATGCAGACCGCGCACGCCTCTACGGGCGTTCGCATCATGTCGATCCACAAGTCAAAGGGCCTCGAATTTCCGGTCGTGATCCTCTCGGACCTCGCGCGTCGCTTCAGCAATATGGACTTTTTGAGTTCGGTGCTCGTGCACCCGCAGCTCGGGCTGGGGCCGGTGTGCGTGGACACGCAAAGGCACATCCAGTACCCGACGGCCGCACGGCAGGCGCTCGAGCGCACGCTGCGGCGCGAGGCGAAGGCCGAGGAGCTGCGTGTGCTGTACGTTGCGATGACGCGCGCGAAGGAAAAGCTCGTCATGGTGCACACGCAGGCAAACGCGAAAAGCCGCGTCGCCGACCTTCTGGCGCTGAGCGATTGTCCTGTGCTGCCCGAGGCTGTGGACAGCGGCAAGTGCATGGGCGACTGGATCATGCTGCCGCTTTTGCAGCGCAGCGAAGCGGCGTCCCTGCGCGAGCTTGCGGGGCAGAATGGCGCGGGGAGATTCTATGCTGACGAAACGCCGTGGACGGTGCGTGTGCACGACGGTTTGAGCTTTGTGACGCCGCAGCAGCGGCCCGATGACGCGCCAGTGGATGCCGCGCCGCCGAAGGATGAGCTGCCGGTGGACTTCGCCGCGCTGTCGTACCGCTACCCCTACGCGGGGCAGACGGCCTTTCCCGCCAAGCTGACGGCCACGCAGCTCAAGGGCCGCGCGCTGGACGAGGAGATATCCGAAAATACAACGCTCCCACCGCGGCTGCGCAGCCTATATAAACCAAAATTCCTTGCGGGCGAAACGACGCTCACGGGTGCGGAGCGGGGCACGGCGCTGCACCTTGTGATGCAGGACCTTGACTTTTTCTGCGAAGCAAGCGAGCAGAGCGTGCGTGAGCAGGTCGAAAAGCTCAGAGCGCAGCGCAAGCTGACCGACGAGCAGGCAAGCGCCGTCGATGTGCGCGCGATCGTCCGATTTTTGCGAAGTGATCTTGCCGCGCGCATTCGCAAGAATGCGCAGACGGTGCGGCGCGAGTACCGCTTCTCGCTGCTGCGGCCAGTGCGGGACTTTGCCACGCTGGACGCCGACGACGCGGTGCTGCTGCAGGGCGTGGTAGACTGCTTTTTTGAAGAGGACGGCGAGCTTGTGGTCGTGGACTTCAAGACTGACCGCATCGGAAGAACACAGATCGAAGAACGAGCTGAGCACTACCGCCCTCAGCTCGAGGCATACTCCATGGCCCTTATGCGCGTGATGGGCAAAAAGGTCAGGGAAAAGGTGCTGTATTTCTTCTCGGTCGGCGAAGAAAAGGTGCTGTGAATACATAAAAACACCCTCCGCGGGAAATCCGCGGAGGGTGTTTTACAAGATTTGCTCACACGATAAAATGCTCTAAGATCAGCACTGTCGCGCAGCAGACGAGCGAGACGGGGAGAAGTCCCAGTCCGCACCAGGCGGCGACGATGCCGATGACCATGGCCGCCGCGCCCGCGATGGGCGACTGCGTGGCGTTCATGATGGCGGGGAACGTCATCACCGCGAGCGTGACGTAGGGCACGTAGAAGAGAAACGAGCGCAGGAAGGGATTCTGGATCGGCTTGCGGATCAGCGTGAGCGGCAGGACGCGGATGAGATAGGTCGTGGCCGCCATGACGAAAAGATATAAATACGTTTTCATGCGACGAGATCATCCTCCTTGTGCGGGAACAGAATGGCGGCGGCAGCAGAGATCACGATGGTCAAGACCAGGATGCGCATGCCCTCGGACAGCTCGCGCGTGAACGGCAAAACGCTTGCAAGAAGTGAGCAGAGAAAGCTCACGCCGATGCAGCCGAGCACGATGCGGTTCTGCTTGCCGACGGGGATGATGATGGCGAGAAACATGCCGAACAGCATCACGGAGCAACCGCTGACGGCCCAGACGGGCATGAGATTCCCCATCAGCACGCCGAGCACGGTGCCGATGCTCCAGCCCGGCATGGCCGCGCACATGGTGCCGAAGTAATACCACACCTCAAGATACCCAGGCTGCGCGATGGCGAGGCCGAAGATCTCATCCGTCAGGTCATAGGCGATGAGGAGCCGCCAGGGAAGCGGCGTATCGGGCGAGAGACGCTGGCTGAGCGCACAGCTCATCAGAAGATAGCGCGCGTTGACGACCAGCATCATCAGCGCCATGGCCCAGAGGCCGGAGTCGGCGGCGATGATGGTGATGCCGCCGTATTCACCCGACGAGGCGTTGTTCAAAAAGCTCAGCAAAAAACCCTGAAAAATGCTCAGGTGCGCGTTGTGCGCGCTGATGCCGATGCCGAAGCTGACAGCAAAATAACCAAGCCCAATGGGGATGCCGTCGCGCAGTCCCCGCAGGAAATGTTTTTTCGACATAATTCTGATGTTCCTTTACTTCCAATCATCCGTGCGCAAGGCGCGTAAGTGCCATTATACGACTGAAAACGGCAGAAGTAAAGAGAAATTGCATAGCGAGCGTTGAAAAATTGACGATGAAATTAGGGAAAAGTGCTAAGGAAGAGAAAAGCACGGAGAGGATCAAAAATTTCTCTTGCAATTTGACACAAAGCGTGGTAATATCCTATATGGCTTTTTTAGAAAAGTACATTTGGATCAGAAAGAGGTGAACACGAGCAATGAAGGAAGGAATCCATCCCAATTATCAGCAGACTACTATTACTTGCGCCTGCGGTAATGTGATTGAGACAGGTTCCACCAAGCAGAATATCAAGGTGGAAGTGTGCTCTAAGTGTCACCCCTTCTTCACTGGTAAGCAGAAGCTGGTCGATACCGGCGGCCGCGTTGCCAAGTTCAACAAGAAGTTCGGCCTGAACTAATTCAATCACAAAAGCAGCTCTGCTACGGCAGAGCTGCTTTTTTCTGCTTTTTTGGAACGCTCAGTTTTGCCCGTCGGGATATTCGACGATGAAGGGGAGCGGCTCAAGGGCCTGATCAAGATAATTTGTCTCCTCATAATAGTCGCTGCCGCCTGCAATGGTGTGCACCTGAAGAAGACGGACGCGCAGAACGGCACCGTCGGACAGTTCGACGATCATCTCGCAGATGAGTGGAGAGTCGGTGATTCTGATGCAGAGGTCAAGCGCATTCTCATCAATGGGATAGCGGATGAAGTACGAGGTACCAAGGTCTCGTGCTGCAGTTGCCTCAGCGGTATCACTGAGGTCGTTGACAGGGTAGGCCTCTTCCACAGATGAAACAGGAACAGCTTCGAGAGGTACAGTTGAGATCAGCTTGCCGTTGCGCGTGTATTCAAGCCGCATGGTGCGGATGTCGCGGTCGTCGTAGACGCCAAGGGTAAAGCTGCCGAATCGGTAATCCACACCCTTTTCAAAGGAAAGTTGATAGGTGAGCGGCGAACCGGAGTCTCGGCGCATATAGGAAAATGGTGGATTAAAACTGTAGAGGACAGGGGAATTCTGAGTTTTAAGGTTGTAGATCGTATCAAGCTCTTCTGACTGTGTTTCGCCGTGGGTCTTGAAATTGACACTGACGCTGAGCTCATCGCTCAGCGGTACGGTCACTTCGCCGTGCAGATAGCCGAAGCTGTCCTGTTTAAGATCGGCGGTGCGGGTCGGCGGACTGTCGCTCGTGTAGGATGAGCTGCTGCGGTCAGTCACAAGGAGAGAGACAGCCGTATTTTCGCCGATCGTCTTCGGCAACAGAGAGAAGGCGAGCGTGCACTCCTGCTTTTTGAGGTTGACGCTTTTGACCTCGCAGCTGTATTGCGAGATCAGGCTCGACTCGCGCTCCAAGATGTCCGAGACATTATTGCTGATGCCCGCGATCTGGTTCGAGAGGCTGTTCTGCACGTTGTAGAGCTGGCTGCGAAGGTCATTTACTTGCGTGCTGAGCGTGTTGATGCGGTTGTTGTAATGCACGCCGACGGCGATGAGCGCGGCGAGCGCCACGGCCGCACCGCCGATGATCTTCTTGTGCTGTATGCAGAAATCGCGGAAGCTCAGCTTTTCCGCGGGAGCTTTTTCGGCGTTGCTTTGAACCGGCGATTCGGCGGCATCCTGCTCGGGTTTGGCATGCTCCAGACTGAGCAGCTCGTCGACGGAAACGGAGTAGAGCTTAGAGAGTTCGATGAGCTTGCTAAGCTCAGGCTGCGTGGCGCCGCTCTCCCATTTGGAGACGGCTTGGCGCGAGACACCGAGCTTCTCCGCCAGCTCCTCCTGCGACATGCCGCTCGCGCGGCGCAGTTCGTAGAGCTTTTCATATAGTTCCATGAAAGGTTCCTCCTTGGGGAAATGTTGCTGCGTTCGACGCCGTGCACTGCGCCTTTGCAGGAAAAGCATAGCAGGAAAACGGGAGAAAACACCACCAACCGGGCGTTTCTTTTTGTCAACCTGAGGTTGCGTCCACCCTATTTTCACATGAAAGGGGCGGAAATGTCAATGAAAAGCGTTTTTGCCTTTTCTTTTGGCGGAAAATACACTATAATAAAAATGATTTGTACAGCGCCGATTTCGGCGCGATAAGGAGAATCTATGGAAGAATTGAAAGAGAACAACGCGCCGCGCGACAGGGCGATTTTAGTCGGCCTTTCGTCGCCGCGGCTCGATCGAAAAGAGAATGCCGACGAGGAGAGCCTTGAAGAGCTCGGTGCGCTCGTCGAAACGGCGGGCGGCGTCAGCGTCGGCGTGGTTTTACAAACGCTGCCGTCGCCGAACCCGCACACATTCATCGGCGAGGGCAAGGTGGACGAGATCCGCGAGCTGGTAAAGTCGCAGGAGGCGACAATGGTCATCTTCGACAATGACCTCTCGCCCTCGCAGATGCGCGTTCTGTGCGAAGAATTCGGCGTGCAGGTGCTCGACCGCAGCGGCCTCATTCTCGATATCTTCGCCCAGCGGGCGAAGACAAAAGAGGGCCGGCTTCAGGTCGAGCTTGCGCAGTATCAGTACCTGCTGCCGCGCCTGATCGGTATGTGGACGCATCTGGAGCGCCAGGCGGGCACGTCGGGCAAGGGCCCCATCGGCTCGAAGGGCCCCGGCGAAACGCAGCTTGAGACCGACCGCCGCCACATCCACAGAAAGATCGACAAGCTGAAGGCGGACCTTGAAGAGGTGCGCCGCGTGCGCGCCACGCAGCGCGACCGCCGCAGCAAGAATGAAATTCCCGTCGTCGCCATCGTCGGCTACACGAATGCGGGCAAGTCGACGCTTTTGAACGCGCTGACCGGCGCGGGCATTCCCGCGAATAACCGCCTGTTTGACACGCTGGACACGACGACGCGCCTTCTCACGGTGTCCGACACGCTGGATGTCGTGATCTCCGACACGGTCGGCTTTATCCGCAAGCTGCCGCATCAGCTGGTCGAGGCCTTCAAGGCAACGCTCGAGGAACTCGAATACGCCGATCTTCTTCTGCACGTCATCGACATTTCCGACCCGCACTGGCTCGAGCAGGCGCAGATCGTGGACGAGCTCATCGAAGAGCTCGGCGCGCAGCAAATTCCCTGCCTGCGCGTTTACAACAAGTCCGACCTCTACTTCGGCGATATCCGCCCGCACGGGGAGGACAGCGTCAACATCAGCGCCAAGACCGGCGAGGGCGTGGATGAGCTGCTTGCGCGCATCGACAAGCTCCTCGACAAGGGCACGCGCCGCGTGACGATCCACCTGCCCTATGACAAGGGCGGGCTTCTCGATATGCTCTACCGCGAGGCGAAGGTCGAATCCGTCGAATATGGCGAGACCATCGACATTGTCGCCACCTGTGTGCCGCGCGTCATCGGCCAGGTCAAGGACTATATCGAGGGCTATCAGGAGCCGAAGGAGGACTGGGAGGAATGACGCTCGAAACGAAGCGCCTTCTCCTGCGTCCATGGGAAGAGAGCGACGCGGAGAGCTGCTATCGCTACGCCAGCGACCCGCTCGTCGGCCCCGCCGCGGGCTGGCCGGCGCATACGAGCGTGGAGAACTCCCGCGAGATCATCCGAACCGTCCTCTCGGAGCCGGACACGTTTGCAGTCATTTTGAAGGAACGGCCAGACGAGCCTGTCGGCTCCATCGGCGTGTTTCCGACGGAAGCGCCAGAAATCGGGAGTGAGCCGGAAATCGGCTATTGGATCGGCCGCCCGCTCTGGGGTCAGGGGCTTATCCCCGAAGCCGTGCGAGAGCTGCTGAGGTACTGCTTTGAGGATAAAGGCGCACAGCGGGTCTGGTGTTCGCACTATGCTGGCAATGAAAAGTCAAAGCGCGTGATCGAAAAGTGTGGCTTTTCTTATCAGCTGACCTGTGAAAGGCCGGCGCTTGTGGACGATGCGCTGCGGCCGACGCTTTTTTACGTTCTCACGAAAGAAAAGTGGGAGAAAACCCGCTGAAAGGAACATTGAAACCATGACAGAGTACCTTGTCCCATACGAGAGCGCGGAGAGCGAGTTTGAAGAAAAGCGCTCGCGCTTCATCAGCCACGTTTTCCTTGTGGAGAGCGAGGCGGAGGCCCGCGCGCGCATCGACGAGATGAAGAAGAAATACTACGACGCGCGCCACAATTGCTGGTGCTTCGTCCTGCACGACGGCACCGTTCGCTACGGCGACGACGGCGAGCCGCAGGGCACGGCGGGGCAGCCGATGCTGAACGTCTTCCAGCGCGAAAACGTCGAAAACGTCGTGTGCATCGTGACGCGCTACTTCGGCGGGATTCTGCTTGGCGCGGGCGGGCTGACGCGCGCCTACGCCAAGGCGGCGAAGGACGCACTTGACGCAGCGGGCAAGGCGCGGATGCAGCCGTTTTCCGTGCTGCTGCTCGAATGCCCGTACCCGATGTTCGAGCGCATAAAGCTGCTGATCGAGGGGCACGAGGGCAGGATCGAGTCGAGCGATTACGGCGCGGCCGTGACGCTCACGTTTCTTCTGCCTGTGCAGAAGGTGGCGGACTTTTCCGCCGCGCTCACGGAGCTCTCCGGCGGGCAGATGAGCGCGGAAGAGGTCGAGCAGCGCTTTCTGCCCGGCGCAAGGGAGTGACGGCATGAGTTTGCGAAGAAAAATCTACGAGGTCATCGAGGTCGCGGACAAGGACGACCGCGACAGTCTCATTTACGACCGCTTCATGCTCGTGTGCATCGCGGCGAGTATTGTGCCGCTGTGCTTCAAGGAGATGAATGCGCTGTTTATATGGCTCGACCGCGCGACGGTCACGGTGTTCATCGTGGACTATCTGCTGCGCTGGTGGACGGCGGACCTAAAGTACGAAAAGAGCGGGAAATGGGCGTTTTTGCGCTATCCGTTCAGCTTTTTCGGTATTGTAGACCTGCTGTCCATCCTGCCGTCGCTGACGATGCTGTCGTCGGGGTTCAAGCTGTTTAGGCTTTTCCGCCTCAACAAAGCGCTCAAGGCGCTCAAATTCCTGCGCTACTCGCACAGCTTTGAACTTATTTTGAATGTCATCAAGCGCGAGAAACGAGCGCTTGCGGCAGTGTGTGTGCTGGCGGGCGGGTATATCGCGCTGTCGGCGCTTATCATGTTTCAGGTGGAGCCCGACAGCTTTGACACGTTTTTCGACGCCATCTACTGGGCAGTCGTCACGCTGACGACCGTCGGCTATGGCGACATCTATCCGACGAGCGAGATCGGCCGCATCGTGAGCATGATGTCGTCGTTCATGGGAATCGCCATCGTTGCGCTGCCCACCGGTATCATTACGGCTGGCTACATGCGCGAGCTCAGCCGTGAGAAATGGGAGTAAATAAAGAGGACAGAACCATGGAGATCAGAACAGCAACGATGAACGATCTGGACGCGGTCGCGGCGGTGGAAGCCGAGTGCTTTCCCGTGGCCGAGGCAGCGACAAAAGAGGAATTCGCCGAGCGAATCAAATATTACGGCGACCACTTCTGGCTGATGTTCGAGGGCGACAAGCTCATCGCGTTTCTCGACGGCTTTGTGACGGACGAGCCCGACCTGACCGACGAAATGTACGCGAAAGCATCCATGCACGACGAAAATGGCGCGTGGCAGATGCTCTTCGGTCTGAACACCTTGCCGGAGTACCGGAAAAACGGCTACGCGGGTGAACTGCTCCACCGTGCCGTTGAGGATGCGAGAAAGCAGGGGAGAAAGGGTGCAGTCCTGACCTGCAAACAGCGGCTCGTCGACTACTACGCGAAGTTCTGCTTTGTCGACGAGGGCGTGACAGACAAGTCCGTGCACGGCGGCGTTGTCTGGCACCAGATGCGCATCACATTTTGATCGAGACTGACAGAAAAAAGGGAGCACGCTTGCGCGTGCTCCCTTTTTGCGATTTTTATTGCTTTCCCGCGAGGTAGTAGTCGCTTTGACCCGGATGATAGAACGGACAGGCGGTCAGCTTGCCGCGCAGGAACGACGCCATCTCGTCCTCATCGAGTTGCTCGTCACAGTAGTAGCTGTCGGACTCTTCATCGTAGCTGTAATAAACGCAGTCCTCGCACAGGCTGATGGACATGAGATCATCTCCCGAAAGAAATTAGTGCTGATACTCGAATTCGAGCTCGTACATGCTGACGATGTCGCCGTCCTTGATGCCAAGGTCCTCAAGCTGCTGGAAAACGCCGTTTTCTCGCAGCATCTTATCAAAGAACATCCGGCTCTCGTAGTCACCGAAGTTGATGTTGCTCATAAGGCGTTCAAGCCACTTGCCCTCGACAATGTAGGTGTTGTCCTCGACGGTGATCTTGAGCGGCTCGCTCGCGTCGATCTTCACGGGCTTGGGAACGTACTCGGGCTCGTAGACCGTGACGGGCGGGAGTGTGGAGAGCTTTTCGGCGATCTTGAGCACGAGCTCGCGCGTGCCGGTGTGCGACGCGGCGGACAGGGCGAAGAGGGGATAGCCGAGCGGCTCGACATGCGCGCGCAGCTTTTCGAGCAGGCTCTCGTCCTCCATGATGTCGGTCTTGTTCGCGACGACGATCTGCGGGCGGGTGGCAAGGTCAGGGGAATACTGCGAGAGCTCTGCGTTGATGGCGTCAAAGTCCTCGACCGGGTCGCGGCCCTCGCTGCCCGACACGTCGACGACATGAACGAGCAGGCGGCAGCGGTCGATATGGCGCAGGAAGTCGTGACCAAGGCCCGCGCCCTCGGCTGCGCCCTCGATGATGCCGGGGATGTCGGCCATGACGAACGAAACGCCCTCGTCGACGTACACGACGCCGAGGTTGGGGTAGAGCGTGGTGAAGTGGTAGTTTGCAATCTTGGGGCGCGCCTTCGACACAACGGAAAGAAGCGTCGACTTGCCGACATTCGGGAAGCCGATGAGGCCGACGTCGGCCAGCAGCTTCAGCTCGAGCACGACATCGTGCTCCTCGCCCTCAAGGCCCGATTTGGCAAAACGGGGCGCCTGACGCGTCGGCGTTGCGAAATGCGCGTTGCCCCAGCCGCCCTTGCCGCCGCGGCAGAGGATGAACGGCTCAGAGTCGGACATATCCTTGATGATCTCGTTCGATTCCGCGTCGCGCACGACGGTGCCGCGCGGCACGCGGATCGTGAGATCCTTGCCCTGCTTGCCGAACTTGCGCGCGCCCTGACCGTCCATGCCGTTGTCGGCGACGTATTTGCGCTTGTAGCGAAAGTCCATCAGCGTGGACATGTTGTCGTCGACAACGAGGACGATGTTGCCGCCGTTGCCGCCGTCGC
>ERZ779875.2089-NODE-2089-length-11326-cov-2.805519_pt1 | contig 11326 bp, 11 predicted proteins | sample MGYA00511246_ERZ779875 | MGnify/ENA primary metagenome ERZ779875 (study PRJEB29588, sample SAMEA2155093) | human gut metagenome | biome: human gut; feature: human-associated habitat; material: faeces | place: Denmark | collected 2008/2010 ... | reverse complement strand
ATCACGGGCGCGGGACAAGCGGGAAGTTCGCCCGCGGCGGTGACGGCCGAAGGGGCCGCCAAGGCTTCACGAACGGCATCGACGCCGATGAAGCCCGGCAGGGCGGCATAAAAATCTTGATAGTAATAGTGCATCATTCGTCCGCCGGTCGGCATAAGAGAAGCGTATGCGACACCCCCAGCCGATCTTCCGTTTGTTCAATCGTGAGTCCTGCCCGAGAAAGAATCTCGCGGAGTTCTTTTCCGGAGAAAAAGCGGGAATTGCCGTTGGCAATCGCCGTAAAGTAGAGGGACGTTCCCAGAAGACTCAGTCGAGCGGCCTCATAAGACTGTCGATCCCACAGGCATTCCAAAACGGCAATGCGGCCTCCGGGGGCTAGAAACGCTTTCATGCGCGTGAGGATACTCACGGCCTGATCCGGGGTGAAGCAGTCCAGAAATTGGCTCATCCAGACTAAGTCGGCTTTTTCGTCCGTTTCGGGTAGCGCTTCGGGATCGAGCCAGTTGACAGCCGCCGTCGTGAGACGCGTGCGCACGTCGGCAAGATCGGAATTTTCCTCAGCGAGTCGGCACTGTTGCGGCAGATCGATGATTTTCACGCAAAGGTCGGGCATCTCCCGCAGGGCGACGCCGGCAAATTTTCCGGTGTTGCCTCCGACATCGAAAAGCCGTTTCGGAGCTACGTTCTTTTTGAGCCACCGGGCACAGTCCCGGAAGGCACCGTCCGAATAAAAATGGTCAAATCCGAACCACGAGGCTTTGGCCCGAGGGCTGAGTTCGAAAAGATGCGGATAAATGGTGTCCGTCCAGTTGCCGAGTTCCTTGAGGCCGGCGGCTGTCCCGGTGGTGAGGGCTTCCTGCAGATGGTCGAGCCCGCGATAACAAATGTCTGCCGTAAAGTCGAGATTGACGGACGTCATGGTGTCTAAGAGCAGGCAATCTCCGGTTTTGGTGAGCGTGAGACGGTCCTCTGTGACGGCCGTTACGTCGGCCGCCGTCAAAAGTTCGGTGACGACCTGAACGGCGTAAGGCGTCAAATGCGTCGCGTCGGCAATTTCGTCGACGGTGAGTCCCGTCGGACGGTCGGCGAGACACTGCAGAATGCCGAGGCGTTTAGCGGCGACCGTTGCCTGAAAGACAAAAGGCGAAAAGGCGATTTTCTGCGCAGAGGAGAGTGCCTCAATAATGGAGTTTTTTTGAGTCATTCTTCCGTCCAGCGTTTCAAGATGAGGGACGTATTGATGCCGCCGAAAGCAAAGTTGTTGCTCATGACGTAGTTCGTTTCAATTTTGCGCGGCTCGGCCATGATGTAGTCGAGCGCGCCGCAGTCGGCCGCGGGTTCTGTGAGATTGATCGTGGGTGCAAACCAACCTTCGCGCATCATCTGAATGCTCATCCAGGCTTCGAGCGCCCCGCAGGCACCGAGCGTGTGGCCCATGTAGCTTTTTAACGTCGATGCCGGTACCCGATGGCCGAAAACGGCGTAAGTAGCGGTGCTTTCGGCGGCGTCGCCGCGGTCGGTGGCCGTTCCGTGCAGGTTGACGTAGCCGATGTCTTCGGGTGCAAGATGTGCGTCGTCCAAAGCCATCCTCATGCACTGCGCCATCTGTTCGGACTGCGGACTCGTGACGTGCGTGCCGTCCGTGTTGTTGGCAAAACCGACGATTTCAGCGTAAATCTTGGCGCCGCGGGCACGGGCATGCTCGAGTTCTTCCAAAATTAGGGTACCTGCACCTTCGCCGATGACGAGCCCGTCGCGCTTTGCGTCAAAGGGGCGCGGCGTGAGGTCGGGGGTGTCGTTGTATTCTGTGCTGGTCGCAAAAAGCGTATCGAAAATCGCTGCGTCGCTCGCGTCCAGCTCTTCGCTGCCGCCGGCGATCATGGCGGTCTGCCGCCCGAAACGGATGGCCTCGTAGGCAAAGCCGATGCCCTGCGAGCCGGAGGTGCAGGCCGAACTCGTGGGAATCAGACGGCCGTGGACGTGGAAAAAGAGGCCGATGTTGACGGGGGCCGTGTGCGACATCATGCGTACGTAGGTGTTGGCATTCATGCCGAGCGTCGTCCTCTGCAAAAGAAGGTTCGACACGTCGGCAATCGCGGAAGGCGTGCCAGCGGAACTGCCGTAAGCGATCCCCATGTCGCCCGAGGTGACAAGCGGGTCGTTGATGAGTCCTGCGTCTTCCAAGGCCCATTCCGTGGCGCGCACCGCCATGATGCCGACACGGCCCATGGAGCGTAGGCTTTTACGGTTGTAGCGCTCGCTCGGAAGATCAAAGGGCGCCGCGGGGCAGCCCACCTGCGTTTTGAGTCCCGTGATATCTTTCCAGCCTTCCATCACCTGAACGGCATTGGTGCAGGAAAGAAGTTTTTCCCGAACGGTGGCCCAGGAATTTCCCAAGGGGCTGATGCCGGCAAAACCAGTGACGACGACGCGGCGTTCCTTCATGAGAGGCCTCCGGAAATTTCAATGACCTGACGGGTGATGTAGCCTGCCGCTTCCGACATTAAGAACGTTACGGCCGCGGCGACTTCATCCGGGTGTCCCGCGCGGCGCATGGGAACGTAAGGCAGGGCGCGCTCGAGAACGTCGGGCGTGACCATGTCGGTTTCAATCAGCCCCGGGGCCACGGCGTTGACGGTAATGGCGCGGCTTGCCAATTCAAGGGCGAGAGCCTTGACGGCACCGATGAGGCCGGCTTTCGCGGCGGAATAATTCACTTGACCGCGGTTGCCGATGACGCCGGACACGGAACTCATGGCGACGATGCGTCCCGGTTTGCGGCGGCGAACCATCGGCATCACGAGGGGCTGCACGACGTTGTAGAAAGCATCCAAGTCGGTGCGCAGAACCGTGTCCCAGTCTTCGGGGGGCATGGCGGCGAAGGTGCCGTCCCGGTTGACGCCCGCGTTTAAAACGAGGCCATAGTAGGCGCCGAACGTTTCGATGTCTTTTTCGAGTGCAGCGCGGGCGGCGTCCCGATCGGCAACGTCAAATGTGACGGCACGGCAGTCGGGATTGACCGCTTTGAGAGCGGCCGACATCGTGCGGCCGTGTGACACCACGGTATAGCCGGCTTTTGCCAAAGCAAGGGCCGTTGCGCGTCCGATGCCGCGCGACGATCCGGTAACGAGAACAGTCAGGTTTTCCATGCGTCGGTTGATTCAGGTTGATAAACGGTAAGGTTGGCGGAAGCAATTTCACGGCCGGCGATATAGGCCCGGCAGTCAAATTGACTGGGAAGGCCGGAATCGGCGTAAAAAATGCATTCAGCGGAAAGGTCGATGACGTCGCCTTCGGCAAGATACTGCGTATGCACGTTGAATTTTCGGGTGCCCAAGAGAAAACCAATACGGGGCGCTGAACCCGATGCCCGATTTTTGAGACCGGCATAAATGCCGACGGTCTGGGCCATCAGTTCGATCAGCATCCAGGTGCCGTAACGGCCGTCGGGAAGCTGGAAAAGGCGGCATTGTTCTCCGACTGTGCAACGGGCCGTGACGCGTTCGCCGTCTGCGGTGCCGCAGGAGGTGAGAAGCAGCATTGGCGGCTTGTGCGGCAGCAGTTCCGCGGGCGTCAGCGTAATGGTTTGAGCGGTCATGACGGATTACGTTTAAAAAGGAGTACGGCGTTGGAGCCGCCGAAAGCAAACGCATTTCCCATGACGGCTTTCAAGGGCCGCCCGAGTCTTTCCGGGGTTTCTACGAGATGAACCGGAGCCAGCGTCGGATCTTTCGTGCTGCCTGTTTGATTGACGAAAAGTCGACCCTCGGGATTATCCGTGAGAAGCAGCCAGGCAAACGCCGCCTGCAGAGCGCCGGCGCCCGCGAGCGTATGGCCGGTATAAGGCTTTAAGGACGCGATGCGGGCGTTTTCCCCCAGTACGCGGTGAATCGCTTTGGCTTCCATCGCGTCGTTAAGCGGGGTAGACGTGCCGTGGGCGCTCACAAAATCGATGTCTTCCTGCATGAGACGGGCTTCCCGAAGCGCCTTTTCCATGGCGCAGGATGCCTGCAGGCCTTCCGGATGCGGGGCGGACGCGTGATGGGCGTCGCTCGTGACGCCGTACCCCGCGAGTTCCATCGGACTTTCCTCGCGGCTCAGAATCACAAGCGCTCCGCCTTCGCCGAGATTGATGCCGCTGCGGTCTTGAGCGAACGGCCGGCAGGGATTGAGACTTAAGGCACCGAGGCCATAAAACCCCAGCGTCGTGAAACGGGAAAAGCCGTCTATGCCGCCTGCAACAACGACATCCGCAAGGCCTGCTCGGATGAGTGCCGCCCCGGAGGCAATTGCCATGGCCCCCGAAGCGCAGGCGTTGCTCACCGTATAAACGGGGCCGGCAGCACCGATGCGGCGCGCAATGTATTCGGCGGGTTTCCCGAGATTCAAGGCATCCACGGAAAAGTTGTCTGGGAGTTGCCCTTTTTCTTTGAGCCGCTTCATGCCGATTTCGATTTCGTGCATTCCGGACGTGGAGTCGCCGAGGACGACGGCGACGCGGTGGGCGCCGTAGCGGTGCGCGAGGGTAAACACGCCGGGTAATTCCGCGAGACACCGTTCCGCCAGTTTCTCCGTACGGGTGACGGCATAGTCGGGGTGCGCTGCGTCGTCCGCAAGTTCCGTCACCAAACCGTAGGCAATCGCTTTCCCGTCAATGAAACCGGGATAAGCGGGCAACGGTGAAAAAACGGGGGAGAAAAGGGTTTCTCGGGTCTTTTGGAGGTTGCTCCCGGCCGAAGTAATACAGTTGACTTCGTTAATGAAGATACGGTCGAGCATGGAGAAAATTCGGGGAACGGTTACAAAGTGCAACAAACCTCGAATTATGCCGCCGAGAGACCGGAAAAGAAAATTCCCCGAGAGGCTGACACCTTTCGGGGAACGATGTTAAAAGTTAGGCCAAATCAGATTGCGTCAAACAAAATCCGGCCCTGAGCGATGAGTTCATCCTTCATGCGCCATACGAATCGCACGGCCTGAGGCTTGTCTTCGTAGGTGAGTTCGACGTCAAACGTTTTGTCGGCCGGCACCGGAATCGGAAAGTGCATGTCCGTCATACCGGTGAAGGCCGTCGGAATCGGGAAGACGGAACGGGCGAGCGTCATCGAGAGCTGAATCTGCTGCAGGCCGGGGATGATGTAGACCTTGGTACGCACCTTAAAGAAGGGGGAGGAGGCCGGAATCGTCACGGAAAAAACGGCGTGACTTTTATCGCGGGATACGAGTACCGTCTGATGCGTCGCCGGTTCAAAGAGGGCCATCAGTGCCGGAATCGAGATTTTGCCGACGGAATTCACGGGCAGGTCGTTTACAAAACGCCAACGCTGAGGCAGACAGGTAGAGTCGTAGGCGTCTGCCAACAGGTTGCAGAGTTTTAAGGCGAGGACGTTCTTTCCTTCGCGGTGCAACAGATCGATCCCGCGATCCGTGAGAGCTGCCACGACGGCGAGCGAATGCCGTTCGTCGCGGAGCATGAAGGCTTTGGCTTCCTTAATGAAGGCATTGGGGGCGAGCACGGATTCAAGGGCTGACAAAGAAATCTGTCGGTCGCCCAAGTCGGCCATGCGGTCAGCACGGCCGACGTAAATGAAGCCGCGGCCGTCGGGGGACGCTTCCGCCCGGTCTTCGGTGATTTCCCAACCGTCGGTAGCCTGTCGGGGACTCTTTACGGCGAGGAGTCCGTTGACGATCTTCCATTCGACATTTTTCGCCGGTACCCACATGGGACTCGAGAGCGAGCCGTCCGGATTGAGGTGACGGATGCGGCCTGCAATACCGCCCGCTTCGGAACTGCCGAAAATTTCCACGGGACTGCGGCCGGTCACACGGATGACGCGGCGCGTGACGTCGTCCGAAAGAACGGCGCCTGATGTGATGATCGTTTCCCAGTGGCCGCGGCTTGTTTCCCAACGGGGATCGCGCGGTTCCCGGTTCAAAAGCACGGTACTGCCGATCCAAACGATCTTGTCGTGAGTGCTCGCGACGTCCATCAGTTCGGTTTCCGTGGCGACGCGCCGGTTCCAAATGGTGCGGCTGCTCGCGGCAGGCCACAGAAGGGCAAAGACCAGGCCGTAGATGTGTTGCGGCGTGACGCTTGAAACGATCAAGGCGTCGTCCGCCGTGAAATTCATGGGATGGTTCTCAATACCGTCCACTTCGCTGAAAAGCTGCTCAAGGCGTTTGATGACGCGAGTGGGGACGTCCGTGGTGCCTGAGGTGAAGAGTTCCAGAAGCGGCGCTTTTTCGTCAAATGCGTCCCGACAGGGAACGGCGGTGCCCTTCGGCTGCAGGCGCAACATGCCGCAGTCATCAGGAAATTCGCCGGCGCAGCCGTCGACAAGACCGTCTGCCAAGCGGCCGCATGTGATGCGGTCGGTGCCGCTTGTTAAAACGGCGACAGTGCCGGCAGCCCAGGCGCCTAAGAGTGACGCTGCGGTATCAAAGGCGGTTGTGAAGGAAAGGGCGACGCGCTTGATCTTGCCTTCCGTAAAGGTGAGTTTCCAACCGTTTGCGGCAACGGCCAGGTCGGCATAGGTATAGGCTTTTTCAGCATCAACGCAGAAAAAGCGTTGATCAGTTTCGGTACGGGTGAGAAGTTTCGAAGGGTAGATGTAACGGACAGATGCCATAAATGAAGCAGCTATCGCCGTCGGGGCGAAAGTGCACCTATAGGAAACGTGGACTGCCCGTTTTTACGGCGTGCGGGCAGCGGACCGATACGCTCGGGTTCTTCATAGGTAGAAGATACACCGAAAAACAGCATTTGCGTACGTAAAAACGTCAAAATGTTCGGCGTTAAGTCAGCTCGAAAGCCCGATGAGCAGCACGCCCGTGACCATCAGAAAAATCCCCGCAATACGGTTGACGGAGAGTTTTTCCTTTAAAAGCAGCGCGCCCACAATGACGCCGACGGTCATGCCGACTTCTCGCGCGGGAGCGACGTAAGCCAAAGGCGCCATTGAGAGCGCATAGAGCACTAAAAGATAGGCGCCGGGGGAACCCAACGTGACGGCAGCGAGGGCCTTTCGGAGGTGTGGCGTCGTGAGAATTCGGCGGACTGCGTCTTTCCAACCGACGCGTTTCATGACGACGGGGCCCATGACGAGGCAGCGTACGGTAATCGACGGAAAATAGAAGGTGAAGGGCGTCAATCCCGTTTCCTGCTGCACGGCCCAGGCGTCGCAAAACGAATAGCCGGCGATAAAGCACCCGGTGAGCGAGCCCCAGAAGAGTCCGGTTGTGATGCGTCCCGTTGCGTCGCCTGATCGACCTTTGAGTGTGAGAAGGACTATCCCGATGAGAATCGCGGTAATGCCGCCCCAACCGATTAAAGAGGGCGTGTTGCCGAGTACGACGACGGCCGCGAGAATCGTAATGAGGGGGCCGGTGCCGCGGGCTGTCGGGTAAACGACGCTGTAGTCCGCTTTGTGGTACCCGGTCTGCAGAATGACGGCGTAGAAAACGTGAATAGGTGCCGAGAGCGCGATGACGAGCCAGCCCGTGGGCGTGATGCGGGTAAAGGCGTCCGCGTCAAAAATAAGAAGAAGCGGCAGTGAGACGGCGGCCGTGATGAGGTAGACCAGCAGCCAGAGTTCCTTGCCGCAGTCGGCTTTTTTGAGTTGGTAGTTCCAGGTGGCGTGCAGGCACGCGGAAGCAAGCACGAGGCAGAGCGCGGTAAGCGGCATGGAGGCTGTCCAAAAAGAAACCCGCACTCAGTGTACCCTGAATGCGGGTGGAACCGTCAGAAAACGGATCAGCAGCGGCGAGCGAGTTCCGGCGCCTTACCGATGTAGGTAGCGGGCGTCAGTTTGCGCAGGCGATCCTTGGCGTCTTCGGGAATTTCCAGCGTTTCAACAAACGCGTGGATCACTTCGGGCGTCATATGACCCTTGCCGCGGGTGAGGGCCTTCAACTTTTCGTAGGGTTTCGGAATGCCGTAGCGGCGCATCACGGTCTGAATGGCTTCGGCCAAGACTTCCCAGGCGGCGTCAAGGTCTTCGGCGACGCGCGCGGCGTTGAGTTCGAGTTTACCGAGGCCGCGCCCCAGGGCGTTGTAGCCCACGAAGCAGTAACCGAAGGCAACGCCCAGGTTACGGAGCACCGTGGAGTCGGTGAGGTCACGCTGCCAGCGGGAGATGGGGAGTTTGCCGGCCATGTGGCCGAGAACGGCGTTTGCAAGCCCCAAGTTTCCTTCGGAATTTTCGAAGTCGATCGGGTTTACCTTGTGCGGCATCGTGGAGGAGCCGACTTCGCCTTCCTTCAATTTCTGCTTGAAGAAGCCCATGGAGATGTAGCCCCAAACGTCACGGTCGAAGTCCATGAGGATGGTGTTGGCGCGTTCGATCTCGTGGAAGAGTTCGGCCATGTAGTCGTGCGGTTCGATCTGAATCGTGTGGGTGTTGAAATTAAGGCCCAACTTGTCTTCCACCACGTGGCGGCTGTGGCTTTCCCAGTCGTAGTCGGGGTAGGCGATGAGGTGCGCGTTGAAGTTGCCGACGGCGCCGTTCATCTTGGCGTAGAACTTCACGGCCTTGATGGCTTCGATCACGCGCGCCAAACGGACGGCGACGTTTGCCATTTCCTTACCGACGGTCGTGGGACTTGCGGTCTGACCGTGCGTGCGGGAGAGCATCGAAACGTCGGCCCACTGGTGTGCGTATCCGGCGATCGTCGCATGAATGCCTTCGAGTTTCGCAACGAGCGCTTTGCGGCCGGCGGTCAGCATCAGAGCGTGGCTCGTGTTGTTGATGTCTTCGCTCGTGCAGGCAAAGTGCACGAATTCGCTCGCCTTGGCGAGTTCCGCGTCGTGCGTGACCTTACCCTTGATCCAGTATTCCACGGCCTTGACGTCGTGGTTCGTCGTGGCTTCGATCGCCTTGATTTCTTCGCAGTCGGCGACCGTGAAGTTATCCGCGAGCCCGCGAAGGAACGCGCAGCCTTCGGCGCTGATGGGAGCGAGTTCGGCAAAACCGGCGTTCGAAAGCGCAATGAGCCATTCCACTTCCACGCGCACGCGGGCGTTCATGAAGGCGGATTCGGAGAAGATGTCCCGAAGTTCGGTGCACTGACGTGCATAGCGGCCGTCCAAGGGGCTCAGAGCGGTAAGGGGAGAAAGTTCCTGCATGGGGATTTTTCCATAGGAAAAAGAAGAGAATCCCGTCATTCTAAATCAACGCGGTTTTGATTCGAAGTCGTCAGCGAACAAAACCCGTAGGCAAAAGCGCTCAGACGGTGAGATTTTCCGACAAAATCCGGGCCCTTTCGGTTTTGGTAACATCGGACCGTAAGCGAAGGAAGAAAAGCACGGTTTTGTTGCGTCCCTTCACATTTCTTTGCGTTCCGGGCAGCTTTCTTAACAGGGCGCTCATTTAATGTACGGGGTATGAACAACGTAGGTTTCCCGAAGATGGTTCGCGGGGCCGGTATTGGATAGGAGACGGCCATGAATATCAAGTTGACGGCCGCCGTGTTGGCGGGGGCTCTGGGGTTGACGGCAACGGGCGCTTACGCCGCAGGATGTCCGATGGCGGGCCCGGGATTTCACGGGCAGTATCGTCAGACGCCGCAGGAATGTTTTGAGGGACGCATGGCGGCGCTGGAATCGGTTCTGACGTTAAAGGACAACCAGAAGGATGCCTTCAAAGCGTATACGGACGCCAAGATGAAGTGGTTTGACGTGAAGTACGTGGCAAAGGAAAAAACGTTTGATGAGCAGACGCGTCTTGAAGCCAAGGCGAAGCGCATGAAGTCGGCTACTGCCGCGTTGGAAGACGTCGCCGCAAAGCGCGCCGCCCTTTGGAAGGTGCTGGATCCGCAGCAGAAGATGGTGCTGGAAACCTACGAAACGCACGGTTTCGCCGGCATGCACCGGGGGTATCATTACATGGATGGTATGAAGAAATTCCATCGTGCGGCGCCGGACTGCGGTTGCCCGATGGGAATGACGTCGCAGCCTCAGCCGATGCCGGGGCCCGGTTTTCATCACCCCGATCGTCCGATGCACTATTGAGGTGAAGGATGCAGGAAGCTCCCCTTTTTGACGATTCGGCGCCCCTTTATGCACCGATCGTTCCGATGACGCCGGACGCGGAACTCCGGCGTTTAGGGGAGCGTTTGCCCCGCGGAATTTTCTTGGGGAGTTCCAGTTGGAATTTTCCTGGATGGCGGGGCATTGTCTGGGGAAAATTAAGTTCGGTGACGGGATTGGCGGAACGGGGCCTTACGGCTTACGCCGCTTATCCCGTTTTTCGTACGGCCGGCATTGACCGTTCGTACTATCGGCCGCTGCCGACGGCAACTTATCGGCAGTTTGCCGACGAGGTACCGGACGGATTTCGGTTTTTGGTGAAAGCGCCGCAGTCCGTGACCGACAGTCAGCTGCGGCATCCCGGTACGCGCCGCACGGAAGCGAATCCCCACTATCTTGATCTCAAGGAAGCGGTGGAAACGTTTGTTCTGCCGGCAGCCGAGGGCTTAGGCGAAAAGCTCGGCGTACTCATCTTTGAAATGGCGCAGCTTCCGCGGGAGTTGGTGCGGGGTCCCGCGAATGCGCATCGTGCGATTGATGAAATTACGTCGTTTTTGTCGGAACTGCCGCAGGAACACAACGGTCTCAAACTTACGTACGGCGTGGAGATGCGGACGCACGCCATTTTCACGCGCCGCTACATACGCGCTCTTCGTCCTACGGGAGTTCGCCCCGTGATCGGTATTCATCCCACGTTGCCCTCTGTGATGCGGCAGATCAATGCCTTGAAGTATTTGGATGCGCCGGACGTGGAAAGCGGCCCCTGGCAGTTAAAAGGGGATGCCGTCGTGCGGTGGTCGCTCGCAGATGGCGGTACTTTTGACGGGCTCAAACGGGATTGGGCGCCTTTTTCCGCGCTGCAGGAACCGAATCTCGTCAATCGGGAAGCCATTGCGTGGCTGATGGATTTGGCGCATCAGTCGGGGGTGAGAGGGTTTGCCGTGGCCAACAACAAGGCGGAAGGCTGCTCTCCGCTCACGATGCGTGCGATTGCGGAGAGCATTGAAGTGTTGGATCGACAAAGTCGACTGAAGTGATCGGATGGCGGTTTTATTTGGAGCGTTCAGGGAGTGTGCACTGGATCAATCGTTTGGCTTTTGTCGGATGCCAGAAAAGACCGCGTTGAGCCTACAACGTTCTTCCTGCGTCAAAGGCCGACGATGATCTAATTGCGACCGAACGATTGCCATAGCGGCTTATCACAATTTTCCGCGCGACAGCGCGATCTTTTGATGGATTTTCGTTCATAATGATGAACGGAAATCCCCGAAGACAAGTAAAACCGATGAACCGTACTGT
>ERZ779875.2084-NODE-2084-length-11364-cov-3.044389_pt1 | contig 11364 bp, 7 predicted proteins | sample MGYA00511246_ERZ779875 | MGnify/ENA primary metagenome ERZ779875 (study PRJEB29588, sample SAMEA2155093) | human gut metagenome | biome: human gut; feature: human-associated habitat; material: faeces | place: Denmark | collected 2008/2010 ... | reverse complement strand
GGCTTCGGGCGATACGTGGCCGATGGCGGCGCCGCGGGTGGCACCCGAGAAGCGTCCGTCCGTGATGAGCGCCACGCAGTGTCCCAGGCCCGAACCCATGATGGCGGACGTAGGATTCAACATTTCACGCATACCGGGGCCGCCCTTGGGGCCTTCGTAGCGGATGACGACGACTTCGCCGGGGTTGATTTTGCCGCCGTAAATGGCGTTCAACGCATCTTCTTCGCAGTCAAAGACGCGGGCCTTGCCCTTATGAACCATCATGTCGTCGCCTACGGCGGAGCGTTTCACCACGCTGCCTTCGGGGGCAAGGTTGCCCTTCAAAACGGCAATTCCGCCCTCTTTGGCGATCGGTTTTTCCACCGTGTGAATGATTTCGGTGTTGAGAATCTTGGCGCCTTTGATGTTTTCGGCGACCGTTTTGCCGGTGACGGTCATCAGATCCGTCTTGAGGAAGCCCAATTTGGCGATTTCGGCCATCACGGCGCGGATGCCGCCCGCTTCATCGAGTTCCTCAATGTAGTGGTTGCCCGCGGGGGCGAGGTGGCAGAGATTCGGCGTGTGGCTGCTGATTTCGTTCGCAACGGAAAGGTCAAGCTCAATGCCGCATTCGTGCGCGATCGCCGGAAGGTGCAGCATGGAATTTGTGGAACAGCCGAGCGCCATGTCAATCGCCAAAGCGTTCATGAAGGCATCGCGCGTCATGATGTCGCGCGGCTTCACGTCGTTTCGGACGAGATCCATGATCTTCATACCGGTTTCTTTCGCAAGACGCAGTCGGGCGGAATAAACGGCGGGGATGGTGCCGTTGCCGGGAAGGGCCATGCCGAGGACTTCGGAGAGGCAGTTCATGGAATTGGCGGTGAACATGCCTGAGCAGGAACCGCAGGACGGGCAGGCTTTGTTTTCCAGGTCTTCAAACTGAATCGGCGTGATTTTGCCGGTGCGGAACTGGCTTACCGCTTCGCTGATGTTGGAGTAAGAGACCTTGCGGCCTTCGAAATGTCCGGCGAGCATGGCGCCGCCGCTCACGACGATCGACGGAATGTTGAGGCGCGCCGCGGCCATCAAAAGGCCCGGAACGTTTTTGTCGCAGGCGGCGACGAGCACCAACCCGTCAAAGGGATGGGCCATCGACATCGCTTCCGTGCTGTCGGCGATCAATTCTCGGGAGACGAGCGAATACTTCATCCCGGTGTGCCCCATGGCAAGGCCGTCGCAGACCGCAATCGCCGGGAAAACGATGGGAACGCCGCCTGCGAGTGCGACGCCCTGCTTCACGGCGTCCACAATCTTGTCAAGATTCATGTGGCCCGGAACGATGTCGTTTTTGGAACTCACGACGCCGATCAGGGGTTTGCCGATTTCGGCGTCGCAAAGGCCGAGCGCCTTCAGAAGGGAGCGCTGCGGGGCGGCGTTGATGCCTTGGGTTAACGGATCACTGCGCATGATGATATTTTCTCCGAACGGGGTTTGTAGTGTGAAGTATCAGAAATAAACTGAGGGAACGGGCCGGCAGATGTCCGCGTCGGCTCATTCCCTTTATTTTGCAGGATTTACCGAGGTTCAGGCGGTCTTCTTATCCTGCATACGGGCGTAAATGTTGGCGATGACGGCGCCCGAAACGTTGTGCCAGAAGCTGAAGATCGCCGAGGGGAGCGCTGCCAAGGGCATCGCAGCAAAGTGAGCGTTCGCAAGCGCTACGCCGAGGCCGGAATTCTGCATGCCGATTTCAATCGAAAGGCACTTGCACTTTGCCACGTCAAGGTGAAAGAGTTTCCCGAGCAGGAACCCGAAGGCAAGACCCAGCGAATTGTGCAGCACCACGACGGCGAAGACCTGCAGGCCCGTCGTCGCGAGTTTGGCGTGGCTCGCAGCGACGACGGCGGCGAGAATGAGGACGATCGCAACGGCGCTTACCAAGGGGAGAACGGTGGTGGCGGCCTTGACCTTATCCTTCAAAAGGCTCTTCACGACGACGCCCGCGATGATGGGGAGCAGCACGATCTGGCAGATGGACCAGAACATGGCAGTGGGGTTGATGCTGATCCACTGATTGGCAAAAAGATAAATGAGGAACGGGGTGACGATGGGGGCGAGAAGCGTCGTGCAGCTCGTGATCGTCACCGACAAAGCCACGTCGCCGCGTGCGAGGAACGTCATCACGTTGCTCGCGGTGCCGCCCGGGCAGCAGCCCACCAAAATGACGCCCAAGGCAATGTCGGCGGGAAGCCCCAGAATCAGGCAGAGGAGGTACGCCGACAGGGGCATGATGACGAATTGACCGACGACGCCGATCAGCACTTCCAAGGGACGCGCAAAGACTTCCTTAAAGTCGGCGACGGAAAGCGTGAGTCCCATGCCGAACATCACAATGCCGAGCAGAATCGAAACGTAGGGCAGGAAAATAATAAACGTACTCGGGGAAAGGTACGCAAGCAATGCAAAGAGAAGAACCCAGAAGGCAAAGGTTTTGCCGACAAATCGGCTGACGGAAGCTAAAGCATTCATGTTTAGAGTTTTGTACAGCAAGTTATAGACATTGACTTCTCGGGACTCGGACGCTTGGGGTAAAAGTCTCCGGTGAGAAGCGGCAGTCACGCAGAACAGCGGGGTAAATGCTGCGCCCGAGGGGCTTGAGGGTGTCATCTGCGCGTCCGATGCGGCTTTTATCCGGCACCGGAACTCACCCGTCGTCGCCTTGTGAGCTAGACGGTAAGCTGGAAAAAATGGTAACGCGAAAGCGTTCCGGCGGCATAAGTATTAATTCCTAGTGTCTTCGGGAGCTATTGAATTTCAGACAACAAAAAAGCCTCGGCGACGACGCTGAGGCTTCTTTTCGGAATTCTGGCTCCCCGAGTTGGGCTCGAACCAACGACCCACGGATTAACAGTCCGTTGCTCTACCGACTGAGCTATCGGGGAATGCAGGGCGCGAACTATACAGAGAAAATGTAGGGAGGTCAAGCTTTTTTGGTGAGTTAAACGGCAGCGGCAAACTATTTAATTGAAAATAAACGAAAAACAATTGGTTCGGTATCGAAGTTTTCTGCAGCGGTGAAAATTTGCGTTCAGATTACGGGAAAGAATGCGCGATAATCACCGATCGGCGGTCGTTTTCAGGGCGGCGTTTTTTAGTTTTTCTCCGATTTTTAGTGTTATGGCGACGAAGGTACTTACGTTTCCCGATTCTCCTTTTAAGCTTCATGCGCCTTACGATCCGGCAGGGGATCAGGAAGAAGCGATCAAAAAACTCACCGAGGGGTTGGAAGCGGGCCTCGCCGGTCAGACGCTTTTGGGGGTAACGGGATCCGGGAAGACTTTTACGATGGCCAACGTCATCGCCCGCATCGGCAAACCCGCCCTGGTGATGGCCCCAAACAAAACGCTGGCGGCGCAGCTTTACAGCGAAATGCGGGAGTTTTTTCCGGAAAACGCCGTGGAGTATTTCGTTTCCTATTACGACTACTATCAGCCGGAAGCTTATGTCCCCGCCCGCGACCTTTTCATTGAAAAAGATTCGGCGGTGAACGAACACATTGAACAGATGCGTTTGGCTGCGACGAAAAGTATTTTGGAACGGCACGATACCATCATCGTCGCGACGGTCTCATCGATTTACGGTATCGGCAAACCGGAAAGCTACACGCTGATGCGCCTCATTCTGCGTCAGGGGGACACGAAAACTCGGGAAGACTTCATTCATCAGCTCGTTGTGATGCAATATAAACGCAACGACATGGATTTCTTGCGCGGCACTTTCCGCGTGAGAGGCGACACGATCGACATCTTCCCCGCGGAACACGCCGAAATTGCCGTGCGCATCGAACTTTTTGACGACGAAGTCGATGCCGTGGTGCTCTTTGATCCCTTGACCGGACGAATTCTGCAGAAAGTGCCGCGCTTTGTGGTGTATCCGGCGAGCCACTATGTGACGCCGCGCAGCGAAATCGTGCGGGCCATGACGACGATCAAAGAAGAATTAAAGGAGCGTTTGACGCAACTGCATGCCGAAGGCAAGGAAGTCGAAGCGGCGCGCCTGCAGCAGCGAACCCTTTTTGATCTTGAGATGCTCGATCAGGTGGGGTTCTGCAAAGGAATCGAAAACTACTCCCGGCATTTGACGGGACTTGCCCCGGGGGAAGCGCCTCCCTGTCTGATCGACTACCTCCCCAAGGACGCCGTCATGTTCTTTGACGAAAGTCACGTCATGATGGGGCAGTTGGGCGGGATGTACAAGGGCGACCATTCCCGCAAGGAAACGCTGGTGATGTATGGATTCCGGTTGCCGTCGGCGCTTGATAACCGACCGCTCCGGTTTGATGAATTCGAACGCAAGATGCGCCGGTCGGTCTTTGTGTCCGCGACGCCCGCGGCGTGGGAATTGTCCAAGAGTTCGCAGATCGTGGAACAGGTGGTACGTCCCACGGGGCTCGTGGATCCGGAAGTGGAAGTGCGGCCGGCAACGACGCAGGTCGATGACGTCTTGAGCGAAATCATTGAACGTACCAAGGCCGGCGATCGGGTATTGGTGACGACGCTCACCAAACGCATGGCTGAAGAGCTCACCGAATTTTTAAGTGAACACAACGTCAAGGTGCGGTACCTGCATTCCGACATCGACACGGTGGAACGCGTGGAAATCATTCGGGATCTTCGAAACGGCGTTTTTGACGTGTTGGTGGGGATCAACCTCTTGCGAGAAGGCTTAGACATCCCCGAAGTGTCGCTCGTTGCCATTCTCGACGCGGACAAAGAAGGGTTCCTGCGATCGGAACGTTCCCTTATTCAGACGATCGGGCGCGCCGCCCGCAACGTGCGCGGTAAGGCAATTCTTTATGCCGACAAGATGACGGACTCGATGAAGGCCGCCATCGGCGAAACCGAACGTCGCCGCGAAAAACAGATGGCCTTCAATAAGGCGCACGGGATTACGCCCAAGAGCGTCGTAAAGGCCGTCAAAGACATCATCGACGGGGTTTACAAGGGACCGGACGCAGCGAAAAAAGAATTGGCAGTGCCGGAAAATCTGGACGTTACCGACGAAAAAAGCGTGGCGCGCGAAATTCGCGAAACCGAAAAGAAGATGCTCGATTATGCGAAAAATCTGGATTTCGAGCAGGCGGCCGTTTGCCGCGACCGTTTGGAAGCGCTGAAGAAATTGGTATTCGGCGCTTCGAACGACGGTCTCAGTTAAATTTATCGTTGAGCGGCTTAAGGTGTCGTTCGATCGAGGGCAGCACGTTCATGTCGATAGGTTTGGTGACGTACTCGTTCATGACGACTTCGGGCGCCTTGCAGCAGTCTTCGGCGAAGGCGTTCGCGGTCGTCGCGATGGTGGGGAGATAAGCTTTTGCCGCATCGTGTAGCCACCGAATCTTTGGGGCGGCGTAGTGGCCGTCCGTGATCGGCAGCTGAGTGTCTATCGACGCAGGCGACGCCGTCGGCGGCCCGCTCCGCTTCGGTGAGAAGTTTGTGGCGATTTCTGCGTTGAAGTCGTGGTCTTCCGCGAGAAGACACGCGGCGGCCGATGAGGCTCTCCCGTTTTTTCAGAAGAGTCGGCGCTTGGATGGTTGCGTCAGAAAAAGCGCTCTGTAATTTCGTCGGCCGACGTTATTAAGAAGTCGGCCCCCCAGGCCGAGGGAGGTCGCAGTCCGCCCGCGATATACCCCCAGGTGAGCGCCAGAGTTTTGAGTCCCGCGGCTCGACCGGCGCGGATGTCGCGTTCGTCGTCCCCGGCGTAAATTGTTTTCTGCGGCGTGAGATGAAGGCGCTTTACCCCTTCGAGAACGGGGAGCGGGGAGGGTTTCATTTCGGGGGTGGTGTCGCCCCCCACGAGGCACCGGGCGTGTCGGAGCACGGGGTGACTCGCGACGACGAGCTGCGCCAAGCGTTCCGGTTTGTTCGTCACGATGCCCCAGGGTACGTTGTTTTCCGTGAGGCGGGTAAGAAGCGCCTCAATGCCGGAAAAGAGAACGGCCGGTGTCGTGAGGCGTGCTTCGTAGTCAGTGAGGAAAGCCTTTTTGAGCGACGCAAAATGCGGCGCATTGGGCGGTATGCGCAGCGCGAGCGACAGAAGCCCCCGCGCCCCCGCTCCGGCAGCGTTGCGGATGGCGGGATAAACGAGCGGGGGCAGTCCCAGTTTCATACGCAGAACGTTCGCGGACGCCGTTAATTGGGGCGCCGAGTCGACGAGGGTGCCGTCGAGGTCAAAAAGAATTCCGTCAACGGCCGGCATCATTGCGGTTTCCCCGGGGTTAAGTGCAACGCCTTCAGGAGGCTCGAAGCCGAGCGTTTGGGCGCCGGTGCAATCGGGGGCTCAAGGACGGCTTTGGCCTTTTCGTGCGCGAGTTCTTCTGCATTTTTGTCACAGAGATCGTTTAATTCCTGCTGCAGCACGGCGACGATGGCGTAGCGGTTCACGAGTTCGCGCGCCGTCTGCAGGAAGGTGAGGTAAAGCTCGCAGCCGCGCATCGAGAGATTTTCGTGCGAAATGGAGGTGAGGAGCTTTGCCTGCATGTCGTCAATCTCATTGATGATGTTGTTGGCGTTGAGACTCACGGATTCGAGAGAATGCCGTCCCTCGCGGGATTGACTCAGTTTCTGCAGGTCGTGCGCGAGCGTGAGGAGCCGCTTCTTGGGTTCGCCGTGATAAACGCGGTGACGGTTCGCGATGTGTTCTTTTACGACGGTCGTGAGGCGCTGTAGGTTGCGGCCCACTTCGCGCATGTTGGTGTAAGCACGGTAAAAGCAGTAACGGGCATCCTGATCGAGTTTGGTGTCCGCGGCCCCCGACCCCTGTGCCATGGAATAGTAGGCGCTTCGTTGTTGCGAGAGGGCGTCAAAAAGCTGCGTGGCGTCCGTCTTTAAGCGGCGCAGACCGCTTTCGTTGTCGTCCAAGAACGTGGTGACGGTCTTTTCAAAGAGATCGATCGTCTTCGCAAGGTACGTCCCCACCATCTTATTCAAAGCTTCGCGCACGGAGTTGCTGTCGCTTGCCTTGGGGAAGAATTCGTCGCCCGTTTCCTTTTTCTTTGCGAGGAAGTTGGAGCGCACGAGGAGCGTGACGACGAGAAGAATCAGGCCGCAGCACATCCAGTTGCCGCCGAGCATGACGAGGGTGCAGATGAACCCGGCGCAGGTTGCGGCGGAAAGCGCCGTCAGGAACCAGCCGGAAATGACGGTGAGTACCCCTGAAATGCGGTATACGGCGCTTTCGCGGTCCCAGGCGCCGTCCGCAAAGGACGACCCCATCGCCACCATGAAGGTGACGTAGGTGGTGGAGAGCGGGAGCTTGAGGCTCGTTGCCGACGCAATCAGAATGGAACTCAAGACTAGGTTCACCGATGCCCTCACGTAGTCAAAGGGGAGAGCGGCTTCGCCGCGCTCGAGTTTGCGGGGTTTGAAGCGCGAGTGCAGCGCAATCTGCATGGGAGCGGGGAGAATCTGACGGACGAGGTTCCCCATCGTGAGCGAACTGCGGACGATCATGCGCCCGGGAAGCGATGAGCCGAATTGCTCGTGGGTGCCGGACTGGCTGGAACTCAGGTTGATCGACGTCTGCACCACCTGACGCGCTTTCTTGGAGAACCAGAGCGTCATCACCATGATGAGGCCGGAAAAAAGAAGGAAGAACGTGGGCGTGCCCGGATCATCCAACAGCGAACTCATCATATAGACGCCGGGTTCGGAACCGTGAGCCATGAAGTCCATGACGCTGTCCAGGGCGGCCAAGGGGACGCCTACGAAGTTCACCAAGTCGTTTCCGGCAAAGGCAAACGCCAGTGAGAACGTGCCCGACAAAATGATGATGCGGAAAACGTTGAGGTTGAAGGCGAGGATGCAGAGCTGGAAAACGGCTGAAAAGCCGATCAGCATCGTAAGAAGGATCGTATCCGTGTTGCCGTTGATCCAGGCGAGCCACTCGGGACGCATGAAGCTTGCACCAGCAGCGCCCTTCATGATGAGGAAGTAAAAGATCGCGGTAATCGAAATGCCGCCGAAAATGCCGCCCAAACGGCGATACATGCGTTCGAAATGAAAGGTGAAGACGAGGCGGACGAGGTATTGGACGACGGAACCGGCGATGAAGGCGACGACGACGGAAACGAGGATGCCGGTGATGATGGTGAGGGCTTTGGAGGTGTTGATGAAATCGACGACTTCCGCCAGCGAAGCTTCCGCGACCCAGAGTTTGTACATCGCCGCCGCCATGGCGCTCCCTAAGAGTTCAAAGACGATGGACACCGTGGTGGACGTGGGTAGTCCCAGGGAATTGAAGGTATCAAGAAGCAGAACGTCGCTCACCATCACTGCAAAGAAAATCACCATGATTTCCGCAAAGGAAAACATCTGCGGGTGAAAGACGCCGGAACGCGCGATTTCCATCATCCCCGAGGAGAAGGTGGCGCCGAGCAACACCCCGACGGAGGCGACGATCATCGTCGTGCGGTAGGAGGAAATCCGGCAACCGAGAGCGGAATTCAGAAAGTTCGAAGCGTCGTTGCTTACCCCGACAAAAAGATCAAAACAGGCAAGCAGCGCCAAAAACGCCAAGATGACGAGGTAGAAATTTTCCATCGTGAAGGGGCCCGTCGGGAGGGCACAATAAGACAGTCTGAGACTATTGCGCCGCAGTTTGACGGGGATTTATGACGGTTATGTGACAAAAGGACGGTCTGTTGGATAAGAAAAAGAAATGACGGTTGTTATGGTGCACGGCAGCGCACCAAAAACGCTCAGAAATAGGGAAATCGCAAGATGCCCCGACTCTGGGTGAAGCCGAAAGGCATCAGCGATCCGATGCCTGTCAAAACGGCCGATTTCATCATGGACACGGCGGTTTACTGCAGTGCTCACGTCATCGTGACAGAGAGGTTCGATCTGAAAGGCCGCAAACACGGTCCCAAGAAACAGTGTCTTCATTATCGGCGGGCACAGTATGTTCAGCAGATGGTGCAAGACAAGGCTCACCGCAATGGTCAGCGGGTGAGTCGAGACTGCGCCTGGAATACGTCGAAGCTCGCGTTCGACGGTTCCGGCGCAGTCACTCGGGACGAAAAGAATCACAGTCTCTGCACTTTTCCAAACGGTAAGCGCTACCACTGCGATCTGAGCGCTTCGTACAACATCGGCGCTCGGTATTTCGTCCGAGAAATCTTTAAGTCCCTGTCGGTGACGACGGGGCAGCGCATTGCGGCCAAAGTTCCGGAATGCGTGAAGAGAAGTACCTGCACCTTAGGTTCGCTCTTTAGGCTCCATGCGGAGTTGGGTTCTACAGAACACCAATTATCTGAGTGTAGCCCGCATCGAACTGAGGCAGTCCCTCCGATTACAAACGAGGGAAGCCTTCGACTTTAGTCGAGGGAGACTTCACATGAACGACGGTGCCGCCTGCGTAGTCAAGTGCTCCCAAGTCAAAGAAGAAACCGCCTTCGCACCACACCCAGTGACAGATCGGGGCGTAAACAGCGAGCGACCAGGCGCGCATAAAGACGAGCATCGCGGAAAACTTCATGCGCCCGGCAAACGACCCCGTGATGAGGGCGCCCGTCAAAACCGCAAACGTCATCTGGAAAATCATGAAAAGGAGGGTCGGAATGGAACCCGACATCGTGTGCAGGCTGAGCCCCTTGAGGAAAATGTGATCAAAACTGCCGATCCAGGGGTTGCCCGGGGTGAAAGCGAGCGAGTAACCGACGACCCACAGTACCGACAAGGCGCAGCAAATGGCCGAGGACTGCGCCAGCACGGACAAGAGGTTCTTTTTGCGGCTCATGCCGCCGTTCGTGTGAATTTGGTCATAACAGAATCTCCCTGATTTCCGTATGTTTGAAAGTGAGGTCAGACGGCCGCGGAATCGGTTTCGCCCGTGCGGATGCGAACCGCTCCCGCCAGGTCCAGAACGAATACCTTGCCGTCGCCGATTTTCCCGGTGCGGGCGGATTTCACGATGGTTTCGACGACGGTGTCGGCAATGTCGTCATCCACCGCAACTTCGAGCTTTACTTTCGGGAGAAAATCCACGACGTATTCGGCGCCGCGGTAGAGTTCCGTGTGCCCCTTCTGGCGTCCGAACCCTTTCACTTCGCTCACGGTGAGACCGTTCACCCCGGTGTCGGCGAGGGCTTCGCGCACTTCGTCGAGCTTGAAGGGCTTGATGACGGCGATGATGTATTTCATGTTGTTTCCTTTCTTGAGTGTTGCTTTTCTCCGTGCGGCCGTCTCTTTTGGCCTGAGGGGCGGCGGGCGGCTCGTCACGGCGGATATCGAAAGGAAAGCAAAGACCGTGCCAGAATTTGTGAGAGCGGACGGCCTAAAAAATCGGTCCCGTTGCCGACGAGGCCAACGAGACCGAAAAACAATGCGGAATCAGAAAAGGACAACGATTACCACGCAGCCATCACGTCCGTAATTTTGTCCAACTCGGAGCGGATGAAAGCTTCGTAGTCTGCGACGAAATCGTTCACGTTGCAGTCGCCTTTTTCGACGAGCTTTAACTTTTCCTCAAATTTGGCGGTCAGAACGGCGCTGCGAATCTGCGGCGATACTTTTTTCAGCAGCGAACGCCCCAAATTGGTGCAGTGCAGGATCTTGCCGTCGGCTTCGAGGTACGTTTTACGCCGAAGTTCCGAAATGATGGCGGCGCGCGTTGCAGGGGTACCGATGCCGCCCGCTTCTTTTAGCTGTGCCTGCAGCTTTTCGTCGTCAAAACTGCGCCAGATGTTTTCCATGGCGGCGATCAACGTACCTTCGGTGAAATAGGCGGGGGGCTTCGTCTGGGCTTCTTTTCCGGTGATGCCGAGAACGTCTGCCGTGTCGCCCTTTTTGAGAGCCGGGAGCTGCTGATCGTCTTCGGCGTCCTTTTTCTTTTTGTCGCCGGATTTCGGCGCCGCCGCGTAGAGCGCCTTCCATCCTTTTTTGACGACGACGTTGCCTTTCGCGGTAAAGTTCTCGCCGCCGATATTGAACTGAATCTCCGTGGCGTCGTATTCGTGCACGGGGTAAAACTGCGCGATGTAGCGTTTGGCGATGAGGCGGTACAGATTCTTTTCTTTGTCGTTCAAGTGATCCCAGGGGACGGAATTTGCGACCGGAACGATGCCGTGGTGCGCCGTGATCTTTTTGTCGTTAAAGGTCGGACTCTTGATTTTGGAATCTGCCTTGGCAGCGGCCGCAGCGGTCGCGGGGAACGTACGCGCAATGGCGGCCAACACCCCCGGGGCATCGGCGTGCTGCGACTCCGGCAGAAAACTGCAGTCCGTACGAGGGTAGCTCGTGATCTTGTGCTCTTCGTAAAGCGACTGGCAGATGTTCAAGGTGTCTTCGGCGGTGTAGCCGAAGAGGCGGCTCGCCTCAATTTGAA
>ERZ779875.2079-NODE-2079-length-11375-cov-3.042668_pt1 | contig 11375 bp, 7 predicted proteins | sample MGYA00511246_ERZ779875 | MGnify/ENA primary metagenome ERZ779875 (study PRJEB29588, sample SAMEA2155093) | human gut metagenome | biome: human gut; feature: human-associated habitat; material: faeces | place: Denmark | collected 2008/2010 ... | reverse complement strand
ACCGACGACGAAATCATTTTTCAAGAAGTCGCACTTTACAAGGTTCCTACTGACAAATTATTGGACGACAGGAGCATCGAAGATTTGATTCGCAAACACAATGCCCGCATTTTGGAAGTAAACCGCACATATACCGTCATCGAGAAATCGGGCCACCCCGACGAAACTCAATCTCTGTTCGAAGAACTGAGTCGATACGACGTCATGCAATTCGTCCGGTCGGGACGTGTCGCCATAACCAAATCGACCGTCGAGCACGTAAGCATATTCCTACAAGAACAACAATACCGACAAAACCAACTATGAAAGAAAAAGAAGAACAATCCAAACGACAAACAGAACCGGTCTACTCCAAAACTTATACCGTAGAGCCGGCCGAAGGAAACGGTCAACAGGAGTTGCCGCTCACCCTGCTCGCCAAACGAATACTCGAAGTGGCTACGTTACATGCCGAATCGTGGGGCGTGGGATATAGTACGCTCATCAAAAACCAGCAAGTATGGGTACTTTCCCGGCTCACCGTCGAAATGTACCGTTATCCGCTCATCAACGAGCATTATACTTTACAAACATGGATCGAAGGGTATAACAAGCATTTTTCATCGAGAAACTTCGCCATACTGGGAGAGGACGGCTCTCCCTGCGGATATGCCCGCACGATTTGGGTCGTTATCGATTTGGATAGTCGCACATCGGTAGATATAAGTCAATTCGAATATATCGCCGAGAACATATCGGACAAAGCATGCCCCATCGAAAAGCAATCGAGAGTACGCGATGTACATGACGAAAATGCAGTAATCTATCCTGTGACTTATAACGATATAGATTTGAACCGACATGTCAACAGTGTGAAATACATCGAGCACGAACTCGACCTTTTCCCTTTCGAACGGTATGACAAACAACGTATCCGACGGTTCGAGATAAGCTATGCCAACGAAGCTCGATACGGTTCTACCCTGCAACTGCTGAAAGAGGAAGAAGCTCCGGATCATTTTACCTTAGAAATACGGGACGACCAAACCGTGTACTGCAAAGGAAGAATCATATTTGAAAACAGATAAAACCAATTTAATTAACCTCTAAACAAAAAAGAAAATGGCAATCATGAATTTTGGCGGTGTTGACGAAAACGTAGTCACCCGGGAAGAATTTCCATTGGAAAAGGCAAGAGAAATCCTCAAAGACGAAACCATCGCCGTTATCGGATACGGCGTACAAGGCCCCGGACAAAGTATGAACTTGCGGGACAACGGATTCAATGTCATCGTCGGACAAAGAAAAGGCTCGAAGACATGGGATAAAGCGGTGGCCGACGGCTGGGTTCCCGGCGAAACGCTTTTCGAAATCGAAGAGGCTTGCCAGCGTGGAACAATTATCGAGTACCTTCTTTCCGACGCAGCTCAAATAGAGGTATGGCCCAAAGTGAAAAAACATCTTACCGCCGGTAAAACGCTTTATTTTTCTCATGGATTCGCCATCACCTACAAAGAGCGCACGGGTATCGTTCCTCCTGCCGATATCGATGTAGTACTGGTTGCGCCCAAAGGTTCGGGAACCAGTTTACGGCGCATGTTCTTGCAAGGTCGGGGACTCAATTCGAGCTATGCTATTTTCCAAGATGCGACCGGGCACGCCAAAGAGAAAGTTATAGCTCTCGGTATCGGAGTCGGTTCGGGATACCTTTTTGAAACTACTTTCAAACGCGAGGTTTATTCCGACCTTACCGGAGAACGGGGAACTCTCATGGGGGCCATTCAAGGCATTTTCGCCGCACAATACGACACACTGCGCGCACACGGACACAGCCCTTCGGAAGCATTCAACGAAACGGTCGAAGAACTTACCCAATCACTGATGCCTCTTGTCGCCGAAAACGGCATGGACTGGATGTATGCCAACTGCTCGACAACAGCCCAGCGAGGAGCTCTCGACTGGTGGAAAAAGTTTCGCGATGCTACCAAACCCGTATTCGAAGAACTGTATGAAGAGGTAGCCAAAGGGAACGAAGCTCAACGTTCTATCAACACGAACAGTAAAGAGGGATATCGCGATGGATTGAACAAAGAGTTGAAAGAGTTGCGAGAAAGCGAGATGTGGCAAGCCGGTGTGACCGTTCGAAAATTACGCCCCGAAAATAACTAACCGGCAAATAGATTACCATATAGAAAAGAGATTATTCCACTTGTTGGAATAATCTCTTTTCTTATACCCGAACGTGTTATCGACTAAATCTGTTTTTGGTATCTTCCCTGTAAAATAAAACAGGAAAAATCCGGAGCTATCATAAATAACGAAAGGGAGCAATGCTCCCCTTCGTTATTTATCGACGACGCTGTTGTTTGTTTCGTTGCTTCTGTTGTTCTCTCAACGCAGCCTGCTGCTGGCGTTGCGCTTCTTCCAACCGAGCCATGAAACCGCTCTTCTTGCGAGGTTTCTTTTGATTCTCTTTCAACTCGGCAAGAACTTTCTCCTCGTTGATACATTTACGGAATACATAGGTTTGAATAATCGTAATCAACAACGACAAGAAATAATAATAACTCAACCCAGCCGAATAATTATTGAAGAATACCAAGAACATGACAGGCATCAGATACATCATGAACTTCATACCCGGCATCTGTTGTTGTCCGGCGGTATTCTGCATATTGATTTTGTTGTATATCAAGTTGGTAATAGTCATCAACAAACAGAAAAGGCTGATATGATTACCAAAATAGGGCGTTATCAACGGTATATAAGTGTCCCAACTTACGATCGCATCATAGGTCGACAAATCTTTCGCCCACAAGAACGATTCACCCCGAAGCTCGATAGAAGACGGGAAGAAGGTGAACATCGCAATAAGAATAGGCATTTGTAAAAGTAACGGCAAACACCCGCCCATAGGATTCACTCCCGCCTTACTGTACAGATCCATTGTCAAACGCTGACGCTCCATCGCTTTATCCTGCCCCGGATACTTATCATTAATCTCCTTAATTTGAGGGGCTAAAACCCGCATACGAGCCTGCGACTTATAAGATTTATACGTGAAGGGGAATAAAACGAGCTTTATAAATATCGTCAACAACAAAATGATAACGCCATAATTGCTGAAAAATTTACCCAAGAAGGTGAATACCGGTATAACGATAAGCGTATTTATCCAACGGAAAAACTTATATCCCAGTGGAACGAGCTTATCCAAATCGAGTGTCTGGTCTCCCGAAAGATCGTCGTCATAAGAGGACAATAACGGATAAGAATTCGGTCCGAGAAAAATATTGAATCCGGCAACCTGCGACTCTTTCGAATCATAATCTATCGTACTCTCGGCATGAAACTGTTTCAAATATCTGTCTTCTTCCAAAGACCGAGAGGTAAAAATTCCGTCGTTAAATTTTCCATCGGCAATAAAAGCAGTAGAGAAGAACTGGTTTTTAAAACCAATCCATTTGAGGCTCGTAGTCGCTTTCTCTTCATCGTTACCCGACTCGCTCAAATGCTCTACATCGTCTCCTGCAAATTTATAATACAAGGCACTATTTCTCTCCTCAAACATACGTCCTTGTTCTTGACGACGCATTTTCTGGTCCCAAATAAAATCCCAATAAACAGCGCTCGACGGAATTACCCGATCCATATCTTTCTGCCAGATATCCATTTTCAACATATAACTGTCTTCCGGCAAAGAATATCGAATACCCATCTGGCTTCCATTGGCAAGCTTTAATGTCATATTTACAGCATTACCATCGATTTCGGGAGTAAAATATAAATCGCGTGTATCGATCACGCGCGCATTCGTACGAATAATGAATCCATAGTCGTTTTCGTCTCCGGTAAACAGAGTCACATTCGTGGAATCATAGGCCATGTAATCATTCAAAACAGCCTCATAAAGACGACCTCCTTTATTAGAAAACTTCAATGTCACCTTATTATTGGACAAAGTAGTAAATTCTTCCGAACCTTCGGCACAAGGAGCGAACTCGCCGAAACGCGCTATCAAACCTGCATTTTTTAACGAATCGGCAACTTCTCCCGAAACGGTATCGGTCGAAACGGGTGTTTCTGCCAAAGCGGCCTCGGCCATACGTTCCGCTTCCACAGCGGCAATCGAATCGTTATACCGACGCTGTGCCTCCAATTGTTCGGGTGTAGGCTGCATCCACCAAGAGAAAAGCAGCACAACTACGACCATCAATACAAGACCTAAAATCGTGTTTTTATCCATTCTTCAATTTTGAGATTACTAAATTATTTTTTTGAAATCGCTGCTTTAATAAAGTCAACGAAAAGGGGATTCGGATTAAGAACCGTACTATTGTATTCGGGGTGATATTGTACTCCCACATACCAACGCAAAGACGGAACCTCGACAACTTCGACCAAATGAGTTTCGGGATTCTCCCCCACGCAACGCATTCCGGCATCTTCAAAAGCTTTACGATACTCATTGTTAAATTCGAAACGATGGCGATGCCGTTCGCGAATATGAGTCGTTCCATAAGCCTTAGCAGCAATAGAGTCTTCGGCCAATATACAATCATAAGCGCCTAAACGCATCGTCCCACCCATATTGGTTATGCTCTTCTGCTCCTCCATCAAGTCTATTACATTATGCTTGGTCGTCACGTCCATTTCGGTAGAGTTAGCATCGGTATACCCCAACACATCGCGGGCATACTCGATCACCATGCATTGCATGCCCAAACATACGCCAAATGTCGGGATATCGTGTTCACGAGCATATTTCAAAGCGATGAATTTTCCTTCGATACCTCTCTGCCCAAATCCCGGAGCAATCAACACGCCATCTAAAGAAGAAAGCATAGCGTCCACATTTCCGCTATTTAACTTCTCGGAATGAATATATTGCAAATCGAGTTTGCGATCGTTATAGGTCGCCGCCTGAAACAAAGATTCATTGATAGATTTATAGGCATCGGGAAGTTCTACATATTTGCCGACCAATCCGATACGTACGGTCTTAGTCGCATTTTTCATGCGATGCAAGAAATTCAACCACGGCTCCAAATGAGGTTCTCCGTTTATGGGTAAACCGGTTTTCGTCAATACGATTTCATCTAAATGCTGTTGATGCATTTTCAAAGGGACTTCGTATATAGACGGAACATCTATCGACTGAATCACTGCCGCAGGATCTACATTGCAAAACAATGCCACCTTCTTACGTAAAGCAAGAGATAACTCGTACTCGGTACGCAATACCAATATATCGGGTTGGATACCTACCTCCTGCAATTGTTTTACCGAATGTTGGGTCGGTTTGGTTTTCAATTCCTTAGCGGCAGCAATATAAGGTACATAGGTCAAATGAATACATACACAATTTTTACCCATTTCCCAACGCAACTGACGTACACTTTCGAGATAGGGCAAAGATTCGATATCCCCGACCGTTCCCCCAATCTCCGTGATTACGAAATCGAACTGGTTCTTCGATCCTAAAAGTTTAATGTTACGTTTAATTTCATCTGTAATATGCGGAATAATCTGCACCGTCTTTCCCAAATAATCGCCCCGTCGTTCTTTATCTATTACATTTTGATAAATACGCCCTGTTGTAATATTATTGGCGCGAGTCGTAGGAGTATTGGTGAATCGCTCGTAGTGACCCAAGTCAAGGTCGGTTTCGGCCCCGTCTTCCGTCACGAACACTTCGCCGTGCTGGAAGGGACTCATCGTACCCGGATCCACGTTGATGTAGGGATCGAGCTTGATCATCGTCACCTTGAGCCCGCGGGATTCAAGAAGGGCCGCCAAAGAAGCGGCGGCGATGCCCTTACCCAAACTGGAGACAACGCCGCCGGTTACGAATACGTACTTAGTCATGTTTAACACTCGCCAGAAGATGTGCTGAGTCGCTGAGGGGTTCCCAATCCGACCGAGGGCGAATGTCCCGCCGCACCGATCGACCGATTTAAACTAAGTCGTTTATTTTAGCCTGTCGCAAGCGCATTTCCAAACTCTCGGACGCACTTTTTCACCATTTTCGGCTTTCGCCCTATGATTATGAGGTTGCGTTTCCTACGACTTTCCTGCGAACCCATGCAAAACGCCTTTCTCGCCCTGCATCTTTCGATCCTTTTGGCCGGTTGGACCGGCGTCTTCGGAAAACTTATCGCGCTTTCAGCCTATATGGTCGTCTTTTGGCGCGTCGTAATCGGGGGAGCCGTTCTTTGGGCAATCGTCGTGATGACGAAGAAATTGGAAGTGGTTTCGCGTCACGACAAATGGGCCTATTTGGCGCTCGGCGCCTTTCTCGCCTTTCAATGGATGGCGTTTTACGCGGCCGTTAAGGCAAGCAACGTCAGTATCGGGGTGCTCGCCTTCTCGACCATCGGCTTTTTCACCGCGATTTTTGAGCCGCTCTTGAGCCGCACCCGAATTTCCGCTAAAGAAATCGGCTTTTCGCTTTTAACGATCCTCGGCATCGCGCTCATCTTTCACTTTGACTCGCGTTACCGGCTGGGGCTTTTTTACGGCACGCTGTCGGCGGCGATGGCGGCGCTGATAGCAATCTACATGAAGCGCTTCCAACGACGGAACAATCCGCAGACAGTACTGCTCTGGCAATTTGCGGGAGCCGGCAGCGCCCTCACGATCTGCCTCCCCGTTCTCTTTACGATCGTTCCCGACACAGCGTTTTTCCCCACGCTCTGGCCGGACGTTCCCTACCTCGTCATTTTTGCGACCGTCGTCACGCTCGGCATGTACCTCTTGCAGCTCATCGCTTTAAAGCGCATCTCGGCCTTCACGGTAAACCTCTCCTACAACCTCGAGCCCGTATATTCCATACTCATCGCCATGGTGCTTTTTGACGAGGCGCGCGAACTCAATGCGTCGTTCTGGGCGGGACTCGCGCTCATCGGACTTTCCGTTTTGCTGCAGACGGTGTCGGTACTGCGCCAGCGCTCACCCCTCACCCTTAAGGAAAGAGAATTTACGACGCAACAACGATCAACTCAACGTCCGTAAGGCACTGCCGGAGGAGCACCTCAGAAGGCCCCTTGAGTAACACGCCCTGCTGGGCGCACCACGAAGAAGGGCGTCTTCCCGAGATAGGAAAACGCCCTTCTTTCGTGCCTTTCATCTGCCGGTTCAAGTCCTCACATGCACCGGCAGAGGTCGAGCCTTAACGAACTCTTTTAGAGGTCGGCATTCTGGGTGCGCTTGTGCGGACCCTTGTAGCCTTCGGTTTCCACAAAGGCCGTGTCCATGGCGGCAACGCGCTTGCCGTTCACATAGGTGTGAAGCCAGATGTCGTAGGTGGCACCTGCGAGCATGTTCTGGGCAAGCCCCTTCTGCGTGAACGTGAAGACCATGTCCTTCCGGCCGTCGCCGTTGACGTCGCGTGCTTTAGCCTTGACCGGTTGAGCGAGCTTGTCGCCCATCGTGATCTTGTTGCCGATGGAGGCACGGCCAACGCCGCCCCAGGTCCGCTTGGCATCGGCCTTGGTTGCATCAAACTTGTCCGTCGAGAACAGAACGACTTCAACCGTCTTTTCGCTCTTCGGATCGATGCTGTCGGCCATGACCGTCATCGTCCAGGGCGCCTTTTCAGCCAGGCGATTCGCCACGGCGTCCTGAGCCTTGTCAAGCATGCGGACGTTGTAGGCGTGGAGGTATTCGACCGCCTTGTCGTTCGAAACCTTCATGAGCGTGTTGGCGTGAGCGGCAACACCGGCCATGTCCTTGGCGAGATCCTTTTCAAGCTTTTCGACGAAGGCGCGGTTGCCCTTGAGGTCCTGGCGCTGGAAGTCGTACGTATTGGCGGCGTTCACGAACGTGGAGACCGGCCATTCGGCACGATAGCTGAAGTATTCCGGCGTGCCCTTGAAGTGTTCGGCCGTGGCCTTGTCCCAGCTCATGAAGGCGGTGCCTTCGGCCGGACGGGCGAGCGGGAAGAACGGGATGTACGGAGATTCGCACGGACGGGCGAGCGCACGATAGCCCGCAATCAGGAGCGGATTGGCGTTCATTTCGAACACTTCGGATTCGTGCGTGGTGGCACGGCAAATGCCGAGGCTGTTCGTATGCATCCACTGCTTGTCCTGTTTGGCAATGTTGCCTTCATGCGTGCGCAGCAGATCCTTCACGTCGGCAACGGTCCACTTCTTGGACGGCGTGGCGGCATACGGGAACTGTTCCGGATCCGTGATGTTCTTGCCGATGATCTTGTTCCAGGCGAGGTTGTTGCGCGACTGGTTGTAGTCGGCGGAACGGCGTTCGGCCGGAGCCACGGCGACACGGTAGTTGAAGTCGGAGTAGACGCCTTCCTTGGCGGGCTTGTAGCGGCCGTTCTTGATGGCGCGTTCGATCATGCCCGGCGCCACGATGACGTTCTTCGTGTCGGTGGCGTCAACCTTGTTCATCATGAAGTTGTTCGGGATGTAGACGACTTCGTTGTCCTGAACACGGCGGGCAACCCAGGTGTTGCCCTGATGGATGGCAAGCTGCCAGGCTTCGTTCGGGTCGGCGATCGTGTAGGTGCGGCCTTCCGAGAAGTAGCCGTACTTGCCGAGGAGCTCGATGGCGATGTCGACGGCATTGCGGGCGCTCGTGGCGCGCTCGGCCATCAGGCGGCGAATGCCGTAGCCGATGCCGCCGTCCTTCAAGGGCATGCGGTCGTCGTCATAGATGCCCGAGCAGTTGTTGGAAACGATCACGACGCCGTTTTCATTGACGAAGCCGTCCGAGAAGGAAGAACCCTTGGTGCTGTAGGTCTGGGACCAATAGAAGCCGAACGTCTTTTCCACCTGAGGAATTTCAGCAGCTGCTTCTTCAAATTTGACCGTTTCACCGGCCTTATGAGTGGCGGCGGGGACCCAATACTGTCCGGTCATGATGCGACCGCCGTTGTCCTCGTTGTGGCCGACGATGATGTTGCCCGTCTGGCTCACGTCCTTGCCGACGATCATCGTCGTGCAGGCGGAAACGTTCAAGGCCAGGGAACCAATGGCAGCACCGATGGCGAGAACGGCAATCTTTGTCTTGAAGAGCATGGTAATTCTCCCAAAAAAGAAAACGAGCGAGCGGCCGGCAGCGGCCGCGTCACGTTAAGACAACTATCGGGAGTGTAGATCTTGAAAGTCGTCGAATACACACCTTACTCAATCTCCCCGAGATTTAGTCTTGAATTTTCCCTGATTTGTGAATTCCGCAGCCAGCTATAACTAGACCGGTGTTTTGTTCTTTGATCTCAATCACTTAACCCTCGAAAGAGGGTTGTTTTTTGCTTATAAGCACAGTATAATTATACTGTTCATATTCCATTGAGTAATATTGATCATGAACAAAATTCCTGATGGTGCTCTTCTGCAGAAATCAAAAAACAATGTGTCGTACGTCTACTTTCCGTCGTATTACTACGACAAGGATGCCAAGACGCACAACAAGGAAAAGCAGAAGCGGCTCTATATCGGCAAGGTTGTCGGAGGCGAATTTGTTCCTAACAAAAAGTACCTGACCAATCCCGAGCTTTCTCGAAAGGACGTGGTCTCGCTCGTTTCGGCACCGGCGGATCTCTCAAAAATTCAAACGCGCAGCCTGGGCGCTACTTCTCTTCTGAATTCGCTAGCGAATAAGGTTGGTTTGACTCAGGACTTAACGTCTGTGTACGGCGAAGACATGGCACGGCAAATGCTCTCTCTTGCCATGTTCATGACAATTGACTCTCAGTCCGCCTTGTCTTTGTACCCTCTTTGGCAGAGGCGATTCTGGGTTCCATCAGATGTAGATATGCCGTCTCAGTACACCAGCAGGCTGCTTCAGATGCTTGGAGAGAACGAAACTGCACTTAAGGCGTTTTTCCAGACTCGAGCTCTTCATGTGCACGCCACTGAATATCTTTCCTACGACAGCACGAAAATTGCCTCGACATCAAGGAACATCAACGATGTTCGCTGGGCTACGAGCAAATCCGGCAATTATCAGCAGGAAGTCAGTCTTGTGATTCTATGCGGTCAAAAAAGCCGAATTCCCGTCATGTTCAGGGTTCTTCCGGGAAATGTTCCCGACGTAAAGACTGTTCATGATCTGATGTGCCGTTGGGATGAAATAGGCATTGTCAAGGAGGCTACGGCAGTTCTCGATCGAGGTTATGCGTGCACCGAAAATCTCGGCAATCTTTGCGACATGAATTTCAAATTCGTTGTGGGACAGAAGACTTCACTGAAGCTGATCAAGGACTGCATCGAAGAAGACATGTCGAAATTCTGGGAATCCAAGTACTACCTTGGAGAGTACAACCTGTACGGAACCAGCCGCAAAACCTATGTCAAAGAGGCAAACGGCAAGAAGCATCAGATTTGGGTTCATGTTTTCAGGAGTGAGCATAACTGCTCGATTGCGATGGAGGCCATGGAACGCCGACTTGTTGATTCCGAACGAGCGTGGCAGGACGGCACCGCTTCAAAATCCGCTCCGGTTAGAGCACTGTTCAAGGATTTCGACGGCGAACCAGGAGACGGATCGCGCTTGGAGCGAGATTTCGAAATGATTGATCGCGAAATTCGATACAAAGGATTCTTTGCGTTCGCCAGCAACAGCATTTCGACTGCGAGAGAGGCGTTGGAGATCTACCGGGGTCGGGATTGCGTGGAGAAGACTTTTTCGAATTTGCAGACTGGACTGGATCTTTGCTCAACAGTCGTTCATCACGACGCAACCCTGCGGGGAAAGCTGTTGATTTGTCTTGTTGCGCTGACAATGCTTGCCGCACTGTCTTACGAAATGGAGAGCGAGAAAACCGTGAACGATGAGCGCATGCCTCGCCTTTACCAAAGCTATTCGGTCAATTCTCTGCTTCATGAACTTATGAACATCCAGATGATTTCTGGACCGGGAGTGGCACCTCGTCTGTCTGAGGCCACTCAGAAGCAGCTGGCGATCTTCGACCGTGTCGGAGTGTCTCGACCTTCAGTTTGAAGCAACACAGTATAACGAGGTGCGGAATTCACGTGATTCTTCAGAGCTTTTTTATGGGGTTTATGTACCTGTTGATGATTGGCTTGGTAAGTTAGCAATTTCAGCAGGATTCAAAAATTATCACTTTGAAAAACTTCGCGACAGAAATACTAAGTGGAAAAATCGCAAACACCGAGTTCCCTTGAAAGAGGGTCGTCTCTGGATTGAAAAGTAGGGAATAAACTATGGCCAGGGATTCCGTCAAGCTCTTTCGCAATTCGCGTTTTTCGCTCAGTGCGTTGCCTTTTCCTTCCTGGCGCCCCCCCTCAAACTTCCCTTTCCAATTTCCTGTTGGAATACTCCAATTTTCGCCGCCGTAGAGCCCAAACTCCCGGGTCGCTAGATCACGAAAACCGATCTAAGCGCTTCGGGAGTTTTGCTATTCCCAACAG
>ERZ779875.2078-NODE-2078-length-11376-cov-19.421783_pt1 | contig 11376 bp, 9 predicted proteins | sample MGYA00511246_ERZ779875 | MGnify/ENA primary metagenome ERZ779875 (study PRJEB29588, sample SAMEA2155093) | human gut metagenome | biome: human gut; feature: human-associated habitat; material: faeces | place: Denmark | collected 2008/2010 ... | reverse complement strand
CAGCCCGTGCCCGTCGATTTGTCGGTTTTGCATAATAATTCCCCCTTGCACGGTTAGTATGGCCGCCATGACAGACAAAAACACCGAAAGTTGTGAATTTTACGTCTGACGCTGTACTTTTGCCCCCTTTTTGTGGTATAATCCATTCTATAGCATTGTGCAATTTCGTGTTACCACGTTTCGATACAGACCAAAGGAGGCGGTTCCCATAGAACCCAATCAGCAGCGCCATATCTCCACAGATGGCGTAAAGACGACGGCAGGCGCCACCGGCCAGCCCGGCGCACCCGCACCCAAGAACAAGAAAAAGCCCAAAAAGCGCCGCAGCATCATTGGTATGATCCTAAGCTTTATCGGCTGTATGCTCTGCCTGTGCATTATGGCGGCCAGCGTGGGCGGCGTGCTGCTGTCCATGTATATCGTGCAGGTCACGGCAGATGATGCCGAGACGCTCGATCTGGACAACCAGAAAAACAAGCAGACCTCGATCATCTACGACCGTTACAGCGACGAGTATGACCAGCTGACCCGCGGCGAAAACCGCATCTGGCGCGAGCTTTCCGCCATGCCGGACAACCTGAAAAATGCCGTCGTCGCCATCGAGGACAAGAACTTCTGGACCGAGCCCGGCATCAACCTCAAGGGCACGATCGGCGCTGCGCTGAACGCCTTCACCGGCAACCGCATCTGGGGCACCAACCGCGGCGCCTCCACACTGGAGCAGCAGCTGATCAAAAACCTGACCGGCGATAACGAGACCGACAAGATGCGTAAGGTGCGTGAGATCTTCCGCGCCCTGGGTCTGTCCAACAAGTACAGCAAAGAGACCGTTCTGGAAGCTTACCTCAATACCATCCCGCTGACCGGCACCATCTATGGCATGGAAGCCGGCGCGCAGGAGTATTTTGGCAAGAGCGTGGAGGAATTGAGCCTGGCCGAATGCGCCGAGCTGGCTTCCATCACCAAGAATCCCAAGAGCTTTAACCCGGCTACCAACCCGGAAAATCTGCTCAAGCGCCGCAACCATGTTCTGGCTTTGATGCGCAACCAGGGATATATTACTGATGAAGAGTGCACTGCTGCACAGGCGGAACCCATCACCCTGGCCGAGAGCAAATCGGCCACCGAAAAGGTCACCCGTACTTCCCGCAACTCTTATTTTGACGACGCTTTGTTTGCGGATGTCACCCAGGCAATCATGGAGCAGGAAAGCTGCACCCGTGCCGAAGCACAGGATAAGATCTTCTCCGATGGCCTGCGCATCTACTCTACCCTGGACCAGAAAGCACAGTCTTCCATGGAGCAGGTCATGCTGAACGAGGACACCGGCGACGGCGAGCTCTTCCCGGCCCTGTGGCACGAGGAAGAGGTTTCTTCCGGTATCCCGGCGGACAGCGAGATTACCTATGACGAGAGCGGCCTGCCGCTGAACCCGGACGGCTCTTCTGTGTTCACGGACGATGATGTGCCGGTCTATGCCGATAAGGAAAACACCACCCTGAAAACCAGCCAGGATGACAACGGCAACCTGATCTTCTATGAAAGCGTGCGCACCCAGGCGGCTATGGCGTCCATCAGCATGGAGGATGGCCACCGCGGCGAGATCGTTGCCCTGGTTGGCGGCCTGGGCGAAAAGAAAGTAGACCGCGGCACCAACCGCGCCACGCTGCCCCACCAGACCGGTTCCACCATGAAACCCATTGCTGCTTATTGCCTGGCAGTGGACAGCAAGATCATCAACTATTCTTCGCCCATGGCGGATACGCCGTATTACCTCAAGAGCGACCATCAGGTGCTGGATACCGACCGCTGCCTGAAGCTTGGCCTTTCTACTGACAAGTATAATGCAGCCAACCAGTCCCGCGATGATGTGTGGCGCGACTGGCCCACCAACTATGGCGGCGCAGGCGGCGATGGTGCCACCATGCTGGTGTATGATGCACTGCGCCGCTCTTACAACACCATTGCGGTCTGGATCGGTTCCTATGTCGGTGCGGAAGAGCTGTTCAGCTTTGCGCATGATACCCTCAACTGCACCTATCTGGATCCCGAACATGACGTTGACCTGGCGCCTCTGGTGCTGGGCTCCCAGAGCCAGGGCCTGACGGTTGTGGAGCTGGCTGGCGCTTACTCCATTTTCAATGACGGCAAGTTTACCACCCCGCACTACTGGACCGAGATCTATGACTCGGACGGCAACCTGTACCTGGATAACAGCAAGCGCGTTACCACCGTGCAGGCCATTGACCCTGCAGCCGCTACCATCATGAACCGTCTGCTGAGCAACGTGTGGAAAAAGCCCGGTACGGCAAACGGCATGAAGCCGGAAACCGAGGGCATTGATACCATCGGCAAGACAGGTACGACCAGCGACTTTAAGGACTATACCTTCGCCGGTGTTTCCCCATACTATTCCACCGCTGTGTGGTGGGGCTATGATAAGCCTTACAGCATGTGGGGTGTGGATGGCACCCTGGGCAACAACGGTAAACCGACCCAGCGTGCCTTTAAGCGGTATATGGAAGCTGCCCAGGCCGATAAGCCTGCCAAGGACTTCTATTATGATGACTCCGTTGTGCAGAAGCAGTTCAGCACCTCCACCGGTGCGATCGTATCCGGCGGTGGTGAGACCGGCTACTATACCGAGGACAACCTGCCGGATGACAGCTACGCCACCCTGACCGACCCCAGCGTGAACACTCTGGACCCGGCGGCAGGCTGATCGCGTAAAGTTCCAATAGTCTGAAAATTCAATAAGCCAGATCGGGCACAGCAGTTTACAAAGCTGCTGTGCCCGTTTGTTGTATTGGAATGGAGGACATGCTATAATGGCAGCAGCGAGAACCATGCGGGTGAGGAGAAAATGCACGGCCCTTTTGCGGCCTTAATAAGGCGGGCAGAAGCGTATCAGATGCACGTGCACGAATGAAAGACACACTTCCACCGCATAAAAACAGATAAAAGCACGGGAAGATTCCACCGCACCAACAGGCCAGTTGTGCATCATGCTCAAATACACAACATTTTTTCTAAAATGCTTGCAAGCCGCGCACACTTGTGGTATGATTATCCCCGTTGTGAATACACATGTACATAGGAGGGAAACAACATGGGCGAGCGCCGTTTTTTGTTGGTAGATAGCTCCGCTTTGCCGGATGTGTTCCTTAAGGTACTGCAGGCCAAGGAGCTTCTGGCTTCCGGCAGCGTGAGCAATATTTCCACGGCAGCGCGTCAGGCGGGCATTTCCCGCAGTGCGTTCTATAAATACAAGGACTATGTGTTTGACGCCGAAACCGGCCGCGAGGCCATTACCGTGATCGCCACCCTGCTGGACAAAACCGGCGCTTTGCAAAGCCTGCTTTCCGGTATTTCGGCAGCGGGTGCATCGGTTGTTACCATCACCCAGTCCCGGCCGGAAAATGGTACCGCGCAGGTGGAAGTTACCGTGCGCACCGGAACCATGCAGATGACCGTTGAGGAAATGCTGACCCGGCTGGCCCGTCAGTCGTTTGTGGTGGAAGTGCACCGCGGAACCTGAAAGTGAACACACGCCGCCAAGGCGCACAGAACGGAATACCGGATGCGGGCAGCCGCATAAGGAACAAGGGGAGTATAGTATGGCTAAAATTGCAATCATGGGATTCGGCACCGTCGGCAGCGGTGTGCTGGAAGTCTGCCGCCGCAACGCCGCATCCATTGCCCGCCGCGCAGGTGAGCCGGTGGAGGTCAAGTACATCCTGGATGTGCGTGATTTTTCTGATTCTCCGGACGCAGCGCTGTTTGTGAAAGATATCAATGTGATCCTGAACGATCCGGAAGTCAAGGTCGTTGTGGAAACCATCGGCGGCACCCGCTTTGCTTATCCGTATGTGCGCCAGTGCCTGGAAAGCGGCCGCAGCGTGTGTACCTCCAACAAGGAGATGGTTGCCACCTATGGCGCAGAGCTGCTGGCTCTTGCACGGGAGCATAAAGCAGCGTTCCTGTTTGAAGCCAGCGTGGGTGGCGGTACCCCCATCATTACTCCCATGCACCAGTGCCTTGCCGCAAACCAGATCAGCCAGATCCAGGGCATTGTGAACGGAACCACCAACTTTATGCTGACCAAGATGAAGCGCGAAAACATGGGCTTTGATGCCGCGCTGAAAATTGCCCAGCAGCTGGGCTATGCCGAAACCAAGGATCCCGGTGACGATGTGGATGGCCGTGATGCCTGCCGCAAGATCGCCATCCTGAGCAGCCTGGCCTGCGGGCATCATGTTTACCCGGATAACATCCCCGCCCGCGGCATCCGCGATGTGGCCGTTGAGGATGTAAAAGCTGCCGAGCAGCTGGACTGCGCCATCAAGCTGATCGCCTGGTACCATGAAAACCCTGAAGGCGCAGCCGATGCGTTCAGCGCCGGTGTGGAGCCGATGCTGGTGCCGGAGTCCAACCAGCTGGCGGGCGTGAACGATGTGTTTAACGCTGTGCTGATGCAGGGTGATATGCTGGGCGATGTTGTGTTCTATGGCAAGGGCGCCGGCAAGCTGCCCACCGCCAGCGCCGTTGTGGCCGATGTGATCGATGCCCTGAAGGACGGCAGCAAGATCCATGACAGTCTGTTCTGGAAGCCCGCCGAAAAGCTGGATCACCAGCTGATGGATACCGCCAAGTATTCTTATTACATCCGCACCGCGGGCGTGCCCGCCGCCGCGCTGCCCAATGTGGCCGGTCCCGGCAAGCTGGTGTTTGACTATGGCGATTCTGCCGCGTACCTGATCGAAGCTGCCACGGCTGCGGACTTGGAGGCTGTGAAAGCCAAGCTGAAAGTTCTGGGCGGCCGCCTGGCGCTTGTGCTGAAAAAGCTGCCGGAATAAGCCCCGGCAGGGAAGGGAGCACATAACATGATTACCGTAACTGTACCGGCAACCAGCGCCAATGTCGGCGCCGGGTTTGACAGTCTTGGCCTTGCGCTTTCCATGCACAACGTGTTTACCTTTGAGGAATGTGACCGCATCCGCATTTCTTCGGTGGATGGCACCCATGTGCCGACCGGGGCAAACAACCTGGTCTACCGCAGCGCCCGCGCTGTGTATGACCAGCTGGGCATTCCGCTGCGCGGCCTGCGCATTACCCAGCGCAATGATATTCCCATGGCGCGCGGCCTGGGCTCCAGCTCTGCCTGCATTGTGGCGGGCATTTTGGGAGCCAACGCTTTGCTGGGCAACAAGCTGACCAGCCGCCAGATGCTGACCCTTGCCACCGCCATTGAGGGCCACCCCGATAACGTGGCCCCCGCCATGTTGGGCGGCTTTGTTACCAGTGTGTATGACGAAGGCCAGGTTTACAGCGTAAAAAAGAACATCGATGAACAGCTGGCATTTGCCGCTTTTGTACCGGATTTCCGCCTGCTGACCTCCAAGGCGCGCGCCGCGCTGCCGGATATGGTCAGCCATAAGGACGCCGTGTATAATCTGTCCCGCGCCGCGCTGGCTACCGCCGCGTTCTGTGATGGCGATTACAGCCTGCTTGGCGTGGCAACCAAGGATTCCCTGCACCAGAAATACCGCCTGCCCCTGATCGACGGCGGGGACGAAATGTTTGAACTGGCGCAGGACCTGGGCGCGCTGGCTGTTTATATTTCTGGCGCGGGTCCCACCATTATGGCGGTTGTCCCGCGTGACGATCAGGAATTCTTTGCCCGCGCGCAGGAAGCTCTGCCGCAGAGCGAAAAGCTAAAGCATTTTACCGTTTACCGCCTGCTGCCCGATAACACAGGCGCAACGGTGAAATAAGGGAACAGGGAGGAAGAGGTCTTTATGGGTCTTATCGTACAAAAGTTCGGCGGTACCTCGGTCAAGGATCGTGACCGCATCTTTAATGTTGCGCGCATTGTGGCCAACACCCGTAACCAGGGCAACGATGTTGTTGTTGTTGTTTCTGCCCAGGGGGATACCACCGATGACTTGATTACCAAAGCGGCCGAGATCACCAGTGATCCGTCCCACCGCGAAATGGATATGCTGCTGGCCACCGGCGAGCAGATTTCCATCTCGCTGCTGGCCATGGCGCTGCAGGAAATCGGTGTTCCGTCCGTCAGCCTGACCGGTTGGCAGGCCGGCTTCAACACCGACCGCGCTTACACCAAAGCCCGCATTAAGCGCCTGAACACCGAGCGTGTGGAAAGTGAGCTGGCCCGCAACCGCGTGGTAGTTGTAGCTGGTTTCCAGGGACTGAACCGTTCGGATGATATCACCACCCTGGGCCGCGGCGGCAGCGATACTTCCGCCGTTGCCTTGGCAGCCGCTCTGCATGCAGACCGCTGCCAGATCTATACCGATGTGGAAGGTGTGTATACTGCCGACCCGCGCAAGATTCCCAAGGCTACCCGCCTGAAGGAGATCACCTTTGACGAGATGCTGGAACTGGCATCCCTGGGTGCACAGGTGCTCAACAACCGCAGTGTAGAACTTGCCAAAAAGTATGGCGTCGAGCTGGAAGTTCTGTCCAGCATCAATCCGGTGCCCGGCACCGTTGTTAAGGAGGAAACCAAAGTGGAAGGTATGCTGATCAAAGGCGTTGCAAAAGATGAGGACGTCGCTGTTGTTTCGATCCTGGAAGTTCCCGATGTGCCGGGTATGTCCTTCAAGGTGTTCAGCCTGCTGGCACAGAAAAACATCAACGTGGATATCATTCTGCAGTCTTCCGGCAGCGCTGGCTGCAAGGATGTGATCTTTACCTGCTCCAAGGGCGAAGCTGAAACCGCTCGTGCAGTGCTGGAATCCAACAAGACCCGCTTTGGCACTGATAAGATCACCGTCAACAATGACTGCGCCAAGGTCAGCATTGTTGGTGCCGGTATGCAGAGCCACCCTGGCACGGCTTCCACCATGTTTGAAGCTCTCTACAGCCAGAACATCAACATCCATATGATCTCTACCAGCGAGATCAAGATCAGCGTGATCATTGATAAAGCCGATGCTGACCGTGCTGTTGCCGCCATCCATGATGCTTTCATCCAGTAAGCGGTAATATCCATCTGGTGTAAAAAGTTTACAAGTTTCAGCCCCTGCCGCCCGGCGGGGGCTGTTGCCATATCCGGTACGGAATGGTATAATCAAACGCACAGCCGGGTGGGAATCATTCCCGCAAGCCCGGTTGTGCCCAATGTATTCTGCTGCAAAGGAGGTAACATATGGAATATATGGACGAAACCACCCTTGCCCACAAACACACCAGCCCGTGGCTGATTGCGTTCCGGATCATTTTTACCATTGCGCTGGTCTGGTGCATTCTGTTTATCTTTCATAACTCGCTGGAAACCAGCTCCATCTCGTCGGCCCGCAGCCATGAGGTCATGCAAAAAATCAATGCCATCCTGGCACATCTCAATATCGGCCCGCTGAGCGAACATGTTGTGCGCAAGCTGGCGCATTTTTCAGAGTTCACGCTGGAAGGCTTCCTGCTTATGCTTTGCCTGCGGGTTTATACCCGCCGTTTTGTGCGCCATGTCAGCTGGCCCATGCTGGGCGGCATGGCGACCGCGCTGCTGGATGAAACCATCCAGCTGTATGTGCCAGGCCGCACTTCGTCCGTGCGGGATGTGTGGATCGACTTCGGCGGTGTGATTGCCGGTTTGTTCGTGGCCCTGCTGTTGCTGCTCATCGTGCGCGGGCTGACCTCTTTCCATGCCATGAAAAAAGAAAACCGCCGCCTGCGTGCCGAACGGGCCGAGCTGCTGCGCCAGCAGCGCGCCGACCGGATCAACACAGCGGATGACCGTCCCGAAAGCCCAGATAGGAGAGAATATTTATGACAGAACAACAGGCGATTGAAGCCCTGCACGCCCTGCCGCGCCTGCCCCGCAGCGGCGCATCCCTGGAGCGTATGCAGGCACTGCTGGACCACCTTGGAAACCCGGAAAAGCAGTTTAAGTGCATCCATATTGCGGGCACCAACGGCAAGGGGACCCTTGCCGCTATGACATCTTCTATCCTGACCCATGCGGGCTACAAAACGGGCCTTACCATCAGTCCGTATGTTCTCAATTTTCGGGAGCGTTTTCAGATCAATGGACAGATGATGTCCCCGCGCACCCTGGCCAGCCTGACCCAGAAAGTGCTGGATGCTGCCGATGCCATCATCGCTGAGGGCGGGGAAGGTCCGGTGGAGTTTGAAGCCGTTACCGCCATTGCCTTCCTCTGGTTTGCCCGCCAGAAGTGTGATTTTGCCGTGGTGGAAACCGGCCTTGGCGGCCGCTACGACGCCACCAATGTCATCCCCGCGCCACTGGTTGCGGCCATTACCCGCATCGGCATGGATCATACCGAAATTTTGGGCGATACCCTTGCCGAGATCGCCGCCGAAAAAGCCGGTATCATCAAAGAGGGTAGCGTGGTTGTCTGCTACCCCGAGCAGCCGGAGGAGGCCATGGGCCCGCTGCTGACCGCCGCGGCCAACGCGCATACCTCGCTGGTGGTGCCGGATACCGCCGATTTGCAGCAGCTCAAGTGCCGCCCGCTGGAAAACTATGTTGATTACGGCGGCTATCGTGCTCTGCTGCAATTCCCCGGCAAGCATCAGGCCAACCATGCCGCTATGGCGGTGGAAATTGCCCTGGCCCTCTGGCGGGAATACCATTACGAGATCCCCGATGAAGCGATTGAAGCCGGTCTGCGGGATGCCAAAATGCCCGCACGGATCGAGGTCATGCGCCGCCACCCGTTGCTGCTGCTGGATGGCTGCCACAATGCCGATGGTACCGCAGCCCTTGCTGCAACTCTGAAAGAAGCCGGATATGACGGCAACCTTGTGGCGGTCCTTGGCCTGCTGAAAGATAAGGATCACAGCAAAATGCTGGAAAACCTGGCCCCCTGCTTTGAGAAGGTTTTTACCGTCACGCCGGATAGCCCCCGCGCCATGACGGCAGAAGAACTGGAGGAGGAAGCCAAGTACCATATGGATGCCGAAGCCGCCCCCAGCGTGGCAAAGGCCATCCGCCTTGCGGTGGATTACGCCGATGAAAACAACCTGGCTGGTGTGGTGGTGTGCGGCAGCCTTTACCTTGCTGCTCAGGCCCGTCCGCTGCTGCTCAAAGAAGCGGAAAAGTAACCCCAATTCCAACAAAATATGCGCACAGCGCCCTGTATACTGGGAACATACCCCAGCAGCAGGGCGCTTTTTGCTGCTATTACCAAAAATGAAAGAGGTGGACAACCCCCTTGGCGAAAGTTTGTTTTGTTCCGGCGCAGGGAACATTGGCGGCTTACCTGACCGGTGAGATCGACCACCATGCCGCGCAGGCCCTACGGCGTGAAATTGATGCGCAGATCGATGCCCGCATGCCGGAATTGCTGACGATGGATTTTTCCGGCGTTACTTTTATGGATTCCTCCGGTGTGGGGCTGATTCTGGGCCGCGGGCGCCAGATGTCCGGCCTGGGTGGGCGGCTTGTTGTGCAAAACGCACCGGATACTGTGCGCCGCATGCTGGACCTGGCGCATATCCATTACGTTTGATCGTGGGGGAGGTCACATCATGAAAATGCTGAATCAGGTCAAAATGACCTTTGCCAGCCGCAGCGTCAACGAAAGTTTTTCCCGTGCGGCACTTGCGGCGTTTCTGGCCCAGGCGGACCCAACCGTGCCGCAGCTGGCAGATATCAAAACGGCCGTGTCAGAAGCTGTCACCAACTGCATCGTCCATGCCTATCCGGATACCGTCGGCCCCATTACGATGACGGCTGTTTTGTATGAGGGCGGCAATGTGCGCATTACCATATCGGATAAAGGCGTTGGTATCCCGGACGTTGCCAAGGCAATGGAGCCAATGTATACCACCGGCAACCCGGACGAGCGCGCGGGCCTGGGTTTTGCGGTAATGCAGAGCTTTATGGATCGGGTCCATGTATCCTCTGCGCCGGGACGGGGAACACGCGTTACCATGAGCCGTCACCTGGATTCCCGGTGAGTTTTGGCGTGTGCGCTCCTACATAGGGCAGAATCAGCCAGTACAGCAGAGTGGAATCTGTTGACCGTTGCGGATATGCCCGCTAAAACCGGAACGAATCAACGCCTAGTGGCAGGGCAGACGTTCGTTCCCGATTGCAGGGAGGCAGCTGATATGGCAACCGCAAATCCCACCGCACTTTTTACCACATTACCGCGCACGGAGTTCATCCAGAAAAACCTTGGCCTTGTACATTCCTGTGCTGGCCGCTTTACAGGCCGCGGCATCGAATACGAAGAATTGTATTCGGCGGGCTGCCTGGGGCTTGTCAAAGCGTGCGATGGGTTTGACCCGGACCGCGGGGTCTGTTTCTCCACCTATGCGGTGCCGGTCATCTTGGGTGAGATCAAAAAGCTGTTCCGGGACGGGGGAACTGTTAAGGTCAGCCGTTCGATCAAAGAACTTGGATTAAAAGTGACAGCGGAACGGGAACGCCTGATGAAGCTGACCGGCGCAGAGCCAACCGTGGCACAGCTGGCACAAAACCTGGGGGCAACGCCGGAGCAGGTGGCGGTATCCATTCAGGCTGCTATGCCGGTTGTCTCCCTGACCCCGGCGGATGATGAGGACGGAACAAGAGAATGGGATATCCCGGTGGATTCACCGGAAGAAGTATTGGCGGAACGGATCAGTTTGGCGGAAATATTGAAACGACTGAATGAATCCGACCGGCAGCTCATCCGCCTGCGCTTTTATGCGGGCAAAACCCAAAGTAAAACGGCACAAATCCTTGGTACTACCCAGGTACAGATATCGCGCCGCGAACGAAAGATTTTGAAATGGATGCGCAAAGAGCTGACAGGCGAATAAGAAAACACAAAATGATGGCTGTTTTTCCAATTCGGAGCCATAAAAACTGTGCGATTCGACAAAAGTATGACTTCTGCACATTTTGCCCTTGACGATGACACTTGCATGTGCTAAAATAACACCACTTTGAATAGCACAGGCGATATCCAATAAGGGGCGCCTGGCTGGACAAAGCAGCATCAGAAAATTTGGAAAAACATCAAAAAAGTTGTTGACAAACCAAACCTGATGTGGTATCCTAATAAAGCTGTCCGAAAGACAGCGGCTGATTGAAAAGATTGTTTAAGAAAATTTCAAAAAAGTACTTGACAAACAGGACTTGATGAAGTAAAATAAACAAGCTGTTTCAAACAGCGCAGGACCTTGAAAATTGAACAATACTGAAACTTGTGGAACCTTAAACGTGATGGAAAATCACGAAAAACAATTCCAAAGCCGAGAGATCGGCAAACAAGTAATTCATACAGGACGCAAGCGATTGTGTCTGAGTGAAGTTGATTTAACACTTTATGAGTGATAAATACCATTTATAAAGAGTTTGATCCTGGCTCAGGACGAACGCTGGCGGCGCGCCTAACA
>ERZ779875.2073-NODE-2073-length-11395-cov-3.124339_pt1 | contig 11395 bp, 10 predicted proteins | sample MGYA00511246_ERZ779875 | MGnify/ENA primary metagenome ERZ779875 (study PRJEB29588, sample SAMEA2155093) | human gut metagenome | biome: human gut; feature: human-associated habitat; material: faeces | place: Denmark | collected 2008/2010 ... | reverse complement strand
GGGCTACGCCTTCCCCGCCGACGGCGACTGGCAGAGCGACTTTGAATCCCGCTTTGAGTACGACGAGACGGACGACCAGCTCAACGCCACCGCCGAGATCAAAAAGGATATGGAAAAAGGCTGGCCCATGGACCGCCTGCTCTGCGGCGACGTCGGCGTCGGCAAGACCGAAGTCGCCCTCCGGGCGGCCTTCAAGTGCGTCATGGGCGGCAAGCAGTGCGCCATCCTCGCCCCCACCACCCTGCTGGCGTGGCAGCACTACAACACCATCATCTCCCGCATGGAGGCTTTCCCGGTGAAGGTCGGGATGCTCTCCCGCTTCCGCACCGCAAAGCAGCAGAAGGAGACGCTGCGGGGCTTACAGTCCGGCAGCGTGGACATCGTCGTCGGCACCCACCGTCTCCTCTCCAAGGACGTCCGCTTCCACGACCTCGGCCTTGTCATCATCGACGAGGAGCAGCGCTTCGGCGTCAAGCATAAGGAGAAGCTGAAGGAGAACTTCATCGGCGTGGATATGCTGACCCTCTCGGCCACCCCCATCCCCCGCACCCTGAACATGGCCATGAGCGGCATCCGCGACCTCTCCACCATTGAGCAGCCGCCTTTTGAGCGTCAGCCCGTGGAGACCTTCGTCCTCGAGTACAACGATGTCATCCTGGCCGAGGCCATGAAGAAAGAGCTGGCCCGGGGCGGGCAGGTCTACTATCTGCACAACCGGGTGGACAACATTGAGTCCACCGCCGCCCATGTCAGCCAGATGGTGCCCGGCGCCCGGGTGGGCATCGCCCACGGCAAGATGGGGGAGAAACAGCTTGACGGTGTGATCCGCGACTTCTGGCATCGCGACATCGACGTGTTGGTATGCACCACCATCATCGAAACCGGCCTTGATATCTCCAACGCCAACACGCTGATCGTCGACCATGCCGACCGTTTCGGCTTGGGCCAGCTCCATCAGCTGCGTGGCCGCGTCGGCCGTGGACGTGAGCGCGCGTATGCGTACTTCCTGTACGATCCGACCAAGCCGATGACCCAGCAATCGCATGACAGGCTCGCCACCATCGCGCAGAACACCGCGCTCGGCTCTGGTTTCGACGTAGCCATGAAGGATCTCGAATTGCGCGGCACCGGCAATTTGCTGGGAGACGAGCAGAGCGGCCATATCGAAGGCGTCGGCTTCGACCTGTACGTGCGTATGGTGTCCGAAGCGGTCGAACAGTACAAGGAGCCGGAACGCAAGGAATCGGTTGCCGTCACCATCGACCTGCCGATCGAGGCGTCCATTCCCGTCGACTACATCGATTCGGACAAACTGCGATTGGAAGCGTACCAGAAACTCGCCTCCGCACGCACCGAAGACGATCTCGACGAGCTGCGCGACGAACTCACCGACCGTTACGGCAAGCCGCCCGTCGATTTCGAGGCGCTGTTCGACGTGGCGCGGTTGCGGTTCAAGGCGCGTAAGCTCGGCATTTCCGAGATCATCGCGCAAGGACGCAACGTGCGCGTGTCGAAGTTCGAGCCGCGTGAATCCGTGCAGATGCGCATGGCCAGAATCTACAAAGGCATCCAGTACCGGCCGTTGACCAAGACGTATCTGGTACCGGCTCCATTCGCAGGCTCGCTTGGTTCCAAGCCGATGAGCTCGGACGAAGTGGTCGGATGGACCAGTCAATTGCTTGACGATTTGGACTGGAAACCGACACCGCGTCAATGACAATGGGATGCAAAAAAGAGTGTGAGCGTTCACATGGAACATGCGGGCAAAGTTTGGCATACGTCCATAAATCGCACTATTCTTGGCATTGTCATCACAACCTAACGTTTATAAGGAGTAGTTGTGGCAGTAATTGAAAGCGTTTACGCGCGTCAGATTCTCGATTCCCGCGGCAACCCGACCGTCGAGGTCGTTCTTGACACCGATGACGGTGCTCAGGGCCTGGGCCTCGTTCCGTCCGGTGCTTCCACCGGCGAAGCCGAGGCTTGGGAGCGTCGCGATGGCGACAAGTCCGTTTACCAGGGCAAGGGTGTGCTCAACGCCGTCAAGGCCGTGAACGAGGAGATCGCTCCGAAGGTCATCGGCATGGACGCTTCCGATCAGCGCGCTCTCGATGAGACCATGATCGAGCTCGACGGCACCCCGAACAAGGGCCGTCTGGGCGCCAACGCCATCCTCGGCGTGTCCCTGGCCGCTCTGTACGCTTCCGCCGAGTCCGCGGATCAGCCGCTGTACCGCTACATCGGCGGCACCAACGGCCACATCCTGCCGGTCCCGAACATGAACATCATGAACGGTGGCGCCCACGCTGACTTCGCCACCGACATCCAGGAGTACATGATCTCCCCGTACGGCTTCAACACCTACAGCGAGGCTCTGCAGGCTGGCGTCGAGGTCTACCACACCCTGAAGAACGTCCTGAAGAAGCAGGGCCTGAACACCGGCCTCGGCGACGAGGGCGGCTTCGCTCCGAAGATGAAGTCCAACAAGGACTCCCTGAACTACATCATGGACGCCATCTCCGCCGCCGGCTACGAGCCGGGCAAGCAGATCGGCATCTGCCTGGATGTCGCCTCCTCCGAGTTCTACAACAAGGAGACCGGCAAGTACCACTTCGAAGGCGACGACCGTGAGGCCGGCTACATGCTCGACTTCTACGAGAACCTCATCAACGAGTACCCGATCGTCTCCATCGAGGATCCGTTCCAGGAAGAAGGCTGGGACGACTGGGCGGCCATCACCGCCAAGCTCGGCGATCGCCTGCAGTTCGTCGGCGACGACCTGCTGGTCACCAACCCGGCACGTCTGGCCAAGGGCATCAAGCTCGGCGCCGCCAACTCCCTGCTGGTCAAGCTCAACCAGATCGGCACCGTCACCGAGACCCTCGACGCCATCGAGCTGGCCACCAAGAACGGCTTCACCTCCATGGTTTCCCACCGTTCCGGCGAGACCCCGGACACCACCATCTCCGACCTGGCTGTGGCAAAGAACACCGGCCAGATCAAGACCGGTGCCCCGGCTCGTGGCGAGCGTATCGCCAAGTACAACCGCCTGCTCGAGATTGAGGAGGAGCTCGGCTCCACCGCTCAGTACGCCGGCTACAGCGCTTTCAAGGCCTGCAAGAAGTACATCGCCGAGTGAGCGTAGCCAGCGCATCATGAATGCGTTGACATAGAAATACCCGTCGTGTTCCAAGTCGAACGCGACGGGTATTTTCGTTGCTATGAGTTCGAAGGCACGAAAAAAACCATCACAACGCGGCGGCGCCGGCCCGGTCGCGTTCTTCGTGGCATTGTTCATCGTGGCTTTGGGAACCATCCAGTTGGCATCGACATTCCATACCTATGCGTTGAATCTGGCAGAGCTTAACGGACTGAAAAAACAGGAAGCGGCGTTGGTCGCGCAGAAACGCGAGCTGGAGAACGATATCGCAAGATGGGATGACAAGGCGTATGTCACCGCCCAGGCCAGGGATCGTTTGGGATTCGTCTTCCCCGGCGAACAGGCGATTCGTGTCGAGCATCCCGAAGCGGTGACCGGCAAGAGCGAGCCGAAAAAAGGGACGACATACGACGAATCACCGAAAACCGCCCTGCCGTGGTATAAGGAGCTTGCATATTCCTTCAAGCAGGCGGATCGGTCGGATCCCGTGAAGGCCGACTCGACGAAACAGTCGCAGCATGCCGGCGAAGAAGACAAACAGGACAGTCAACAACAGACTGGCCAATCGCAACAGGACGGTCAGCAGCCGTCAGAAGACGGACAGGAGTGACATGGACATGACGATTATCGAACAGGCCAAGGGTTTGGCGGACAAAGTGCTTGCCCAACCCGCCACCGAACATGATATCGCCGTGGTGGAGCGTCAGCTTGGACGTTACCCGCGCGGCATGGTCGCCGTCGGAGCCCGTTGCGTATGCGGCCGGCCTTTGGCTGTGGTCACCCGGCCGTTGCTTCCAGGCGGTGTCCCGTTCCCGACGACCTGCTATCTGACCGGGCCCGAAGCGGTGAAGGCCATCTCCCACATCGAAGCCGAAGGCAAGATGAAGGAATACAACGATATGCTGGCCGAAAACGAGGATCTGCGTGCCGGATACGAACGTGCCCACGAACTGTACCTCGCGTTCCGCCATGAAATCGCTTTGGCCTTGGAAGACAGCGAGGAACACATCGAAGGCACCAGTGCCGGCGGCATGCCGGTGCGTGTCAAATGCCTGCATGCGTTGTTGGCCCAGACGCTGGTGATGGGTGAGGGCGCCAACCCCATCGGTGATATGGCCCTGTCCGCCATCAAACATGAGTTCGATCCGGCCGTATGCCGTTGCGCAGTGGAAAACGAAGAGTAGAAGGTGGGAGTAATGAAGTCGGTAACCGTTGCCGGTATTGATTGCGGCACGAATTCGATTCGTCTGAAAGTCTCGCGTGTGAGCGAGGACGGTGTGGAAGACATCGTTCCGCGCATCCTGCGGGTGATTCGTCTCGGTCAGGACGTGGACAAAACCCATCGCTTCGCCGACGAGGCGTTGGCGCGCGCCTATGAGGCCGCCCGAGAATTCGCCGGCGTGCTTGCCGAACATCCCGTGGACGGCATCCGCTTCGTGGCCACATCGGCCACCCGTGATGCCGAGAACCGTGAGGAATTCGAAGACAACATCGAGAAGATCTTGGGCGTGCGTCCCGAAGTCATTCCAGGCACGGAGGAAGCGGATTTAAGCTTCCTTGGTGCCACCAGCATCGTCCATCGCGAGGTCGAGGCCCCCTATCTGGTGGTCGATTTGGGCGGAGGTTCCACCGAACTGGTGCTGGGAGGCGACGGCGTCACCCATCCGAGCACGCAGGTGCAGGCCGCGTTCTCCATGAATATCGGGTCTGTCCGTATGACGGAGCGTCATCTGAAAAACGACCCGCCGACCGAGGGGCAGATCGCCGAGGCGGTCGCGGATATCGACGCGCATATCGACGAGGCGTTCAAGACCGTTCCCGCCGGCAAGACCCACACCATCATCGGCGTGTCCGGAACGGTCACCACCATGACCGCATTGGCTATGGGATTGACGGAATACGACCACACCGCCGTGGACGGCGCACGCTGCACGCTGGAAGATGCCTATGCCGTTGACAACCGGTTCCTGCACATGCCTCGTGAGGAGCGTCTGACCTACAAGACCATTCATCCCGGACGCGTCGATGTGGTCGGCGGCGGCGCATTGGTGTGGAACCGTGTGCTTGCCAAGGTGTCTGAAGCCGCATATGAGGATCATGGCCAGCGCATCGACTCCTTCATGGCCAGCGAGCATGGTCTGTTGGACGGCATCGTGCTGGATTACGGCAAGAGATTGCTTGCTGCGCGCTGACGTGGCATAATATCTTGGCGTCGGCTTTTTCTTCTGGCCGGCGCAAAGCCTCCATGGCGAAATCGGTATACGCAGTCGACTTAAAATCGACCTCTTCGGATTGCGGGTTCGAGTCCCGCTGGAGGCACTTTTGGAAACCGCCAGAGATGGCGGTTTTCCTTTATTCTCCAACGGTTTTGGCATCATCGCGATTCACTGCGATTCAACCCTTTTCCACGGTGGGTTATGGAAAAATGTGGGCAATGTGTAGGCAAAATGTGGCATATCGTTCCCGAAACATTCCGTAGGTACACTGTCGGACATTACAAACCGTATGACACCGACTGAAACGGATGACGCATGACTTCGAAAGACATCAAGCCTGTAATCGAACAGCCCGCCACTGAAATCCCCCTGATGCTTGCGCAGGTGATTATCGTTGCCGGCGTGCTCGCTATCGGCGAAATCGCATGTTCTCCGCTGTACTTTACCTTGATGGACCATTCGTTGGCACTCGTTCCGTGGGCATTGGAAGCCGCATTCCTTGCCGTGGCGTTCACCTTCGTTGTGGGCTTCGCATTGTTGTGGTGCGCCGAATCGTTCACTTTCAAACTCAAGGAACGATTCCGCCCGTTCGGCTATGCGGCGGTAGGATTGATTGGATACGGCGTATGGAGCCTGCTGGTGTTCACCGCCACCATCAATTCGATACTCGCCAAAGTCGGGGAAAGCGTTCTTACCAACGGCCAGGTCGGCGCGATCGCGCTGAACGGAGCAGCCTTGGGCTTCGTCGCTTTCCTTTTCGCAAAACTGCTCGACGTCAACCTCGGCAATCGCAAAACCGTTGCGATAATTCTGCTTATCGCGGAAATCGTCATTGCCATCATCGGCCTACTCATCATGATTCGCATGTTCAGCGTGCTTTACGCGGCGTGACGGCGAAGACGCGGAAAAGAGAGCGCAATATACATGTTCAGCATTCTGGAGATGTTCACCATCGGCGTCGGCCCCAGCTCGTCGCACACCGTAGGGCCGATGGTCGCGGCCAGCAGATTCGCTGCCTCCCTTGAACGTGACGGCATACTGAACCGGGTCGGCCGCGTGCGAACGGTACTGTATGGTTCGCTCGCCCTGACCGGTCTTGGGCACGGTACCGATCGCGCCACGGTGGCGGGCTTGGAAGGCAACGTACCGAAAACCGTCGATACCGATCACATGAGCAATATCCGTATGGAATGCGAGGCAGGCGGCGAGCTGATGCTCAACGGCACGCATCGCATCGATTTCGATTACGGACGCGATGTGGTGATGGATGTATGGCACCGCATGGCGGCCCATCCCAACGGCATGCGATTCCAAGCCTTCGACCGGCAGAACAATCTCATCGACGAACAGGTCTGGTATTCCATTGGCGGTGGATTCGTCAGACAAGGCGACGCCGACGACCTGATGATCGGCATCCATGAGAAACCCCCTGCGGGAACGGCCTTCGCCGATCAGACCGACGATTCCTCAACCGATATCGATATGGACATGCCCTATCCGTTCACCACATGCGACGAACTGATCTCGCTGTGCGATGAACATCACATGAGTGTGGCCGATGTGGTGTGGGCCAATGAGACGGCCATGCGGTCCGCCGTGCAGGTGCGCAGCGATTTGGACACTGTATGGCATGTGATGCGCCGCTGCGTGCAGCACGGTTGCAATACCAACCAAACCGTTCTGCCTGGCGGCCTTGACGTGCCCCGCAGGGCGCCAAAAATGTATGCAAGGCTCGCGTCCAACAGCGACGTGCTCAAACGGGACGGCAGGCGCTCCGACGCCGTACTCGAATCATCGGACGCCGCATGGGTCGACCTGTTCGCATTGGCGGTTTCCGAGGAGAACGCGGCAGGCGGACGCATCGTCACCGCGCCTACCAACGGTGCGGCTGGCGTCATTCCGGCGGTGCTCCACTATTATTGGCATTTCGTGGATCATGCGGATGAGGATGGTGTGGTGACGTTCCTGCTGACCGCAGGGGCGATTGGATACTTGTTCAAACGCAACGCGTCCATTTCCGGTGCCGAAGTCGGATGTCAAGGCGAGGTCGGCACAGCCTGTTCCATGGCCGCGGCGGGGCTGTGCGCCGTGATGGGCGGCACGCCTCACCAAGTGGAGAATGCCGCGGAAATCGGTATCGAGCACAATCTGGGACTGACCTGCGATCCGGTCGGTGGTCTGGTGCAGATTCCCTGCATCGAACGCAACGCCATGGCGGCCAATACCGCCATCAACGCGGTCCGTATGGCCATGCTGGGCGACGGCACGCATATCGTGAGTCTTGACCAAGCCATCAAAACCATGAAGGACACCGGCGAGGACATGATGGCCAAGTACAAGGAGACGTCGAAAGGCGGTCTTGCGGTCAATGTTGTTGAATGCTAGCGATGGATGGTGCTAATCTTGGTGACACTGTGTTTTTTCAAGGAGGTTCACCATGGCATCTGAAATGCCTGTTGTCAATGCCGAATTCGGCGATCGCCCGACCATCGAATTCCCGACTGAGATCGCTCCCGCCGGCCTGAAGGTCGTGGAGCTCTTTGAAGGCAATGGCCCGATGGTCCGCCGTGGAGACACCGTCACCGTCAACTACCATGGTGTGGTCTGGGGCAAGGACACCCCGTTCGACTCCAGCTTCGACCGTCACCAGCCGGCCACGTTCGGCATCGGTGTGGGACAGGTCATCAAGGGCTGGGATCAGACCGTTCCGGGACATAACGTCGGTTCCCGCCTGGTGGTGTCCATTCCGCCGGAGTACGGTTATGGCTCCCGTGGCGTTCCGCAGGCCGGCATCGGCGGCGAGGACACGCTGGTGTTCGTGATCGACATCATCTCCACCCGCTGATTGACGGGTATCATTCTTCCAAGGTCAAGGAGGATAACATGGCCGAAGAAAAGACGATCCTGCTGACGCAGGAGGCGTACGACAAGATGAAAGAAGAACTCGCCTGGCGTGAGGGCGAGTACCGTGACGAGATTCTGTCCAAGGTCTCCGCGGCGCGTGCCGAAGGCGATTTGAGCGAGAACGGCGGCTATCAGGCTGCCCGTGAGGCGCAGCGCGTGAATCAGGGACGCATCGACGAACTGACCGTCAAACTGCGCAATGCGAAGATTCTGACTGCGCCCAAGGCCGGTGAGGTCGGTGACGGATCCCTAGTGACCCTTGAAGTCAACGGACGTGAAATGGTGTACGTGCTTGGCACGCGAGACCTGTCCATCGCCACGGATTACAGCATCATCAGTCCTGAATCGCCGATTGGCGCCGCCATCAATGGCGCTCATGCCGGAGATACGGTGACCTATACCGCTCCGAACGGCCGTGAGATTTCCGTGACCATCAAGGAAGCCAAGCCGCTCGCCTGACATACGTGTGACGAAAACAACAGCCCGTTCCTCCATCGCATTCGTACGATGAGGGGACGGGCTTATTTTGTTTTGTCCATGTGGGGTTGATTACGCCTTAGGGCCACAATTGCACGATCACCATGTAGATGGCCACCATATGGCAGGCATATCCGGCCACCGTTCCGCAGTGGAAAATCTCATGGAATCCGAACACCTTCGGCCAGGGGTCGGGCTTGCGCAGCGCATACACGATGGCTCCGGCGATATAGCAGGCGCCGCCGGCACACAGCAGTATCACCACGGTAGGTCCGGCATAGGGGGACATCCAGAACAATCCCATGAACGCGACGCCGGACACGCCGAAAATAATATAGACAAGAACATAAAGCCAGCGAGGCGCGCTGATCCAGATGACATGGATGATGAGCGCCACTGTGGTGCAGATCCACATGCCCGCGATGATGGAATCACGCCAGAATGGCGTGAGCGCGAAGGAAACGGGCGTATAAGTGCCGGCGATCAGCAAAAAGATGTTCATATGGTCGATGCGACGGAGCACATCGGTAACCCGTGGTGACCAATCTCCCAGATGATAACAGGCGGAATTGCCGAACAGTACCAGCGAGCAGGTCATGAACACGGCGCACGCCCATTTGAGCCCGGTGCCATGAGCGAGGCAGATCAGCACGATGCCCGCGGCAAGAGCCAGGGGAGTGGCGATGGCGTGGATCCAGCCACGCAGGAGCGGCTTTGGCCTGCCATGCACGTCGAGTCTGATTTTGCGTTCGATTTCGGCGGGGACGATGCCTTCGATTTTTGCGGCATGGGCTTCGCCTTTGGCGATGGCACGTTTGGCTTTTGCATCCGCCTTGCGTCGAATGTTCTCGGCCTTATTGTGCGCCTTCACGCGAATGGTCTCAGCTTTCGCCTGCAGGGCCTGCTCGCGTGCTTCGGCGATGACCGCGCGTTTCGCCTCGATTTCTGCGTTTGTAGGTTTCGCCATCGGATGCCTCCACTATAAGTTACGGAACCGTAACCTACGTTAGCGTAACCGTCGGATATGTCAATCGGCGTTTCCGCATTATACGTGGGCATATGGTATGCAACCTCGCCATTGATGCGTATTATGGTTGCATGGCTGATTTCTCACATATCCTGATGACCCGTCCGGATTTCGGTGACGACGATCGTGAATGGTTGCACCAGTTGGTGGCCGATTGGCAGGTGATTGCCGATTTGAGTTTCGCCGACTTGCTGCTAATCCTGCAGAACGGCGAGGGCAAGTACATCATTGCCGAGCAATGCCGTCCGTCCACGGTGATGAGTCTGAGAGCCGAGGATGTGGTCGGCAACGTCGTCCCGGAATCCCTGTGCGCCGAGCTTGACGCGGCCATGGACTCCGAATCGGTGTTCCGCTCCTCGAAACTGCGTACGGTCGGCAAGGCCAAGGTCTGCAACGTGTACGCCCCGGTGCGTCATAATGGCAAGACGCTTGGCTTGGTGGTCCGCGAGACCAACATGGCCACACGCGAATCGAACGGCCGTTATGAGTCCGAAAGCATCAGCGCCGGCAAACAGCTGTATGAGATGATTCCGCGCGGCCAGTTCCCGTACCGTAACCCGGTTATGAACCAGCGCCATAACGCACGTGTGGCGGATGGCTTCATCGTGCTCACCGTCGACGGCATCGTCCGATACGCGTCTCCGAACGCCATCAGCTGTTTCCGTCGTTTGGGATCGGTCAGCACCATGCAGGGGGAGTATCTGAGCGAGATCGGCACCAAACTGCTGCATGAGAACGATCCGGTGCTGGAAACGCTGCCATTGGTACTGAGCGGCAAAGCCGCGGTGGATTCCGAATTGGACGCCAACAAAGCCGCGGTGTCCATGCGCTCTCTGCCGTTGATGGACGCCAATGGTCGCGTGGGTGGTATCGTGCTGTGCCGTGACGTCAGCGAATTGCGCCGCCGCGAGAAGGAATTGCAGACCAAGGACGCCACCATTTCCGAGATTCACCATCGTGTGAAGAACAATCTTCAGGCGGTATCCGCGTTGCTGCGCTTGCAGGCGCGCAAGACCAAGTCCGAAGAGGTCAAAAAGGAGCTCAAGGAAGCACAGCGCCGCGTGCAGACCATCGCCATGGTGCATGAGGGATTGAGCCAGACCGCCGATGAGATCGTCGACTATGACAAGGTCATTTCCAACCTGCTTAAGATGGCCGTCGATTTGGCTACGATGCGCGACCAGCACATCGATGTCGATTTCGTAGGCAAATTCGGCATGATGCCGGCACAGGATGCCACGCCGCTATCGTTGGTGCTTACCGAACTGATCACCAATTCGGTGGAACACGGTTTCGAAGGACGTAAGGAAGGACATATCACGATTTCCGTGGGCCGCGGTGGCAATAACCTCAACGTGGTGGTGGAGGATGATGGCACCGGCTTGGCGGATGAGGAGCATGATGGCATGGCTCGCTCTTCCGGATCAGGGCTTGGAACACAGATCATCAACACGTTCGTCACCAATGATTTTGGCGGAACGGTGCATTGGGAGCCACGTCGCGGTGGTGGTACCCGTGTGGTGCTCGACATGAAACTGCGTGCCGCGCAAGATAACTGACCTCTAGAACTGGAATGGCATATGGAAGGGCCGGTCGGATTCGATGGAATCC
>ERZ779875.2070-NODE-2070-length-11407-cov-3.472868_pt1 | contig 11407 bp, 4 predicted proteins | sample MGYA00511246_ERZ779875 | MGnify/ENA primary metagenome ERZ779875 (study PRJEB29588, sample SAMEA2155093) | human gut metagenome | biome: human gut; feature: human-associated habitat; material: faeces | place: Denmark | collected 2008/2010 ... | reverse complement strand
ACAGCCGGAGTGACCAGCGCATCTGCCATGTGCATAAAAATTCCCCCCTGAGACTTCGTTTTTTCTGTACCTACTTTACCATAGAACTGAAAAACCACAAGCCCCAGGGGGGTGTTTGTCAGCCAGACACCGTCATCCCATTACTGTTTAATCATGCCTCATTCCAGTAACGTATTTCCAACAGCCGTTACTTCTTCTCGTTTACGGTTACGGTCATTCTTATGACCTTTGACTGACCGTTTTGCAATCTGACAACCGCCTTGACGACTGTCTTTCCGGGCTTCAGACCCGTGATCCTGCCATTTGAGCTAACGCGCGCCACATCCGGATTGAGGACCGAAAAAGTCACTTTATCAACATTGAACCAGTTGACCCCTTTCTCAAACCAGAAGTACGTCCCCTGCCTCTCGCGGATGGTGGCTGATTGTTTCGTGGCTTTGATCGACCGCAGTATCTGTTTCGTGAGTGCTTCTTCCTCATCGGCTGTCACTAACTCATAGATTCCGTGACCCAGCTCATTATGATCCAGTTCAACGCTTCCATCTGCCGCTACCCTGAAAGGCATTTTACTGACCACAAGCTTCTCACCTGTTTCGGGATCTATCTCAATGATCTTCATTTTTTTAGGTCTCATGGTTCTTTTCAGAAGCGTATTTACATTGACCGTCACTTCCCGGATGACCCAGTCGTTTTTCGTGAGCATCTTTATCGTGGTCTTTACATTCTTCGTACCTGCTGCCTTTACGATCTCTGAAAGTGCTTCCCCGGAGATCTTCACATTGCCAAAACCTCTATCAAGAATTTCTGCGGTAGCTGAAGTGATCTTACCTTTGGCATTCTTCGATACATTGACCACTATATTCATTCCTGTCTTTTCATTTCTGATCTCGGTCCTGATCTGTACGGAACCGTCCTCTGCCCGGATTTCAGTCGTGGTCACAACTGTACCATCTTCTCTGGTTTCGGTCTTAGTCGTAGTCTTGTCCTTGTTATCGTCCTGTGGCGGAGCAGTTTCAGATCCGCTGTCGGTGGAACCGCCTGATGAACTGCTGCCGGAGCTGCTGCCACTGTCCGAGCTACTGCCGGAACTGCTTCCACCGGAAGTGCCCCCATCCGAACTACTGCCGCCGGATGATTCTTTCGTAAATGCCATTCCGACCACATCACTCATGATATGACCATCTTCTATCGCAATCGCCTGGATCGTAGTCGTCTCTGTCAGCGTAATCGGTGTATTGTACTGCTGTGATCCATTTGTTGGCACTGTACCATCTGTTGTGTAATAAATGATCGCACCGGGGGTCGCTGTGATCGTCACCTCCGTGCGGTCTGAAAACTTGTCAGTACCGGAGATCGTCGGAACGTCGCTGGCGCTCGGAGTTGTGATCTCACGATTGCCAGCTGCCAAAATCGTATCGTCTGATCCGACCGCTCTGACGTGAAGATCAACCTTCTGACTGGCGCCAAATGTCTCCTGCGTCTGAAGTTTCTGCAATGAGTAATAATCTGTTCCATTGATACTATACTGATAGCTCATCCTATCAGTATCTGCCAGACTTGTCACCTGCATAACATATACGGTAGCGCTATCGTTTGGTCTTATACTCACATCAAACTGAATTGTTTCCTCCTGTGGCGCTGTGCCCTGATCTCCGGATTCTGCCGTCCCGGTGTTGTCGCTCGCGTATACCGTTTCCGGTGCGAGCAATCCACCAGGTACACTCATGGATGACACGACCGTAGCTGCGGCAATCCCCAAGGTCAGGATTTTTGCTAATGATTTGCTTTGTTTTGATTTCCGTTGTTTCATTTTTTGTTGTTTCATTTTTCGTTGTCTCATTCGTCGATTCCTCCTTTTACTGATGCTGTTATTAGGCGTTTGCGAAACTATTTTTATTATCTGGGCTACCTAGCTGTGGGCGCAGTGGCATTCTGATCAAGCTGCTCTGGATTTTCTCTGTTAATCCGATCTACAATATAATTGATAGAATCTTTGATGTTAGCTGCATTGATAGGATTGTTCGTCTTAGAAGTAAATACCAGATCCTCAAATCCTTCTCTCGGAGAAAACCGAGTAGCAATGTCTTTATGGTATGTTCTCTGATATATAAGCACATCATGCACTTTCTTAATCATTGGAATCTTGCGAAATCCTGCATATTTATTTTACCCATATAATTTCCTCCCAAAAAATATGGAGAAGATTATATGTCTCTCTTCTCCATAAATATATCATGTTTATCACTTAATTTCTACGGCTTTTAAGCTAGGGAAACGCTGATTAATTCATGCATCTCCTTCCCCTTTGTCTTATCTACTGCATCCCTTCCTGCAGGTGTCCCGGACACCCTTGCCTTCATTGCTGCGAGCCTTTCTTGCAATGAAGTCCGTTCTGCCGGTCGGTCTGACAGCTTACTATCCGTAACTGTTTTTCCAAGATTACTCTGCTTTGCTGGCATATCAGCAACCTCATCCCCTTTTTTATCCACCGATTTCACATCTTCATGTGTTTTTTCCGGTTCCGTGGCTTCGTCATCCATGCCAATCGCATCATCGCCCTTTTCATCCATGTTAAGCAAGGCATTAAGTTCTGCAAGACGTTCCAGTTTCTCGGAAAGCTCCGCTTCCTGCGGAAACGGCTTGTCTACTTCTGCTTTTGCTGTTTCAAGCTGATGTTCCACATTGGAAAGTTTCGTCTGTGCTTCCTCAAGTTGTGCTGGCATTGCTTCCAGTGCATTGTTGATTCTTGTGATATTTCCGAGCGGATCAGTGCCGACTTCCATCGGATGGCTCATGGCTCCTTTGACATTCATCACAAATTTATTGTTAAAAGAATCAAAGGTTACATTCAGCTTAAATCCAAGATATTCCCCTACATCCGCACTGGCATTGATGCCTTTGATTTCCTTACACATGGCTATGATTGCAGTTCCTGCTTCCTTTTTATCTGTATATGGCTTTCCTCCCACCTGCATGAAAAATTGTTCCTTATCCTCCGGCTTATTTTTCGCATATTTTTCCATATCAGCGGTAAAACCTTCGATACGTTCCTTGAAAATAGCGATCTGATGCGGATAATGCTGTGTGATGTTATCCTCCAGCCTGTACTTCTGACTGGTATGGTTTGCCTTCATCAGTTTCAGCTTCGATACCTGAATATCGAGATCCATTTTTTCTTTTATGTAGGGATTACCTGTGGCAAGTGCCTTGACTTCTGCATAGGAAAGTGCCGCTTCGTCCACATCCTCACAGCTTCGCACCGGGGATTTGCTGGTCATGATCTGTCCGATGAATTTCTGTTTATTCTCGATGAGCTGCCACGAATAACTGTCAAACGTACCTTCCGTAACATAACGAAATATCTTGACCTTATCATTCTGGTTGCCCTGTCGTAAAATACGACCTTCCTGCTGTTCAATATCAGAAGGACGCCAAGGCACATCCAGATGATGCAGTGCAATCAATCTGTCCTGCACATTCGTACCGGCTCCCATTTTTGCTGTGGAACCTAATAAAAAACGAACCTGTCCGCTTCTTACTTTTGCAAACAGCTCCGCTTTTCTAAGTTCTGTATTGGCATCATGGATAAATGCGATCTCCTGCTCCGGCACTCCCTTTTCCATGAGCTTGTTTTTTATATCCTCATACACATTGAAAGTGCCATCACCCTTCGGTGTCGATAAATCACAGAAAATCAACTGTGCCGACTTCTGCTCTTTGGTGTTCTCCCATATCTCATAGGCTTTCTCCACACAGGTTGCCGCTTTGGAATTTTCCTCATCCGGCAACATATCATTGAGCAGCCTCTGGTCAAGTGCCAGCTTTCTTCCGTCATTGGTAATCTTTAGCATATTGTCCTCGTAAGGCTGCACCTGTCTGTCCCGGACTGCTTCAGCACGTTCCGCAAGAGAAGCCACCATTTCTTTCTGAAATTCACTCGGCTTTAATACCACATTTTCATACTCTGCTTCCGGCACAGGAAGTTTTAACATATCCGGTGTCTGAATGTCCGCACTCTCCTTGAAAAGTGCAATCAGCTCCGGAAGATTGAAAAACTTCGCAAATCTTGTCTTTGCCCGGTATCCGGTTCCCTCCGGTGCAAGTTCTATGGCGGTCTGTGTTTCCCCAAAAGAAGCCGCCCACGCATCGAAATGTCCCAGTCCCAGCTTCTGAAGCGTACCATACTGGAGATAACGCATATTCGTATAAAGCTCCGTCATGCTGTTGGAAATTGGCGTTCCGGTCGCAAAAGTTACACCCTTGCCGCCTGTGATTTCATCAAGATACTGGCACTTGGCAAACATATCAGATGACTTCTGTGCTTCTGTCTGTGCAATACCTGCCACATTCCTCATTTTCGTATAAAGGAACAGGTTCTTGTAATTGTGGCTCTCATCCACAAACAGCCTGTCTACACCCAACTGCTCAAAAGTCACGACATTATCCTTACGGCTCTGGTCATTTAACTTGTCAAGCCGCACCTGCAATGCTTTCCTCGATTTTTCCATCTGCTTAATGGTATAACGCTCCCCATTATCTTTTTTCGCCTGTTCAATGGCAAGCTCGATCTCATCAATCTGTCTTTCGATTGTAGCTGCCTGTCTCTCCTGCGATAATGGGATTTTTTCAAACTGGCTATGTCCGATGATAACGGCATCATAATCGCCTGTGGCAATACGGGAACAGAACTTTTTACGGTTGGCAGGTTCAAAATCCTTTTTCGTTGCCGCAAGGATATTTGCTCCTGGATATAACCGTAAGAAATCACTTGCCCACTGCTCGGTCAAATGGTTCGGCACTACAAATAATGACTTCTGGCATAGTCCCAGACGCTTGCTTTCCATTGCCGCTGCTGTCATTTCAAAGGTCTTTCCGGCACCGACGCAATGCGCAAGCAGGGTATTATCTCCATACAGCACATGGGCAACCGCATTTTTCTGATGCGGCTTTAATTCAATATCCGGTGTCATGCCCGGAAATTTCAGATGCGAACCGTCATATTCTCTTGGTCTGGTGGAATTGAAAAGCTCATTATATTTTGCCACAAGTGTCTGCCTGCGTTCCGGATCACGGAATACCCAGTCCTTAAATGCCTCCCTTATTGCTTCCTGCTTCTGGCTTGCAATCATGGTTTCCTTTTTATTGAGGACTCTCTTTTCCTTTCCATCCTCCTCAATGGTGTCATATACTCTCGTATCTTTGAGGTTCAGGGAATCTTCCAGTATCTTATAGGCATTTACCCGGCTTGTACCGTATGTCATGTTGACAAGCGTATTGCCATAGTCCGCATTTTTGCCCTTTACATTCCACTCTCCGGTTACACCCGAAAACTGCACACCTATCGTATCCCTGCGGAATAAATGTTCCGGTGTCTGGAAAATATCACGCATAAAATCATTGATATACTTTGGATCAATCCATGTGGCACCGATACGCACCTCAATCTCCGATGCGTCCAGCTCCCTCGGCTGTACCTGAGTAAGAGCCTGCACATTTGGAGCATATTCCGGGTGATTTTCCGCATAAGTTGTTGCTATGGCAAGTTTCTCACGCACATTGCCACTTAGATACTGGTCTGCTGTCTCCCAGACATCGGTAAGCGGGTTCTGAAAAATGACACCACGAAGCTCCTCAGTAAGTGTATCCTTATCTTTTCCGGTAAGCTCTCCCATAAAATCAAGGTCAATTTTAGCTTTCTCTGCTAAAGATACTGCCAGCGCTTCACTTGCAGTATCCACGCTTGTGACAACCTCTGCCCTTTTAATGGTACGCTTCGTGAACATATCCGCCTTGCCTTTGAAATTGCCCTCATCATCAAGTTTTTCCAAAGAACACAACAGGCAATAACTGCTGTCCTGATTAAAGGCTCTCTTATTCGTCTGTGAATTGATCAGACCATATTTCTTAGAGAAATTACCATACAGGCTATTAAGCTCTGCCTGCTTTTCCTTAATTGTTACATCGGAGTATTCCTCAAGCTGCATATCAATCAGTTCCTGCGTACAGTTACGGATTGCCACCATGCCCTTGATACGCTCTTTTGCGGTGTCCGATACTTCCACAGGCTTCATCACAGAGTTTTCACGGTAATATACCTCATTATCGACTACGGTATAACTGAAATTCTTGACGGACGGATCAGCAGGAATACTCTGCCTGCTCATGTCATCCGCAAGCTCCTCATCCAGATCAATCGTATCAATCTGTCCCGTAATGTTTTGAAGTGCTTTCGCTAACTGCTCCGCAAATGGTCTGCTGTCATCTGCCTTACAGGTGCTTTCCATGCCATAAGGACCGGATACCATTTCCATCTTTCCTACGATCTGCTCCGGGTGCTCTGCAAAGTAAGCGTTCATTGCAATGCCATCTGCATCCTCTCCCAGATGTACCCAGTCCGGCTCACGCTCCACCATGCGGTCACGCTTCTGGAAAAATAAAATATCCGAAGTGACCTCGGTTCCTGCATTTGCCTTAAATGCGGTATTCGGAAGTCTGACTGCACCAAGCAGGTCTGCTCTTTGTGCAAGGTATCTTCTGACTTCCGGACTTGCCTTGTCCATGGTTCCCTTGCTTGTGATAAAAGCAACCACACCTCCGGGACGCACCTTATCCAACGTCTTTGCCAAAAAATAATCATGGATCAGGAAATTATTTTTATCATACTGCTTATCTGCCACCTTATACTGACCAAAAGGCACATTTCCGATTGCCACATCAAAGAAATCGTTCGGATAATCGGTCTTTTCAAAGCCTTTGATCTGCACATCTGCCTGCGGATAAAGCTGTTTTGCAATGCGTCCGGTGATACTGTCAAGCTCTACTCCGTAAAGCCTGCTTTCTTTCATGGAATCCGGCATCATACCAAAAAAGTTGCCGATGCCCATGGAAGGCTCCAGTACATTTCCTTTGGAAAATCCCATTTTCTCCAATGTTTCGTACATCTGGCGGATAATGACCGGACTTGTATAATGGGCATTCAAGGTACTCTCCCTTGCCATGCGGTACTCCTCCGGTGATAGCAGTTCCTTTAACTGGTGATATTCTGCTGACCAGTTTGATTTGCTCTCGTCAAACGCATCGGCAAGACCACCCCAACCGACATACTGGGATAAAACCTGCTGTTCTTCCGGTGTAGCATATCTGTTTTCGCCCTCAATCTGCTCCAACAGCTTGATTGCTGCAATATTTGTCTGGAATTTTTCTTTTGGAGAGCCTTCACCCAATCGGTCATCGCTGATATGGAAATTGACAGCGTTACTTTTATCTGGTGCTGATACCGCCCTTTCTTGTGCTGATTGCCTTTCTGATGCAGGCTGTTTTTCCTCTGACGAAGGTGTAAGCGGCTCCCAATCTCCGGTAAGCACCTGCGACAGCATATCTTCAGTCTCTTGCTCTGCTTCTCCATTCTCCAGACGCTCACGGGCAGCCTGCGTGTCTATGTTGTCCAGTTCATCTTCGGTCTGTTCCCTTTCATCAGAGAACTCCGTCTCTGCTTCCCTGCCACTTTCTGCAAGCTCATTCCCCCAGTCCATTGCTTCCTGCAAAGTCGAAAATGTCTCCAATGCCGGACGGGTGGTGTCTGCCGTATCATAAATAGCATATCCCTCCGCTTCCTTATCAATCCAAAGGAATACTCCCTCTGATAAGGTGGCACTCCATTGTGTCGGATTGCCATATTCATCATCTGCATCATGTACCACATGCCACGCTAATTCCTGCACTTCATCCAGCTCTGCGATACCATCCGTCCCCTCAAAGCGTGAAAACACTTCTGCTTCGTGCCTGTCAATATCTTCCTCTGCAATGGCATTGATATAATCGTCCTCTACTTCGCTACGCTCCGGCTTATGGTCGTATTCAAAGGTTTTCCCATTGACCTGCGCATAATAAAAACTGCTGTCCTCTATGTTATTTCCAAGCAGGTATTTCTCTTTTTCACTGCCCCACTCATCAACCAGAACACACTCATATCCATCAATCGTGATCTTTTGCTGTGCTTCCTTTTCTTTTTCCCGAAGCACATTGATATATCTTCTCGCCTGATTGGTAAATCCGTCCAGCACTGCCGGATGTGAGCTTAGAATCAGATCGTTGTTCTCCCACTCATTTTCCGCAACAATGCCCTTTGCCCAGTCCTTATTGTTCTGTGAAAAACGACCATCATAATCAAAATGCGTAACCGTATTTGCAAGAACAAATTCCACACAGTCAATGCCATATTTATCTATGATCTCATCTGCGGTATTCCTCGGAAGTACAAAACCGTTGAATTTCTCGGCAATCAGAGCTTCAATGTCTTGCTTACACTCTAACCGCTGTCCATGCTCCAGACGGGAAAGCTCTCGCTGTCTTGCTTTCTCTGCCTGCTCCTCTTTGTATGCCTTATAGTTTTCTTTCCCCTGTGGAGATAAATATTTATCCCCGCTAATCAGCTCACGCAGCCTTTTCTCCACAACATTCCAGTTCAGAAGCACTTTTGCATACGGATTGCCATAACTGCCTTTCTCCAGACGGATACCTTTTCCATCATGTTCATTATGGGAATCATCATTGCCCGGCAGTCCGCCGGAACCACCACCAATGCCATATTCATTTTTCAGAAAGGCAACTGTTTCCTTCTGGTCATGTCCTTCCATGAAATACTCATAAATGCGGAAAGCTCCATGCTCATAGCCGCTTCCTCTGCCAAGTGCATAGTCGATTTCATCCTGTGTGATAAAATCTTCCTGTGCTACCTCCACCGCATCCGGCAATGGAAATTCCAGTCTCTCCCGGTCAAGGTCTGCTATCTCCGATAACAGATATTCCGGTGATTTCACATGCCGCCATTTTAATTCTGCTTCTCCAGAAGCAAGGCGGTTTGCCGCATCTTCCAAAATATTTTTAAGCTGTTCCCTGCCCTCATGGGTAGAAAGAAGTTCCATGAGCTTTGCTTCACTCTCCGGATAATTTCCGGCTTTTAAGCCAAGCTCCTCCGGCATTTCATCCATTCCATCTCGCAGGAAGAAATAGATCTGATTGGCAACACGATTTCTCTCCTGTGTCTCTACAAGAAATGCTTCACTGGCACTCATATAAGTACCATTTTCAATCATGGAACGGATATGGCTCTCCACATCTTCCCAATCCATCGTGACAATCGGTGTTTCCCTTGCCTGTGTTCCATAGCCGACACTCATACCATGCTCATCGAACCACACTGATACGGGATTTCCATTGATTTCAAAACCTTTTCCGGTCTGTCCGTACTCATTTTTCAGAAAATCCACCATCTGCTCGGCATTTCTGCCCTCTGTGTACTTTGCAAAGATACGCTTTCTGCTGTGCTGTTTTCCTCCACCACTGCGAAGAATGGTTTCAAGCTCATTCTGTGGTAAAGAAAAAGCAGCGGGCATGGTATATTTCATACTTGCTTCCGCTGCTGCGACTGTTCCGACCTGCTCCTCAAAAGAAGGAAACAGGCTGAGTTGTGTAAAGGTGGGTTCCGGTGCTTCTCCCCGGAGAAGATCATCGGTATCTGTTACAGACTGTAAACCAGTTCTCCCAGAACCACTTCCTCTGCTCGGTTTCGAATGCTGTTCATCTTCGCTACCCAGAGCATCTGATCGGCTTCCTTGAGTTGTTCGGTCACTCCCTCGGTTGCCGCCATCTGGCTCGTCAGCTTCTCCATTCTCTCCTCTGCCTGCTTCTGGATCGTCAGCAGGTGTTCTTTCAGTGTCCCTTTCAGAAGAAACGCTGAGTACACGCCCCTGTGGTTCTCCTTCAGATAAGTCTCCCTCATCATTCCGTACTTCGTTACCGTTCCCTCCGGCTGAATGTCCGCCTGTAATGTCGGGATCAGATAATCCCCGTTCTTCTCGTATGTCAGATTCATTGCTATTGCCCCTTTCTACGCTGTTTTGATTGTTGTCAATATATTCCTCATGTCCGCTCTCGCTTTCACGCTTTAACGCATTGTAGTCTATTTCAGAAGTATTTGCAAGTCCTTTCTGCGTTAAATTTTCTGTTTGTTCCTGTTCGTGGCTCCTGTTATATGCCCTTATGGTTCTTCCAATCTCTAAAAGTACCGGTTTTGCAAGCTCATTGGCTGCATCTCCAAGTACTGCAAGGGTGTCCATGGAATTAAATTCATGGATAAAATCAAAAGCAAATTCCGAACCATACTCCTGCATATCTACACCACAGGAAGATAAAAGTGTAAAGGAAATACTCTCAGATAAAGTGTCCCTTAACCGGATACCGACATTCTGTTCATCCAGTCCCTCTAAGAAACTGTCCTCGATCATGTACTGCAGATCCGGCAGCAATTCCTCATAATAATCTGCCGCAATCCTCTCAGCTATCTCCATAAGTCTTTCTTCAAACAGCTTCTTATCATCTGTGGCACCATAAGTCTGCTCCAGACGCTTAATTACATCTTCCTTATGTTCCTCATGCAGTTCCCAGAGTTCCGGATACCGTCCGATTCTCCTTGCCGCATGGACATCTGAAACATCAAAAACATATTTCAGACGCTTGCCATGTGCATCATCCTCGTCCAAAAGTGCGATACCTTTTGCACCTTTATTTACCCAGCAGTGCATACGCTCATTCCACAGCTCTATGGAAGCACACGCTGTTGCGTCCGGTCTTTGTGCATAGATTAAAAGCTGTTCCCGGAACGGATACTTGTATAATCTCGCCGCTGTAGTAAGGTATTTCATCCATTCCTCACGATTTTTGACAACCTCGGCTGCTGTCTCTTTTGCCAGAGCCGATATAAAATCATATTTTCTCACACAGTTCCCCTTCCTGTCATAGATACGACAAAAAGGCAGCCACATACACTACATGACTGCCTTTCCTTTATTTCCCGTTACATTCCTATTCTGTTGTACCAAAGCTGAAAGTCTTACTCTCAGCCACTTTCTTAGGCATAAACCTTGCCTTAACTTCCGCAACCATCCCCTCTAATGCCTGAAACATAGCATCTACCTGTTCCTGTGTATACTCGTAGGAACCTCGGTTCGCAAGATTTTCCAACCTGCCAATGGCATCCACCGCCTTATTCATGCGGTACTCGCCAATACGGATAAACTTCTCCGCCTTTGTCTCATTTTCCTTTGCCGCAGGCTCACCCTGCATTTCCTCTGCTGTCATTGTTACATTTGTTTCTTCCATGTGTTTTCCTCCGTTTTTGATAAAAAATTAGAGCGTACAGGTTTTCCCTTACGCTCTAACGCTGTGTTGTTATTAAATTGTATGTGGTATAATGTCGTACCGCTAAATTAAATTTCTCGACATCCACAAATAGAGAATTGTCTATTACATTTCCCATTATAGTTGATTTTCTAATTCGTCGAGAATGAATTTTTGTGAAATAGATGAAATCATTTCTACAACTTCCATAACAAAGTTCCTCATAAAT
>ERZ779875.2064-NODE-2064-length-11464-cov-4.899115_pt1 | contig 11464 bp, 10 predicted proteins | sample MGYA00511246_ERZ779875 | MGnify/ENA primary metagenome ERZ779875 (study PRJEB29588, sample SAMEA2155093) | human gut metagenome | biome: human gut; feature: human-associated habitat; material: faeces | place: Denmark | collected 2008/2010 ... | reverse complement strand
TCGACCCGGAGCGGGGGACGTTTTCCGTTGCACTGCTGGGCGTGGAGTATCACATCGCGTGGCCGGAGTATGCCATCTCCGCGGACGAGCCGTCGGCCATGGCGCTGAAAAGCCTGCCGGGCCAGACGTTCCTGCTGCGCTTTTTGCGCCCGGCCAGGGCATATTTCTGGGAGATGCTGCGCGCCTTTTCGCTGGGAGTCAGTACGCGCTGCACATAGTTGGAATCCACCACGATCTCGTGAGCTTCATCGGCGGAAATATCCGTCAGCACGGTGGCCGGGATGCGGTGGTACTTATCCTCGCCGGTCTTTTCCAGCAGGGCGGTGTAGGCCCGCACCCGGTTGTGGCCAGACAGGATCATCAGGTCGCCATCGGGCTGCTTCCATACCACAATGGGGTGAAGCAGCTCGCTGGTACGGATGCTCTCAATCAGTTCCAGCAGTTTGTCATCGGGCAGGGGAGCATAAAAGTTCCAGGCAGCCGGGGCAGGGGAGAGCTTGTCCAGCGGCACCTCCTCCAAACGGCGGGTGCCGGGCAGTTCAGCCATCAGAGAGGGCAGCGAGACGGCGCCGGCGGCAGGGGAGACCACAGCTCTTTTTTTCAATGCCATAGAGAGTTACCGCCTTTCTCAAACGCAGCGTTTCAAAATTTCTTTCGTCAGGGCGCGGTATTCTTTCGAGATACGCGCACTGCCGGCATAGTCCAGCACGGGGCGGTTCTCCCACTGGGCGTTCTGCAGGCGGCTGTCTACCCGGATGATCTGCTCAAACAGCAGTTCGCTGTAGCTTTCCCGCAGCTGGTCCATGGCGGCTTCAGTAATCAGGCGGTTGCGGGCATCGTAGCGGTTGATGATGATGCCGCCCACCTGCAAAGTCGGGTTATAGGGTTTGATACCCTCGACAAACTGCAATACCACGGCAAGGCCGTCCAGGTCAAAGCTGGCGGGCTGCGCCGGAATCAGCACATAGTGGGAGGCGTTCACGATATTGAAGTTCAGAAGCGAAAGATTCGGGTTTGTGTCGATGAGGATATAGTCATAGTAGCCGCGCTCAATGACAGGGCGCAGGATGCTGCGCACGATGTTCTCGCGGCTGATCTTGGTAAAAAGCGCCATGTCCAGCGTACCCATGGAAACATCGGCCACGATGATGTCGATATTCTCGTAATGGGTGGGCTGGATGTAGCCGTTTAAATCCTGCTCCGCCAGTACCGCCGCGCCGAAGTTCTTCTCGCTGCGGGGCATGTCGAAGCTGCTGGACAGGTTGCGCTGACCGTCGCCGTCGATGACGAGGATGCGCAGCCCCAGCTCGGCCATCGAGGTGGCAATGCCGCTGCACAGGCTGGTCTTGCCGCAGCCGCCCTTGTTGTTGAGCATGCAGAGCACCTTGGTATCGTGGTAGTCGGGGTGGTAGATCTCGTTGATGTCGACTTCCAGATAGGCACATAGCTTCTCGATGTTCTCGAGGTCGGTTGCGCTGCGGCCTGTTTCGATCTGCTTGATGGTGGAAAGGTTTACACCGGTGGCAGTGGCAAGCTCCTTTTGGGTGATGTCCTGCTCAAGGCGTATATTTTTCAGCCGCGCATAGTCGAGTTTTACCATAAAAACCTCCAAATCCGGGAAAAGGTGTTATCCATAAGGTTATAACTTTAATGATTTAACTTTATTATACCATAGAAAAATAAAATTGCAAGACGTTTTATTTTTTAAGCCGTAGAATATATTTGACAAAGATAATACAATATCGTCAAGTATGCTCGACAAAAATTATAATTCGTGCTATACTATACTTGACAAAAATAAGACAGGAGTGGCAACCATGAATCATGCACTTTTAAAATCTGTCATCTATGATCAGCACGAATTTATCCGCAATTTCCAAATCGTGCCGCGCGACTACGAATTTGAGGAAAACGGAAACTATGTGCTGGTGGGTCTGCGCCGCGCGGGCAAATCCACGCTGCTGTATAAAATCGTGCTGGATCTGGTGGCGTCCGGTGTGGACTGGGAGCAAATCATCTATATCAATTTTGAGGACGAGCGCCTGTCGGAGTTCACCGTCGCGGACTTCAACGACATTCTGTCGGTGCAGAGCGAGATGAGCGACAAAAAAGGCTATTTCTTTCTGGATGAGGTGCAGAACATTGACGGCTGGGAGAAGTTTGCCCGCCGCATGGCTGATGCAAAAGAGCATATCTACATCACGGGCAGCAACGCCAAAATGCTGAGCCGAGAGATAGAAACCACGCTGGGCGGACGCTTTTTTGCCAGGCATATTACGCCCTATGCCTTCGGTGAGTACCTGACCGCCTGCGGGATACCCCACGACGAACCGGCACTGCTGGGCACCAAAACAAACGGGAAGATCCGCGCCGCCTGCGCGCAGTATCTGCAATACGGCGGCCTGCCGGAATCGCTGCTGTACAAGGCAAAACGGGAGTATATTTCCGGCGTATACCAGAAGGTGCTTCTGGGCGACATCATCACGCGGAACAGCATCCGCAACGATTATGCGGTAAAAATCTTGATAAAAAAAATAGCGGAGTCCGTGCGCAGTGAGATTTCCTATTCCAAGCTGCAAAAAACACTGCGCGCCGTCAATGTATCGCTGGCAAAGGATACGATTGCCGACTACATCCGCTATGCGGAGGATGCCTATCTGCTGTTCCATCTGCAGAACTACTACGCAAACCTCGTCGAGAAGGAGAGCTACCCGAAGTTTTATTTCTCCGACAACGGCATTGTAAGCCTGTTCCTGGACAGGAAGGAATCGGTGCAGCTGGAAAATATGGCGGCTGTAGCGCTTGCACGCGCCTATCCGGACGATGTGTATTATCTGAAATCCGCAAAGACGGGAATCGACATTGATTTCTATCTGCCCTCTGTCGGTCTGGCCGTACAGGCAGCCTATTCCATTGCCGGGGATGCCCGCGAACGCGAAGTCGGCAACCTGAAAAAGCTGGCGCAGAATTCGCAGGAGGCCGCGCGGCTCGTCATCGTGACCTACGAGGAGGAAGAAACCATCATCGAGGATGGCGTGACCATTGAGGCCGTACCGCTGTATAAGTTTTTGCTGGAGCTGGAAAACAGGAAGTACGGTACAGCGTATTAAATAAAAAAGACAGGGGAGATATTATGTCATCATGACATAATATCTCCCTGTGATTTTTTGGGGAGGCTTTAACTTTTTGGTGAGGGGACGCTATAGAGTGGGTGTAAGCAAAACAAAAACAAAGGAGAAAATCATGATGAAAAAGAAAGTTATGCCCCTGTCCTGTCTGATGGCTGCGGCAATGCTGGCCGGGTGCGGCACGGCTGCACCGGCGGTGCCGGAGGAAACAACGGCTCCGGCTGTCGAAACGGCGGAAGCCGCCCAGGAAACCGCCCCCGCAGATGCCGCCGAGAGCGAAGCCGCCGCTGTGGAGAAAACCGCCGGTGTGTGGCAGGTGGAGCCGTGCTACAACTTTGATGAGATCGTGCCGCTTTACTCCGAGTGGGACCACACGGCGGGCAAAAACGCCGCCGACGGCCTGTATGCCGTGCGCGATGGTGAGCGGTGGAGCCTGTTCTCGACCAAGACGGGCAATATCATGATGCAGGACGCTGCGCAGCAGATGCCCTACCTGTACGGTACAAACGAGCTTTCCGTCTGGCTGGACGATGAATATTATAACTACGACAATTTCGCGGCCATGCGGGAAAAGTGCGAGGGCCTGAACGCTGAGCTGCAGGCCAATGGTGCGGAGATAGAGGTCCTGTACGATGGTGTGGGCGGGTATGCAAACCGCTGGATCTACACCGAGGACGGCCAGATTTATTATGACCTGCTGGGTACTTACGAGTTCAGCGGTACGCCGCTGGTGCAGGTAAGCGACGCCTCGGCGCTGTTCGGCGTGCGCCCGGCAACATGGGACAACGAGTACCGGTGCTACACCGTGGCCAACGGTGCCCCGTATGCGGTGGCGCGCAGCGACGGCTCCCTGCTGAGCAGCTTCCGGTACAAGAACGTCTGCATGGCGGGCGACGAACTGATCGCTGTGGAGGACACCGACGGAAACTGGGGCTACTGCGACATCAACGGTGAGGAGGTCATCCCTTGCACCTACCAGGCTGCGATGCAGGCGGAGGGGGCGTCGGAACCTATCGACTACCCGTTCCCGGATATGTCCGGCGTGGTGGTTGTACAGGATGCAGACGGCGCAAGAATGGCGCTGTACACCGATGGAACGGTCTGCATCGAGGCTGGCCGCTTTGAGGATCTGGCCCCCGCGCAGGGCGGCTGCGTCTGGGCCAGGCAGAACGGCCAGTGGGGCTTGTTGGAGGTGAAATAACACAATAAGAAAGGGAAAACCCCCGGTGAAGGTTGCTTCACCGGGGGCAATTTTTATGGGCAGTCAGCGCATGTATTTCAAGGTTTCACGGCAGGCATCGGCAAGGGCGCGGTTGGCGGTGCAGCCGTAGCCTTCCTCATAGAAAGTGGCGACCTTTTCCATGGCCCACGCGCTGCCGGCCTTGGCGGCGTGCTGGTACCAGGCCAGCGCCAGCGGCAGGTTGGAACCGCGGGGGTCCATCTCGCAGCAGTAGCCAACGGCGGCGGCACACTCGGCATCGCCCTGTGCAGCGCCTGCGTAATAATAGTTTACGGCCTGCTTCCAATCCTCCAAAGGATTTTTGCTGCTATTGCGGCGGACGTAATTCAGGTAGGTATGTCCCATCTGCTTCAGCTCTTCCAGTGAGGTTTTCTGAATCATCTGCATAACGAGGGAAGACGTATGAGATATATAAGGCGTGTCCGGTTTTTCAGCTCTGCTCAGGGCAACCAGTTCGGTAGGCATGCAGCCAAAGTCGGAAATACAACCCCATTGCTCATCCGTGTATAGGGCATCCGGAAGGTTACGCTGTATATGGCAGCTTACGCTCAAACGGCCAATCTCATCCAGGCGGGAATCCCTATAGGATTCATCATCTGATTTATTGTAGTAGTCCCGATAAATATAGTAAAGATTGATGGCGTACTGTTCCCAGAGTGCGGCCTGATGAAAAGACTGCGGCACACCAACACCATACTTATAGCAGTCGGAAAGTGTATCGGCGCCGTAAGAAGCGAACCATACAGCAAGGTCATCAATCTCTGTAGAGAAGTATTTATATCCACCACGTGCAAAAAATTCATTCTGTAACAGCAGGGTCTTAATGTCATCGGCGCACAGGGTGTTTTCGGTATTATTCAGGTCTCTTTTCAGATGGTTATTTAAAGAGTCATACGACGACACAAACGCATCGGTGGAAGCGCATTCATTGTCAGGATACAGAAGCGGCGCAGCTTCCTCATTGGGGTAAAGCGACAGCTGAAGTTCCTGCAGGTGAAAATCAATACGACCACATTCTCTACGAACATCTTCCTCATAGGAATCACTCTTCGGGTCATAATCCATGCCTTGCGGCATGGGGCGCTTGGAGATCTGCGCCAGCAAATCGCGGCAGATCACAAGGTTTTCATAGTCATTAAAGTCATGAGCCATACACTTTTGCATATAGCTGATACTATGCTCATTCACAGCTGCTCACTCCTCTCAATATTTAAGATCAGCAGAACCTGTTACCATCTTGGAACAGGCCTGCATGGCAAGCCAGCCTGTCACCATGATGGGGAACAGGTAAGGATAATTTCCAAAGATGTCCATGATCAGCATAAGGCCGACAGCAAAGCCAATCTTGCCGGGAACACGCGCCATCTTGAACAGATAGAAATACACGGCGGCACCGATTGTGTTTTCCAGATGGCGGTACTGCTTGTAGGTGTTTGCGGCATGTACCGCATCCAGAACCAGCAACCCCGCAAACAGGAAAAAGCAGATCCAGGAAAGAGGATTGTAGACAAAACGGAAGACTCTTGTCAGCCAGAAATAGGGATCCAGGGAAAGGTATTCCAGGTACAAGTAAATAAGCGTCAGGGCAATGCCGGGCGCCAGAAGCGGCTTATAGCGATGGGTCTTGAGATCATGCGCACAGCGGTCAATGAACATGTGGGCGATGGCGTCGCGCTGGCCGTCATGCATGTTGACCAGTACAAAGAAGGGCGCAGATTTTGCGCCAAAGAGACCGCAAAAGCCGCCCCACATTAGCAGAACAACGAACGAGGATGCCATAGTGGCGTAATAAAGTCCCTTCGAGAGCAGATCAAGCGCCTTTTTGGTCTTGCCGCCATTTTCTTTCGTGAATTGAATATCCTTTAAGAACGGCTGGCGGCTTGCATAGTCCATTTCCGGCAGTTCTTTTGGGGGATAGGCCCTTGTAGCACCGTGCAAAAGGCCCTGCTCCAACTCTGCACCTGGCATTTCGGGGCAAAGGTGCTCATACTCGCGGGGGAACGCGGCCCCGATTTGGCTGGGGAAAATCGCCTGTGCGTTGAGCGGGCGCTCCCACGGGCCGACCAGAAAGGGGGCAGTAATGTCGCCGCCTTCAAAGGGGAAAGGCAGCCCCTCGCCGTAAGAGTGATGGCGCGAAGCATGAGATCTTCCGCCCTTGGCGGCAGCTGTTCCCGGTGTGGATTTGTGATCCTCCAGCCATGGCTTGGCCTGATGGAACGCCAGGTCGTATTCGTCGTGGGGTTCGATTGTCCGGCCAAGTTCCTCGGCAATTTCGTCCCGGACATGCCGCATGTGGGCCAGGGCTTCGTCCTGGGCCGAGCAGTACAGGTGTGCCGTCAGCCAGCAGGCCAGGCAGGCCAGGTTCAAAAGGTCCTCGGTATCCAGGTCTTCGGCATCGGCGCTGGAATGTGCCGTGTAGTTGCGCAGTGCCATATAGCTGTTTAGCGCGCTGTTAAAGGCAGAGGGGGAGCAGTCCTCGATGGAAACCGCCCGGCAGCCGCCTGTCAGGTAGGTATTCAGCGTCCCGTCTGAGTACATGTACAGCATCCATTTGGCGACGCCGCTTGCATCAAAGCTGCCGGTATTAACTTCCTTATTGTCTGTGGCAAAGATGTAGTTGGGGGCGTTTTCTTTATTGTACTTTTTAATGTCATCCCACCAGCGATCGTTTCCCGAAAGTGCAGGTTCATTTTCGATGATCTCATCGATTGCCGCACGTCCGAAATCGCGAAAGCCGTTTACAAAATCATTTTGCAATAGAATGAAATTGTAAGTGCCCCGGTTTTCTGTTTTCATTTGTTCCAAATCCATAGAGTATTGACCTCCTCCTTTTTTCCGAAATCCCACCTTATCATAGCACGGAAGCAGCGGGGTTTCAATCGTTCATTATAGGAATAGGGTCCCCGGCAAACAAAATTAAAGAAAATCCTGAAAATCTCTTTAACTTTGCCAGGGGGCACCCCTATTGTAAGGGTGTAAGAAAAAAACAAAAACTTAGGAGGAAATACACTATGAACCATTACGACGAAGATAAATCCGCAATTACCGCTGCCCTGATGGGTCTTTCTTGTGAAGGGGACTGCGGCCCGCTTGGGATACTCATGCACTGCGCCGTCCTCACGCTGGTATTTTGCGCGGCCACCATAGCGATTACGCTGCCGTCGGCTACGCGGAAGATCCTGAAAAAGGTGTACAACAGCGCCGATGGCACTCCGGATCGCAGCGAGGAAGAAATGCTGCAGGCGCACCCCCAGGCTGCCAAGCTCTGCCGGGTACACAAGGCACTCTTTTCCGTGGCCGGTGCGATCATCCTGGTGTTCGCCTGGGCACAGAATGTCCTGCACCTGCCCATTGTACACAGCCTTTTCTTCCGTGTGATCGGCTCTGTGGGCAGTGCCGCCGTCTTTGCGACGGCTGCAGTGGGGATAGTTCTGATCGCCGCTGCACTGGCCGCCCGCAAAAAGGCCAGGAAGGACAACGTCTGACACAAAAGCATAGAAAAAGGAGAAAGTAATCATGTTTGAGCATAAAGTTGACGACCATACCACCTACATCATCTGCGACCCCGATACGGCAGCCTGGTATAACATCTTTTGGCTGATCGGTGCCATCATCAAGCTGTGCATTTTCGTGGCAGCGGCCCTTTTTGCGCCGGTGCTGATCCTGCCGCTGTGGGGGCTGAACAACTCGCGCGACAATACGCCGGGCCGCGGCATGGGGGAGATGTTCCGTGCGCATCCCTACCAGTGCTTTTTCAGCATTACGTCGCTGGTCTCCTTTGCCGTGACGGGCGTATGCTTTGCGATCGAGTACCACATCACCAACGGATGGGAACTGCCTCAAAGCGCTTACGTGAATACCCAACTGTTCCGGGCTGTAAACCCGGTCTTTACCAATTCCGTCTGGGTTACGCTGGCCATCGGAGGAATCCTGGTGCTGATGTTCCTGGATGCGATGAAAAATGACTGACCCTGTGGCTTTTTCATTGAATCAGGCGGCGGGATTTGCTATACTATAAAAAAGATGCCGCCCACTGCGGCAGGAAAGGAATGTACTTCCCATGAAACGTATCTATATAACGGCGATCCCGCTGGACAGCAACTTCGCCATTGACTCCTATGCGGCAGAGCCGGTAAACTACACGCAGACCCTGGCGAAACCGACCTACTACCCCATTACCCCGATCCTGGCCGATACCGCCCACGCCGGGGATGAGATCAAGGTCATAGCGGTGCGCCAGATCAACAGCCCCCACAGCGAAAACCTGGAGATCTTCCGCCGTGAGCTGGACGGCCTGGGCCTGCCCTATACGCTGGTGGACCTGACCACGCCGGAAAACCAACAGCGCGATGGCCTGCTGGCTTTGTTTGAGGCGCTGACCGATGCGATGGACGGCGATGCCTGCTATTATGCGGATGCAACGTTCGGCACGAAGACTTACCCGCTGGTGCTGTCCTCGGCCCTGCATTATGCAGAGAAAATTTTGGATGATACCGAGGTATGCGGCATCTATTACCGCGAGTTGACGCGGGAAAACGGGAAAGTCAAGAGCGTGCGCCAATATGACATCAGCACCTTGTTTACGCTGGATGGCATTGTAGATATGGCTGCCGAAGCAGACCTGCCGGACAAACAGAAGTTTATCAGCGTAATGCTGCACCCTGACCGGGAGGTGTGACCCATGGCGGAAAACGCAAAGGACACCAAAAAGCAGGCTGCCCTGCGTGAGCAGATTGAACACCACCCGATATGGAACTACCCGCCGGAGGAACGCTTGCAGCATAACCGTGAATGGCAGCAGTTGTATTTGCTGGTATTCCAGTTTAAAGAGTTTCTTTCCAAGATCGAGAACCGGCTGGAAAACACCGATACAAACGCCATGCTGCAGGATGAAGACGCGCTGTTGGATGCCCGCTACACGCGCCGCAGCAAACTGCGTACCAAGCTGGATACCCTGACCTTTACCGAGTCTATGTGCAAGGCCGTTTCCAAGTACGATGTCAATTCCGGAAAGCCGTTTTTGGCGTATTTTGATGCCATCTATGCCAACGCCATGCACGACAGCGTAAACAGCAAGGCAATGCGCGACCAGGGAGACATGCGCCTTTCGCGCCGCGAGGGCCAGCTGTGGAAACGCCTGTGCGAACTGTGCGAAAAACAGGGGCTTGACCCCAAAAACCTGCCCGCCGGCTTTTACGAGACGGCTGCCGACTGCCTGGACGTGGACGAAGCAGCCCTGAAACGGCTGGTCCTGAACGCGACGACCGCGCGGCGCACCATCTCGCTGAATGACGATACCCACAAGGACGACGACGGCGAGGCCATCATGTTTGACGCCGATGATCCCAATGCCACGAGCATGCAGGAACGGCTGGAAAGCGCTACGGAAGCGCTGCGTGTGATTGTGATGTTTGCTTCCAAGGACGTGACGGAGTTCCCGCGGATCTTCTTTACCAACGATGTGATAGCCCTGCTGTGTGACGAAAAGCCGGCCATCCCGCCGGAACGGTACTGCACTGTGCTGGAAAAGAAGGAGGACCTGCTGTGGGCCAGGATCTTTGCGCGGGATTACATGAACTTTTTGTTTGAGCCGCACAAGCCGGACCGCCTGCGCCCGCTGCTGGATATAAAGCCGACCCATCAGCCCAAGGACCGCACGATTTCCACCTTTACCGGCAAAACGACCGTGACCATCAGCAACCGGCGCAAAGAATATAAGAAGCTGCTGCAAAAAATGCAGGAACAGCTGCGCCAAAGCTGAAACGCCGACACATAAAAAGCAAAAGCGTCCGCCAAATCGGCGGGCGCTTTTTGTGTGGGGCAATGTGTTATCCCTCGCTGCTTACAACGGGGAAACTGGTGTAGGAATGTAAGGAAACGGCGTTTTGCCAATCCTGTGCTACCGAGATCTGATTCGGGTTATGGTAGCCGAGCCGTGCATCCAGCTGGCAGAAGACGCCGATGCGGTTGATCAGGCTTTCCGAGACCTGGCCGTCATGGCCAAGCACCAGGCGGCGCAGCTCATCCAGGGAGGAGATTGTCAGCCGGGTCGAATGGGCGGCGTTGTTGCGAAGATCACCGGCGCGGGCAAAATCACGGTAGGTCTTATCCCACCATCCGGCATTTTGCGGGTAGTTAGCCTGGCGGCTCAGGGCGGCCATTCGGTTGCTGAAATGCTTGCCGTCCAGCCCGCCGTAAAAGTTGCCGATGGTGATCTTTTTAGCTTTCAGCTTGGGGCTATTCCAAGAGGACAGGGCCGGATTTTTTTTGTTTACAAGCCAGCTGCCGATCACCTGGTCGGCCCGGTAGAACGGGAACAGGGCTTCCTTCATGCGCTGTTCCAGCAGCAGGCCGTACATCAGCCCGCAGGGCGAAAAGTCAAGCTGATCGTCCTTGTCAAAGCTGTGCAGCAAGCCGGTGAACATGCGGTCCACGATCACGCCCTGTTTGAAGATTAGCGCCGAACTTTCCGGCAGACGGTTCACAAGTTCCGTGACATGGGAGGGGAAAAGGTCCTGATCGGCACTTTGCAGCAGCTGGTTGAACATGTCGTCCAGGCTGATGTTTTTGCCGCTGAACATCTCGTCCAGGCCATCGGCCATGTTGCGGCCGTTTTCCTCGAACCATTCGGTGGCTTCTTCCTCGGTGGCGGCTTCGGGCAGATATTGGATCTTTCCCAGGCTGTCGGTAAGCTGGGCACGGCCTGCGCCTTCGCTGCCCTGGTTCAGCTGGTAGACGGAATCAAACAGGGTGCTCCAATCCTCGCGGCTTGTAACGACGATGTTGTTGTTGACCTGGTTCAGATCGCCCTGCACATTGGTGCTGGTAACCGAGCCGGAAATGTTGTAGTTCGTGACATAGTTGATCACGCTGGGGGCTGCCTGTTCCGGGGTGGTGGACGGTGCGTATGCGGGGGCTGAATGGGCGGTGTGGCGGGGGTTCCACATGTCGCTGGCCAGCATCTCCCGCAGCAGGCCGAAGTCGTACCGCCGGAAGGAAAACGGCATTTTGAGCCGCGTCAGGCAGTAGCCGATGTTCAGGATGCCGCTGAGCACGGTGAAGATGAGGGATACCACCGTCAGCGCCACGGAGCGGT
>ERZ779875.2062-NODE-2062-length-11482-cov-3.721187_pt1 | contig 11482 bp, 9 predicted proteins | sample MGYA00511246_ERZ779875 | MGnify/ENA primary metagenome ERZ779875 (study PRJEB29588, sample SAMEA2155093) | human gut metagenome | biome: human gut; feature: human-associated habitat; material: faeces | place: Denmark | collected 2008/2010 ... | reverse complement strand
AATGGCTTTCGAAATACGGCGAAACGCTGTACGGCCTGCGCGGCGGCCCTGTGATTGCGGACCGCTGGGGCGGAACGACGTACCGCGACAACATTGTTTATGTGCATATTCTGGAATGGGAAAAAGATCAGATCACGTTTGAAATTCCGGGGAATACAATGGAAAAATGGAAAGTGATTTCCGGCGGAAAAGCAGAACTGACGGAAGAAAACGGAACCTTTTCGATCTCCGTCCCGATTCCGGAGCGCGACAGCATTGATACCATTCTGAAACTTACCTTTGCAGAACCGATTGTATGGGAGGGCTGCAAAGGACGGGAAAATGATGTGTATGGACTTGCGGACGGTCTGAAAGAAGAATAGAGGATACAAAAAAACGGATCGAGTATCTGACTTTAAAATCAGATGTTCGATCCGTTTTTTGCGTGTAAATCGTATCAATCGCTTACTGTTCATTTTCATCCTTCGGCAGCCGCACGATCCGTACCTTGTCGACTCTCCGGTCTGCCATTTTCAGTACGGTTACGTCGAGGCCATCCGAGACGAAATGATCGCCTTCCTTTGGCACGCGCTCGAGGATCCCCATGATCCATCCGCTGACCGTAAAGACGTCAAATTCTTTGTCAATATCGAGCTCTTCATACACCTTGTCGATGCTTGCCGTTCCGGTCACGAGGTATTCGTTTTCGGAAACTTTCTGGATTTCCTGTACAACCGCATCATGCTCATCCCAGATTTCGCCGACGAGCTCTTCGAGGATATCTTCCATGGTGATGATACCGTCGGTGCCGCCGAATTCATCAATGATAATGGCAATATGCGATTTCTTCGCCTGCATTTTTTTCAGCAGCGGGCCGACCTTCGTATTCTCGGTTACAAAGAGCGCCGGGCGGATGATGCTGCTTAGCGGTTTGTTGGTGTGGTAAATGTGGTTGTGGAAATCCTTCTGATACACAATTCCCACAATGTGGTCGATATCATCATCATACACCGGCAGCCGGGAAAATCCGGTGTCGGAGAAAGTCTTAGCGATCTCGGATTTCGTCGCATCGAGCGGAATGCCGATGACGTTGACACGCGGAGTAAAAATCTCTGCGGCCTCCATCTCCATGAAGCCGATTGCATTCTGAATCAGATCGCCTTCCTGGTCGTTGATGTCGCCCTCCTGGGTCGCCTCCTCGACGATGGTCATCAGTTCCTCATCGGTGATGCCGTGGTTTTCCGAGGATTTGAAGATGCGGGAGAGCAGCTTCTTCCACTGGGAAAAGAGAAACGTCACCGGGGTCAGCATGATCATCAGAATGTGGAGAAACGGTGCGGAAAATTTGGCGATCGTCTCCGGGGATTCTTTTGCAATGCTTTTCGGGGAAACTTCGCCGAAGATCAGGACCACGATAGTGGTTACGATCGTGGAAACCGTCGCACCGGAGTCGCCGCCGAGAAGCTTGATAAAAAGCACCGTGGCAAGGGAGCTGAGTCCGATGTTGACGATGTTGTTGCCGACGAGAATCGTGGAGAGCAGCTTGTCAAAGTTCTCCAGCAACTTTAACACCAGTTCCGCCCGCTTGTCGCCTTTTTCTGCCATATTTTTCATGCGGATGCGGTTCAGCGAGGTGAAAGAAGTCTCCGTCGCCGAAAAGTAGGCTGAGAGCATGACGCAGATAAGAATGATGATGAGTGACACAATGTCGCTGTTCATTTGTTTTTCCTTTCTTAGGAAACCGGGACACGATGCAAAAAATGTACAAAAAGACATAACCTATCTTGAATCTGGCGGAATCAAAGATAGATTATGTCTCCGTTTATCAAATGATGAAAATAAAGCATCGTCGAGGCATACTGCCTGAGTCGTCCATGTTTCTGTAATCCTTTCGTTGATCAGTAATCCCCTTTATTGTACGGTATGTGGGAATAATTGTCAATAAGGCATGCGAAAATCACAGGAAATACGAAACCGCATTGTTGTAGCTGATATTTTCCACCATCTCTTTCAGAAACTCCAGGTTCGCCGGGTACTCCCCGTTTTCCACCCAGTTTCCGATTTGATTGCAGAGAATCCGGCGGAAATATTCGTGGCGCGGGAAAGAGAGGAAGCTGCGGGAGTCGGTCAGCATGCCGATGAAGGTGGAGAGCATGCCGATGCTGGAAAGCGTCGCAAGCTGGGATTCCATGCCGTATTTGTGATCGTTGAACCACCATGCGGTACCGAACTGCACTTTTGAGCGGATGCCAGGCGCAGCAAAGTTTCCGGCCATGCTTGCAAGCATCGGGTTGTCGCCCGGGTTCAGGGAGTAGAGCACGGTTTTCGGCAGTGCGTCGTCCTCGTCCATATCGTTTAAGAAAGTGCCGAGCATAGGGGCAAAGGCGAAATCGTTCATGCTGTCAAAGCCGGTATCGGCACCGAGCGCACGGAACATCCGCTTCGAGTTGTTGCGGAGTGCTTTGATATGAAGCTGCATGGCGATATTGTGCTTATGATACAGCCGTCCGAGGTTCGTCAGAAGGAAGCCCTTGTACATGCCGAGCTCTTTTTCGGTGAGAACACCGCCGTTCATGCGCTTCTCAAATACATCATTCGCCTCAGCAGCCGTGCATGGCACATAGAAGCAGCCCTCAAGGCTGTGGTCGCTGACAACGCAGCCGGCGGAGAGGAAGAAGTCGAGGCGGCAGGAGAGGGCATGCACCATATCCTCCGCGGATGCAATCGTCCTGCCGGCGGCAGCGGCAAGCTTTTCCACATATTCCGGGAAATCCGGCTTCTCGAGATGAACGGCGCGGTCCGGGCGGAAGGACGGCAGAACGCGGCAGGCAAAGTCTTCCTTCTGTAATGCCAGATGGCAGTGCAGATCATCTGCAGGATCGTCGGTGGTGCACAGATGCGACACATGCTGGTCCAGAATCAGATTGCGCACGGTAAACTCCTTCGTCTGCAGTTTTGCATTCGCCTCATCCCAGATCTCCTTCGCTGTTGCGCGGGAGAGCGGTGTCGTGATGCCGAAGTACCGCTGCAGCTCCAGATGTGTCCAGTGGTATAAAGGATTGCCGATCGCGTTCTCAATCGTCTCGGCAAACGCCAGATATTTGTCGTAATCATCGGCGTTTCCGGTGATCAGATCCTCCGAAAAGCCCATCGCACGCATGGCACGCCATTTATAATGATCCCCGCCGAGCCAGACGCGTGTCAGATTCTCCATCTGGCGGTCTTCGAGAATCTCCTGTGGATTCAGATGGTTGTGATAGTCAAAAATGGGCATTTTTTCAGCCGCCTCGTGGTACAGTGTTTTCGCCGTATCGGTCTGCAGCAGAAAGTCAGCGTCCATAAAAGGTTTCATATGGAAATACCTCCCTTTTAGAATTGAGCAGTCAGCGCAGCAAGCGTATCTGCCACAGCGCCAGGTCCATGAAGCATCGAGACAAAAGCATCCAGTACACGGTCAGAAAGTCCGGCGGAAATCAGATCCACACCGAAAATCGAAGCATCGGAGAGCAGCGGAGCCAGCGTTTTGGAAAGCGCCTCACGGTCAGCCGGTGCGCCGAGTTTCAGATCCTGCACATACGGGCGGACCGTGGCAAGCAGCGGATCCGGGCTCAGCTCAAATGCATCGCCGTTGTCATCCACGCCCATCAGATACCGCAGCCACCCAGCAAATACAGCCGGAATTGCCTGAAGATCCGAGAGTGACAGCTCCGGAGAAGCAAGATACGATTTGATCGTCTCACCGAACCGGATCGACAGCTTTTGTGACGTGTCGGTCGCAATTCGCTGCGGCGTATCCGGCATAAACGGATTCGGGATGCGGATGTTCAGCACTTCATCGATAAACTGCTTCGGAGAGAGAATGCCGGGATCGGTGACAACCGGAAGTCCTTCCACATATCCGATGCGCTCCACGAGCTTTTTCAGTACCGGATTTTTCATCTCCTCACTGATCAGTTCATAGTCCAGCAGGCAGCCGAACACAGCGAGTGCGGTGTGCAGCGGGTTCAGGCAGGTGCAGACCTTCATGCGCTCTGTTTTGTTGACAGTTTCCCGGTCGGTAAAGATCCATCCGCTCTTTTCCATCGGCGGCCGTCCGTTCGGGAAATGATCTTCGACTACGAGGTACTGGCATTCCTCTGCATTGACGAACGGAGCAACGTAGGTGTGGCGGGAGGTGACGATCGGCTGTGCATCGGCGAGGCCGTCCTCCTCGAGTATCTTTTCGATGGAACCATCCGGCCGCGGGGTGATCTTGTCGATCATGGTCCACGGGAAGCTGACTTTTTCCGGGTTCTGCAGATAGGAGAGGAAGCCTGGCTGTACCAGCTTGTTTTCTTCCCATGCAGAAGCGTAGGCTGTCAGGGCAAGGGAAAGTTTTTCGCCATTGTGGGAGCAGTTGTCGGTGCTGACCATCGCAACCGGTTTTTCGCCTGCAAGAAATCTTTCATATAAAAGAGAAGCAACTTTTCCCATATAGCTGGTAACGGAAGAAGGTCCGGCAGCAAAATCGGCAGCAACAGACGGCAGCAGTTCGCCCGCACCGTTTTTCAGGGAATATCCCTTTTCGGTGATCGTAAACGTCGCCATCTGCAGGGAATCCTTGGTAAAGATTTCTTTTAACCGGGCAAAATCCGGAGAATCCGCCGTATCGGCAGCCAGCGATTCTGCGATGCTTCCAACAACGGTTTTCTCGACAGAACCATCGGCTTTTAAGGTCACCAGAATGCTTAAATTATCGTGCGGCTGGTACATATCACGGATGATTTCTGTATCGAAGCCCTCCGCAACGATGACACCGCGGTCAAAGGTACCGTTGTTCAGCAGTTCCTGTGCTGTATTTGCCTGGAAGGCACGGAAAATATTTCCGGCTCCGAAATGCACCCAGCACGGAGATTCTTTCGTGCGGGTGATCATTGCTTCGCGGTCATAGGATGGAAGCGCATAGCCTGCGGCTTCCCACGCTTTTTGATCTGCCAGTCCGGCAGCTGTTAAGTTAAGAGACATCAGTAAAAAACTCCTTTAAATTCCACGTTTGTGACTCTTGTCAATAGCTTCCCAGAGTCCGTTTAAATAAGTCGCGCCGAGTGCGCGGTCATACAGTCCATAGCCCGGCATTGCCTTCTCGCCCCAGATCATACGTCCGTGGTCCGGGCGGATCGGGCCGTCAAAGCCGATGTCGTACAGCGCTTTCATGATCTCATACATATCGAAGCTGCCGTCAGAGGAAAGGTGTGCGGCCTCCTCGAAATCCTGCTGGCTGTGGAATTTCAGATTGCGGACGTGAGCGAAGTGGATGCGGCCCTTTAAGGAACGGATCATATCCGGCAGATCGTTCTCCAGGTTCGTTCCGTAGGAGCCCGAGCAGAAGGTCACGCCGTTGTGCGGGTCATCGACCATCTTCATCATGCGCAGAATGTTTTCTTTATTAATGATGATTCTCGGAAGACCGAAGACACTCCATGCCGGGTCGTCCGGGTGAATGGCCATTTTGATGTCGTACTCGTTGCAGACCGGCATGATGCGTTCGAGGAAGTATTTGAGGTTGGCAAACAGTTTCTCATCATCCACATCGCGGTAAGCGTCAAAGAGCTCTTTCACTTTTGCCATGCGCTCCGGCTCCCAGCCAGGAAGAATTGCGCCGTTTGCATCACCTGCGATAGATTCAAACATTTTTTCCGGAACAAGTGCGTCTACGGCGGACTGTTTGTAGGCAAGTACGGTCGAGCCGTCCGGACGGACGCGTGCGAGTTCTGTTCTGGTCCAGTCGAAGACCGGCATGAAGTTATAGCAGACAAGGTGAATGTCTTCCTCGCCGAGGTGCTTTAACGTTTCAATATAATTATCGATGTACTGCTCACGGTCCGGGCTGCCGATTTTGATGGCGTCGTGGATGTTGACGCTCTCGATGCCGGAGATGTGAAGTCCAGAGGCCTCAACCTCTTCTTTTAACGCGTGAATCGCTTCGCGTGTCCACACCTCGCCCGGGGTAGTGTCGTACAGGGTTGTGATGACTCCGGTTACGCCCGGAATCTGGCGGATCTGCTCTAAGGTAACGGTATCAAATTTGGAACCATACCAGCGAAATGTCATTTCCATAAGAAAAACTCTCCTTTATTTTGTAATGTACTCTCGGAATCTTTCTGTACTTGCCTTTGCGGCTGATTTTCCGCCAGCTGCACCCGAATTTCATCAACGTACGCACCGCGTACGCCTCAGAAATTTGGGCACAACTGACAAAAAATCATCTCACAAAAACAAGCACAGAAAGATTCCGAGAGTACATTGTATTTTGCAAGTGGTGTTCTTTGCTTTTTATTGTATCGTTTCCAAAGAAAAAAGCCATGGCAAGAATTGTTGAACACATTGCAAAAGTTGCGGCGGTTGGTAGGAAAAAGCAAAATCAGCCTACAAGTGTGATAAGTAATATCTTTCTGGTATGACTAACCAATAGGAAAAACCTATAAGCGATTCATCGAAATAACAATTACCAAAAGGCGTTTTAGGGGTTGCACATAGAAAAAATATGCATTATAATATGCCATGTAATCGGGAAACACATTAAACATATCGACTTAGTAGGAAAGGAGAACAGCAAATGAAAAAAACAGACAACAGACGAATGCAGGAGAACAGAATGATGGAGATGTGTTGTTGCTGTTGCTGCAGCTCCAATCAGAATAAAGAAAAATAAGAAACATTCGCAGGCAGAAAAAGCATAGCAGAAATTGCATGTGCGGGCAGGCCGGAACGAATGCCTGCTATTTTTTTAACCTTTTTTTAAAGAAATGCGAATGAACAACATAAGAATAGATAATAAACAGACATAGAAAACGGAGGACAAAAACATGAGCGGATGCGGATGCAGCTTCACCCCGGTTGAAAATAAAGAAACCGAAGAAATCAAATACACCGATGCACTGGCAGAACAGTTTGCAGCAGAAGTCGGAGTAGACCCAAGACCAAATGAAACCCTTGTAGAGATCGATGAGCGCGGCGCTTTCATCCGTCAGCCAAATGCATTTATCCAGCCATTCGGCGATAAAGAAGGCGACCTGAAAGCAGAAGCAAACCGCTTCGGGATCTACTGGGCAACCGGATGCAACTGGTCCAACCGTCCGATCATCGTGCGGGAGCTTTTAGGACTGCAGGATGTGATCTCGGAGACGAGAGTTTCTCCATCCGGCGAGACAAACCGTTACGGACATGCATTCGGACAGTATCCGGATTTCAAGGATCCGGCGACAGGCGCTTACTTCTTAAGTGAGTTCTATAAAAGAGCAAACCCGGACTTCAAAGGAAGAGCAACGACACCGACCCTGGTGGATGTCAAAGAGAAAAAGGCTGTGAACAACGATTATCACCGCCTGACGAACTACCTCGAAGTGCAGTTCCGTCCATTCCAGCCAAAAGATGCGCCGGACCTGTACCCGAAAAAATTCCGGAAAGAGATCGATGAGTTTAACGACTGGCTCTTCCCGCATGTCAACAACGGCCATTACCGCATGGCATTCTGCCAGTCACCGGAAGCATACGATGAGGCATACGAAGATTTCTATGAATCCCTCGATAAGCTGGACAAACGGCTGGAGACGAACCGTTTCCTGTTCGGCGACTACATCACCGACAGCGATGTCCGCGCTTACGTCACTCTGATCCGTTGGGATGTCAGCTACTTCCACAACGTAGGACCGGTGAAGAAACCGATTCGTGATTACAAAAATATCTGGGGCTACTTAAAAGAGCTGTATGCGATCCCGGCCTTCCGTCACGGAAGCGATCCGCAGGTGCTGGCACTTTCGAGACCTGGAAAGAAATTAGGCGAGGTTCTCTTCCGCGGATACAACGAACGAATCCTTGCAAAAGTAGATTTCGAGAAGCTGATGGCAGACGATGGATCGAGAAGAACACTCAGCAAAACACCGGACGAAGTATTCCTTCGCCATCCGGAGGGAGAGACCTACGAGGATTACGCAGGAGAAATCTCAAAAACCATCTGGAACAGCCCGAAATGGGAAGACAGAAACCCGAAGAACGGCGTACTTTCCGTGGATGCATCGATTAATCCGCTGAAAGGACTTTTATAAGAAAAACAGAAGAATCCGGGGCACCTTGGTGGAACACTCTCAGGCAGCCGGGGCGCGGCCGGAACAGAAAAAAACGAGGAAATGAGGAGGATTTTATTATGAAAAAGACAAAGAAATTCTGGGCAGTATTGGCAGCGGCGGGCCTTTTGGCAGTAAGCTTTGCAGGATGCGGAAGCAATGCATCAGCAAGTGCAGGAAGCAGCAGCGGTTCCGCAGCATCATCTTCCGCAGACGGCAGCTCCGCATCGGATTCCGGTGAGAAAAAAGTGATCAAAGCTGTAACAAGCGGCACACTGGCACCGTACTTTTACGTAAATGATGACAACGAGCTGACCGGTGTCGATATCGATATCGTAAAAGAAGTGTTCAACCGCCTTCCGCAGTATGAACTGAAAATTGAGCAGGCAGATGCACTGCAGGGTGTGCTGAGCGGTCAGTACGACATCGCAGTCAACAACTATGGATATACCGATGAGAGAGCAGAATCCTACTACTTCTCTTTACCATATAAAACCAGCTTCAACGAATACATTCAGAGAACCGGCGATGAGCCGCTGACTTCTCTTACCGATCTGGCAGACCGCGGATACAAAATTGAGCTGAGTGCAGGAAGCCTTACCGCAAATGCACTGGAAAAATGGAATACAGACAACCCGGATCACCAGATCAATATCGTATATTCCAATGCAAACTTCCAGGTCCGCTACCAGCACATCGTAGATGGAACCGCTGATGTGGCAATCGACGACGGACCGATCATCGACAACCTGCTTCCGCAGTTCGGACTGGAAGGTCAGCTGGAAGCAAACGAGATCGACGAGGAGACCGAAGATTTCCTGTTCCCGCAGAACAATACCTACTTCCTGTTTGGAAAGAACGAAGAGGGCGCAGCACTCCGCGAGGATGTTGACAAAGCCTTAAAAGAGATGAAAGAAGACGGAACTCTTTCCAAGATCACAACCGAGTATCTCGGCGTGGACACCAGCCCGGACGAGAAATACTTTGATGAGACACCAAACTAGAATATCGTTTTCGAAATAAAAACAGAAGAGATTATAAAACAGACGGGAAGCGGATCGGGAACATCCGTTTCCCGATTCTAAAAGGAGCGAAAAACATGGCAGAAATTTACCGGGTAGAAAAGGGAAGCGAAGAGTGGAAATACAAAGCATATGATTACGTCAGAACCGATGCGTTCTGCTTGGGACAGAACATTCCGATTGAACTGGAATTCGGACAGGACGAGAGCAAAGATGATCTGCAGGCGATTCTGCTGACAGAAGATCACAAGCCGGTAGCCGGCTGCCGCATCGCATTTCCGGCGGAAAAGACAGGAAAAATCGAGCGTGTCTGTGTTGTCAGAGAAAAACAGAAAAGCGGATACGGCCGCGTGCTGATCGAAGCCGCTGAGAAATGGCTGAAAGAATACGGTGTCGAGCACATCGTCATCACGAGCCAGGACCGCGCCGCAGGCTTTTATGAGAAATTAGGCTACAAACTGAATCCGGACGCTGACCTGTCGGTATACGACCACCATGCACCGAAGAAAGACGAAGAGCCGAAAAAGCTGAAGAAAAATCTTGGCTTTACCTGTGTACTGGTAGAAAAATACGTGTAAGAGAGGAAAAAAATCATGGGAAAATTATTTGACGTTTCACTGGTATTTTCATCCATACCAGAATTGCTGACAAAGCTGCCGATCACGCTGGAACTGGCCGTGGTTTCTATGCTGATCGGACTGGGACTGGGACTTGTGATGGCGATCATCAAAATGAAAAAAATCAGAGTGCTGACGCAGATTACGAATCTTCTGATTTCACTGCTCCGCGGCACGCCGGTCATCGTACAGCTGTACGTTGCGTTCTTTGGTATTCCCATGATGTTCAAGGCAATCAACCAGCAGTTCGGAACGAATCTGGCGGTTGCCAATATTTCCGGTTTCGTCTATGCGATGATCGCTCTGGGACTGAACCAGTCGGGCTTTATGGCTGAGATTATCCGTTCGGCCCTGCAGTCCGTTGACCCGGGCCAGATCGAAGCAGCACATGCACTCGGCATGACGTATCCGCAGACACTGCGCCGCATCATTCTGCCGGAGGCCTTTGAGGTTGCGCTTCCGACCCTTGGAAACTCTTTTATCAGTATCATCAAAGGAACGTCTCTTGCCTTTACCTGCGCCGTTGTCGAGATTACCGCACAGGGCCAGATTATTGGAGGAAGAACGTATCGCTACTTTGAAGTTTACGTTTCACTGGCCATCATTTACTGGCTGGTAACACTGGTGATCGAGCAGATCATCCGCGTAATTGAAAATAAAATCCGGATTCCGGACCAGGTAGAGCTGGCGTCCGCAAACGGGGAGGGGAAGAAAAATGATAAAAATTGATCATTTATCAAAAAAATATAACGACAACGTGGTGCTCGACGACATCAGCCTCGAGATCAAACAGGGCGATGTTGTGGGAATCATCGGTCCTTCCGGAACCGGAAAATCAACGCTTCTGCGCTGCGTCAACCGCCTTGAGACACCGGAGAAGGGAACGGTGACGATCGGGGACAAGGTGATCGGCCTTTCCGAGCGGAAACCGAAAGAGCTTCTGTATTTAAGACAGAACACAGGAATGGTGTTCCAGCGGTTCAATCTGTTTGAGAAGAAAACCGCACTGGAAAATGTGATGGAAGGCCTGATTGTTGTCAAGAAGATGAAAAAAGATGAGGCCAGAGCTATTGCATTAGAAGAACTGAAACTGGTCGGCATGGAAAAATGGGCAAACCACTATCCGAAACATATGTCCGGCGGACAGCAGCAGAGGGTGGCGCTCGCAAGAGCCCTCGCCATGAAACCGCAGATTCTGCTGCTGGACGAGCCGACCTCAGCCCTTGACCCGGAGCTGGTTGGAGAGGTTCTGGATGTTATTAAAAAAGTTGCGGCACAGGGATATACAATGCTTCTGGTTTCCCATGAGATGAACTTTATCCGCCATGTGTCGAACCGTGTGATCTTCCTTGATAAAGGACACGTAGTAGAAGACGGAACACCGAAAGAAGTATTCGAGCATCCGCAGAATCAGAGAACACGGGAGTTCTTCAGCAAGATGCATATTATGGCGCAGCCTGAGTATGTTATTTAAATTGCGGACACAGCCAAAGAGTAGGAGAAAATATTATGATAGATGAGAAAAGAATTGCTGATTTTTTTGCGGAGCTGGTATCTATCGATTCGCCGTCCTTAGAGGAGCGCGAGATGGCGGACACCTTAAAAATAAAATTCGCCGAAATCGGGGTTACGCTTACAGAAGATCATACGCAGGAGCAGACCGGCTCCAATGGGGGCAATCTGTTCGCGCGCATTCCGGGCAGCCTTGCAGGAGCCCCGGTTCTCTTTGCGGCCCACATGGACACTGTTGAGCCTGCAAAAG
>ERZ779875.2047-NODE-2047-length-11583-cov-2.785219_pt1 | contig 11583 bp, 8 predicted proteins | sample MGYA00511246_ERZ779875 | MGnify/ENA primary metagenome ERZ779875 (study PRJEB29588, sample SAMEA2155093) | human gut metagenome | biome: human gut; feature: human-associated habitat; material: faeces | place: Denmark | collected 2008/2010 ... | reverse complement strand
TTGAGTCCCTCGTGCTCAATCCCACCTTTGTATTTTATATTGAAATGGTGAAAATTTCACTCTATTTGCAAAATTGACAATTCAAGTCATATTCGTTGCAAGAACTTAGCGTTTTACACACAATTCCGCCGCTCATGCCTCTCCCCTCTGATTTAGCCACACATTCATTTTCGTAAATTAAGCTAAAGTCAGACAGCATATATGCTGTTGTCCGTTCGTCACCAACTAATATTCAATTAAACAACAATACTGACAAATAAATGTATCTATGCTTCTGTAATATTCTTTGCTGCCTCTCCATAATCCCTTATGAAGTCCTTTATATCTTCAAGTGCTGCTGCCTTATCTTTATCAACACTGCCCTTAAGTGCAGCTCCAAGCTTCCCAACCGCTTTATTTACCTCTGTTTCATCTATATCTGAGTGTTCCTTTACAAGCGTGCGTGTTGCGTTATACATCTCTAATGTGTTGTTAACCGCATCTACTGTCATTCTAAGATACTCATCTGTATCTTCCTTCTTAGCACCTTTAAGCTCAGGAATAACAGTATCTATACTGTGAAGCACCTTCATGCAATAATCCTTAGCTTCTCCTAACACCTCTAACTGCTTACTTCTTATATCCTCCATGATATACTACCTCTCATCCTAATAATAATATTATTATACCATCATGTTTACTATCGGTTCATAATACACGATAAATATATCGGCACACGCCAGTCATTCTTAACCCCGGCATACCAGATATCACCCTTTATCCATAAGCTGTCTAGCCAACATCTGTCAGATCAACCATTAAATCATCAACAGCATCCTGATCTATATCTCCATTATCAAGTCTTGGCAACGGCTCCTTTATAAGCTTAACCTTCTGTATCTCCCAGCGGAAGCCCTTTCTTTCATTATATCTGTTGATAAGCCTTACAAAACGGTCTATCCTTGCTTCCTTATCTATAGGTACTATCAATGCTGTGAGTTTATCATTATACAAGGTTACATAACTTTCTGAAACACCATCAAGTGCTGTGATTTCCCTTATTGTAACAGTACGGCTTATCTTCTCACCTGTTGGAAGAAGAATAATCTCAGGGTTACGCTTAAGAAGCACAAGACGTCCCTTCTCGTTAATCCTTCCAAGATCGCCTGTATGATACACACCATCCTTTAGTACACGTGCTGTATAAGCTTCATCCTTATCATAACCATTCATGACACAATCTCCGCTGACAAGAATCTCACCATCAGCTGCGATTGTAACCTGCGTTTCACCAAACAGCTTATAAGTACCGTCCATTGTATCATTTATTCCTATACAGCCAGATGTTTCTGTCATGCCATATACATTATATACCTTTAAGTCCCTGTCACTTAAAGCCTCAAAAAGCCTGAACGGACAGCTGGCACCACCGATAATAACCGTCCTTAAATCGTTGTTAAATGCTTTGATTCTCTTTAAATAATCTATCATAGATGGTGAACCAGGAAGAATTGTAGGATTATAATAATATGTGTCCGCATCTATATGCCTTAAGCCTCTTCCTATGCACACACACGCACCATTATGCAACGGCCATATAAGACTATATATATAACCAAATATATGATGAAGTGCTATCTGTGCCAGAACCTTATCATTCTCTTCGCATAAGCAGAACTCATTAATCTCATTGATAGTATTAAAAATATTAGATACAGTAAGGACTACTGCTTTATCACACTCCTGTGGAACAGCCGTAAGCATAAGTATATTGCCCTCCACAGCCGAATCCTCATCATACACAAAGCCTTCCACATCATCCTTTTCGGCATCCGGTATCATAATCGCGTTACTATCTGCAAGAATATACTGATTCGTAGATGTAAGTACATAATCAACCCCGACCTTTTTAAGTATATCGTTGCGGGTATTCTGTGGCAGAAAGAAATCAACAAGCATAACATCCTTACCAGCAAGTATTATACCAAACATATTAACAATCCACCTATATGATGAAGGACCATATAGTGCAATACGGTTTCCTGTAAATCTCTTAAGGTGAAGTGCTTTCTTACATACATCCTCAAAAAGCTTGCTATATGAAATAGTCATAGTATCATATATTATAGCTTCTTTATTAGGATATTTCTCTGCATTATTTTTAAGCATTTTATAAAATGAATTAAGCTTTTCCATAATCTGTACAACCTGCCTCTTATAATCTTTCTCAATATGCATTACTAAATTCTCATAATCTGGCTTTATGATATTACTTATATGCCTTTATTGTAAGTTAATCAATGATTTTATACAAGCATAATTATAACATTCCTGACAAAATTTTATTCATTCTTTTTTCAAATGTACATTCACTCTTTACCTTTTCATATCCATTGCACGCTATCCTTAGGCGCTCATCATCATGTGACAGATAATAATCCACCTTTGCAATAAGATCAGGAATATCCTCATATATTACAAGTTCCCTTCCATCCTCAAAGTTCTCTGCTATCTCCTGCTGGTAATTCGTTATAAGAAAGCCTCCACAGCCCAAAACATCAAACACTCTTAACGGAATCCCTGACTGTATAATCTTTAAAGATATATTTAGATTAATCTTTGCCTGATTAAAAGCAAGCGGCATCTGATTATAATAATCCACCGGACCACACTGGTTAAGTCCTGACAGCCTCTCATCCTTATCAGTTGAATAAAGATTAACCCTGCACCTGTTCTGCAGCAGCGCTAGTGCCTTATAACGCTCTCTCCCCGTAACCTCAGTTGCAAGCGCATAAGTAACCTCCGGCTTAATAACAGAATAAGTTCCACCTGATACTTTCGAAAAGTTATCATTGATACATTTCATAATATTATCATTCACACAATCATCTATAACATATCCCCCATATATCTTCTCCTGTGTAGATACTATACCTTCAAGATAGCCCCTTGTATACTCATCCTGATACTTGCTTATATACTGATAATCCGACCTGTAAAGCTTGCCTACAAATGCCACATCACTAATACAAGAATTTCCAACATTGTTTACAACATTACCAAATGCATTATTAATAGCCTCAGCAAAGATATCAGTATCAACAGCAAGTGGCATATGTCCAGCACCTCTTACTCCCTGCTTTGCATAGCTTTCAGCCTGGATTCTGTCAAAGAAATATATGATATTGCAGTCATTCTTTAACGCAGCTGTCCTTCTTATATTTACAGGGCAGTCATATACCCATGATATGTACCTAAGCTTCCTGTATCTATCTGTATTAAACTCAGACACTAATCTGCTGCATACATCCGATACCATAGGAATAAAATTCACTGAAAACACAGCATCATATGTAACATTACTATTCTTAAGATAGTCAGACAGCTTTCTCTCAAGCTCATCATCATTATCCCAGTCTTTCATGTCATAGTAAAACACATCATAGCTTACATTCATCTTCTTTAATGCATTCTCTATACCCTTCTGCATGAATGCGAACCATTGGAAAAATAATATATTCATGTTCCTCTCACCCTCTTTGCTTCTATTGTATACCATCATATAGTATTGTACATTTTTCATCTAGCATCTGTCTATGACACCTGTTACATTCTTATTACATACCTATGATGTTCTCATAATATTATTATGATATTCTCGTAACATTCTTAAGGTATTCTTATAACATTCTTATGATATTCTCATGGCAGAACCTTGCTGAATTATAATACAATGGAATACCAGTTACGTAAACAATCACTATGAATCCAACGCACAAAATCTTTACTCTATTACTATGAATTAACCCACTCATCTAAACAACCACTATTGCTTTCTTACGAAAATACATTTATATTAAAGATATAAGGCTTGTATGAATATTAAAGAGGAAACTTATCACTTATAGATGCCAGAATAAAGAGTTACTTTGACAGCACAGTTATATTTAATTTAAGCCTTTAGAAATGAGGTTTTTCATGAAAATATATATATACAGATACGGCAGCATATGCGAGCCTGACATAATAGATTCTTTCAAAAGACTTGGACTTGACGTTCATGAAGAATGTATGGAAATATTTGATAAAAATCTTACTCCGTCTGAATGTATAAATCGGACAGCTTCTGATATAGTTGACGGCGGCTACAGCTTTGTGTTCACCATTAACTTTTTCCCATGGCTTTCCGAGGTATGCAATATAGCAAATATTGTATACATAAGTCTTATTGTTGACAGTCCCGTGCTTGAGCTGTACTCAGAATCACTATCCAACCCTTGCAACCGTATATTTCTTTTTGACAGCATGCTTTATAAGGAATTCGCACCTTATAATCCAGGTCATGTATTTCATATACCACTTGCGACCAATGTAGCAAGAACTGACAAGGTCATACAAAATGCCAGCATAAGTGAGCGTAAGCACTTTTCAAGTGACATATCCTTTATAGGTTCTACATATCAGGAAAAATGCGACTACAACAAGATAAAACTTAACGAATACGATACCGGATATGTTGATGGGTTAATAGAGGCACAGCTAAAAATATATGGATATAACTTTATTGAAGATGTCATATCTGAGGAATTCGCAGAAAGATTCATAAAAAGCAACTTAGGAACTTATGAATTTCCTGAGAACTCCCACTGTAACTACAAAGCACTTGTAGCACAGCACTACATAAGTGTCAAGGTTGCAGAGCAGGAAAGACTCCGTGCCCTGCGTATGTTATCAGATTCCTTCAATGTAGACATGTATACAGGTAGTGACACATCATCCATGCCGCATATCAACAACAGAGGCTTCGCCAAGTCACTTGAGGAAATGCCGCTTATATTTAACAACAGTAAAATCAACCTTAACATAACCGCCAAATCCATACGCTCCGGACTTTCGCTGCGTGTATTCGACGTTCTTGGCTGTGGTGGCTTCCTTATAACCAACTACCAGGCTGAATTGCCCGAATTCTTTGAAATTGGCAAAGACCTTGTTGCATACGAAAGCATGGAGGACCTGAAAGCAAAATGTGACTACTACCTTAAGCATGAGGATGAACGTATGGAAATCGCCAATCACGGATATGAAACAGTTAAGAAGCTGCATACATATGATACAAGACTTATACAGATGATAGATATGGCATTCCCAGCAAAATGATGAATATAAAAACTGGCTTTGCAGAATCAACTCATGATTAAGAATATTTTAAAATCTGTCATATATACATGCACATGAAACACGAATTTTTAAAATAAAAATTCAAAATAAAAAGAAAGGAATGTCAGCTTGTATACACTTTACCCCTTACAGCAGCCATCTATAATAGTGAAAACAACTGATATACAACAAACAAAACATTATGCGTATTCTTGAGTTTGAACATAAACACTTCGGTGTTGAAGATATGAAAGAAATACTTCCTGCCATGGGCCATGAACTCACAGTTATATCCACTCCGCTTATACTGGAACGGACAAGCGAAGAGTTTGATAAGCTGTTTGATAGTCTCATTATAGGAAATAATGATAGCCACAGTAGTAATAGCTATTGTAATACTGACAAGTACTGCAAATATGATGCTGTATTTACATTTAACTACAGCGTTGTCGTATCCAACTGCTGTAACCGCCACAACATCCCTTATATAGCATGGGTATATGACAGCCCTCTGCTTACAATATACTCATACACTATAACCAACCCCTGCAACCACATATTCCTTTTCGACAGCGCACAGTATATTGAGCTTAAGAATGGTGGAATCGATACAGTGTACTATATGCCACTTGCTGCCAACACAGACAGACTGGATAAGCTCACACTGAATGAACATATTCATGAAGTGTTTGACAGTGACATATCTTTTGTAGGCTCTATGTACAACGAAAAAGGAAACTTCTACGACAGAATATATGACAAACTGAATCCTTGGGCGAGAGGCTATCTTGATGCTATCATATCCGCCCAGCAGAATGTATATGGAATGAACTTCCTTGAAGATATGCTGTCTGGAACACCAGAAACTAACAAAATACTTGCAGAGCTTATGCGTGTAGAGCCATATACACCTAACCACGATGGCATAGAAACTCCTGCATACGCATATGCCAACTACTTTCTTGCAAGAAAAGTCGCACAGAACGAACGTAAAGCCCTCCTTACTGCTGTATCAGAGCATTTTAAAACAAAGCTGTATACACATAACCAGACACCAGATATGCCGCATGTTATCAATCAGGGACCTATAGACTTCTACGACAACATGCCTTATGTGTTCAAATGCAGCAAAATCAACTTAAATATAACACTCCGAAGCATAAAAAACGGAATTCCACTCAGATGTATGGATATCATGGGTGCCGGTGGCTTTCTTATGACGAACTTCCAGGCCGACCTGCTTAACCACTTCGTGCCTGATGTTGATTTCGTATACTTTGAATCAAAGGATGACCTCATAAGAAAATGTGATTACTATCTAAAACATGAGGATGAACGTATAAAAATCGCCGCTAACGGGCATAAAAAAGTCCTGCAGCTGCATAACTACAGGACAAGACTTAATGAGATATTTAGTGTATGCGGGCTTTTATAATGCCCGCATACAACTACATAAATCCAGCTTTTAAGGCTTTTGCTATGATATATTATGTTATATTATGTTACGTTAACGATACCGCTTTCAGATCCTATGAAACATTCATCTTCTCAATTCTACACTCATGTTTCTTAAATTCTTCACCATGACTTTCCACCGCATCATAATTAACTCCAACAAGAACAACTTCACCAGAATATCCTTTCAGACTTTCAACATATTGTCTATTCTTTATCTGATTTATTGCAGAATCAGCCGACTTATTCCATTTAAGTTCCACTATAATCGCTGGTTTATTAACATTACTTCTTGGTACAAATACCATATCCGCATAGCCCTTGCCACCTGCAAGCTCACGATAAACTACATAATCTTTCTTTGCTGAATAATACGCAAGTGATATAACACACGCAAGTGAATTTTCATCATTATACTTCAATATAGATGTATTCTCCTGATGTACCTGCTCTATCATTGATGCCACTTTTTTCTCATCACCGTCTAATGTTGCCATAAGCAGTTCATCCGAGCTTCTGATAGCATCCATAACCGGTTCCCAGCCGCCATCTTCTATACAGTTGATGAATTCTTTCTGTACCTCCTGGTTTGGTATTGTAACCATCTGATTATAAAAATCATATGTCAGATATCCAAGATGTACAAGTAATGTCAAAACATCATCAGCACTTTCAAGAGTTGTCATATCATTCTGGAACTTATCAGGATTAACAGGGACACTTTCTCCTGCTATAAGTCTTGTGACAAGTTCCTTAAGATTATACATATCAAGCTGGATATATCTCTTTAACGCTTCATAAGTTTCTGTCTTAGTCCAGTAGCTGTCAAAATCATGTCCAAGAAGCGACATAACAACAGACCTTGGATTATATATCTGAACACCTTTAAGCTCATATCCATCATACCATTGTTTCATTTTTTCATATGGCATATCATACTGGAAACATAATTCTTTAACCTCATCTTCCGTAAAACCAGTAAACTCAGCTAATTCCCTCTGATTGGTCATGGAATACTCATCAAACATATTTAAAGCCGAATGTTCACCATATTTCTTGATAGGAAGAATACCTGTCATATATGCCAATGCAACATACGACTTTCCCTTTATAAAAAATCTCAAAAAATCCAGATACTTCTTCTGTTCCTCAACATTATCAGGATATTTTCTAAATATACAATCCCACTCGTCTATGATTATGACGAATAATTGTTTCTTTTCACTATATATTGTTTCAAGGACATCTACAAGGTCATTCCAGTCAAAGCAGTCAACGTCTGAGTATTCTTTCTTAATATCCCACAACAATCTTCTTTGCATATAATCTATTAAACCATCCATCGACTCTGCTCTGCTAAGAAAATCAATCATATTAATGTGAATTACATTGTATTTATTAAGATGTTCTTCGTAGCCTTGTTCTTCTGCTACTTTAAGACCATCAAATAATTCCTTTGACTCACAACCTTTACTATAATATGCAACAAGCATATTTGCAGTCATAGATTTTCCAAACCTACGTGGACGGCTTACACATATATCCTTTTGTTCACCACACAAAACAGAATTAGTGAATTTTAACAATTCCGTCTTATCAACATATATTTTAGATTTTTTAACTGCATTGTAAAATTCATCATTTCCCGGATTAAGATATATTCCCATTATCTATACCCTCCCATTAATTATGTATATATACATCCGATTTTCCAAAATAATTACTATCCTACCAACTCCATAAACTCCTTCCCCCTTGCTTCCCATGTATGCTTATCCTTTGCCAGCATATATGCATTGTCTGCTATATTCTCCCTATATCTGGCATTAGAAAGTACATTATTAATAATCTCTGGCAATTCCTCAAGCCTGCTCAAGTCATACATGATAATATTCTCATTATTACTGAAATTTCTCTGCAAATACTTTGATGAATCTGTAAGACATACCGCCCCTGACAAGCATATGTTAGCTACTCGCTCTGTCATTCCAGCCTTATGCCACGTCATAATATTAAGTCCTGTCTTAGAATGTCCCCATACATTAAGAGCCTCTTTTACCGACACTGCGTTATGAATTATCAGATTATCTTTATAAATGCCTTTGTACTCCTTCCACGTATCACCAAAAACATCTATCTTTATACCTGATTTAATAATTACTTCAATAACCTTAATCCGGTAATCATATACTATTTTTCTGCATACATTCTGTAGTGAACACAATATGTCTACGAATCTGTCTTTTTCAACAATTATGTTCCTGGATTTAAAAATATTTTCAAGCCCCTGTTCAAATGTATACGCAGGATTGTCTATCATATAATCATAATATTCCTGCTGAAACTCATCCTGTATAACCCAGTCACCCAGCACATGATATGAACCTATAAATACAACATCATACTCCCTGTCCTTATTACTTATAAACCCTGCATCCTCGCCAGCTGGTGGAAACTGGATTGCATTATGTATATGATAATATTTTCTCATAAATTCTGCATAATACTCATCCTGACACAGCAGATAATAATTATCATCTGTTCTTTCCAACATATCTTTAAAATACACCGGATGGTCAAACCAATACACATACTTAGGACATGCAATATTCTTAAAATATTCCTTGAATAAAACAGGTGCCTGAAAACCTATTATTCCTTTTAATGCCTGTTTTTCAATCTCCTGAAGTTCTGAATTTTTTCCATATGAGCCATCTGATGTAATAACAGCCTGTCCATTATTTATAAGCTGTTCTGTCAGACATATTGCAAATCTTTTGAGCACACCATAACAGATATCATCACCCATTATTATATAAAAGGGGGCTGTATCAGCTTCTATTCTTTTATACAATTCACTATTGTTTAAAAAAAACATAACAGATGAATTAAATATATCTGCACAACCTTCCTTTATTGCATACTCTGTCATATTGTTTAATACATTTTCTAAAAGGTCACTCTTCTTAAGAGGCTGCATATATTTTCTTATAACATATGCATATGTTAGTACTATTTTATTATTTTTCTCTGTGTCAGATAATTTACACTCGCTATTATGGAATATTTGATACTTTATACTGCTTAATCCACCATCTGATGCTTCCGGATTAACATATTTTAAACTCCTATCTGCTACATCAGGTCTTGTATTATTCACACTGAGGTCTATTACTTCCTGCCCTGCTTCTTCCTGAGTAAAGTCTGTTGTCTCTTGCTTTATATCTTCCTCACACTCTACCCCATATACACCACACAAAGTATCTTCATAATGTTCATACGCCACCCTCAGCGCCAGTTCATATATATCCTTACACTCTAACTGCTCATTAAAACACCCCGTTATACTCAAAACAGATCTTTTAATTATCACTGCATATGGCTTAACATTAAGGCAATTAATAAGCATATTAAAATGTATGTCACCCTGCAATACATTTTCTCCAAATATAACCATATCATAATTCATAAGAAACTCATTTTCAGCAATAACCTGTTCTATTTCTTCACCATTGGTATATCTGGAATTAATAAACACTATGTATTCTGACTTACAAGACTTTATCAGATGATTTTTATATTGTGGATTGTTCATCTGCTCATTGGTCATTTCATAGTATACTATTCTTTCATTTTTATTATTATAATCCTGCATACACTACCCTCAGTAATTTATAACTGACTAATCAAATCATCATACAACTCATGCGCCCTTACTTTCCATGTATGATTTTTCAATGCTGTATCATATCCCTTCTCTGCTATAAACTGCATTTTATTATCATCATTTAATAAATCTTTTATTTTGGCTGGCAAGTCATTTATTTCTTCAAGTTCAAACATTATGAGTTCATCATCAGAAAAATTCTCTTTCATATAAATAGAAGAATCCGTTACCGCTACTGCTTTTGAAAGCATTCCATTAAATACTCTGTCATGCGTTCCATCCTTAAACCATGTCATTGTATTAAGAACTATTTTACTGTCATTCATAACATCTATCACATCATCTGCTGCAATTCGTCCTCTGTAATCAAGATTTTCATTATCAATCCAATCGCATACTTCCCAGCCTGTACCATATAATGTTACTTTAATTCCTGATTCAACAAGAGTTTTAATAACTTTTTCCCTATAATAAGATACAGCTAACATATCAACATATCTTAATTTTTCTATTACATATAATAATTGTTTGTCATTTAATTTTATTCCATTCTCTAATAACTTTTCTTCTATCACCTCTTCTGTTGTCCTATAAGGATGTATTAAAAGCTCATCATATGACTGCTTTGCAATCAACTCAATATCAAACGAAAATTCTTTAACATCGGGCTTTATCTGTTCTATGAATTTATACGATATTCCACCTGCATACAATACATCTATATGTCTGTCTTTAATAGGTTTATATTGCAATCTTTTTTCTTTTCCACCATGAGGAAGAAACCCTGCAATCTGAATATCTGGATAAAATCTCTGAACAAATTTCATATGATTTCTATCAGGACATATAACTATCGCATTATCAGGAGCTGCATCTAATGCATTTTTATGAAACATTGGGTGATCCATCAATATATTAATACATGGAATTCCCAGACTCTCCCATATATTTTCTCCTTTTTTTAATTCCATATTAAACCCAAGATTATTAAAAGTCACAACTGCATTAACAGGTTTTTCTATAAATTTCATTAGAGAATACAGGGATTCTTTCATATCCTTTGTATTAAATTCCATAACCTCTAAGCCCATATTTATAAACTCATGTTTCAATTCATAAGTAAATATATCCAATGTATCATACAGTCCTGTCATTAATATAACTCTGGCGCTCATAATTTCTCCCTCGTCTTTGCAATAATTTAACCTTTAAATATGTAAATACAATAAATAATCCATTCGTAATATTTATATGTTATTTATTAAATACCCATAATACGTTGTCTGTCCTATTATATTTTTTTCCATATTATTATCATTTTTAAG
>ERZ779875.2041-NODE-2041-length-11601-cov-7.030140_pt1 | contig 11601 bp, 14 predicted proteins | sample MGYA00511246_ERZ779875 | MGnify/ENA primary metagenome ERZ779875 (study PRJEB29588, sample SAMEA2155093) | human gut metagenome | biome: human gut; feature: human-associated habitat; material: faeces | place: Denmark | collected 2008/2010 ... | reverse complement strand
GAACAGCGGCTTATAGCCGCAGAACAAACCACCGGCTAAGCCGGTGGTCATGATTTGGGGAAGGATAACAATATTAATATGTCGCTTGCAATGCGACAAAGGATAATGAAAAAGTGTTATGATAAGATACAAAGGCGGTGACAAGTATGGTAGATAAAAAGAGAATGGAAGAAGTAGAAACATATATTGAAAAATATTATGTACCGAATAATGATGATATTAAATTAGATAACGAGATGTGTATTATTTTTGAACGCATAACTGCTTTTCGGGAAAACCGTGCCAACCAAAAACGGACTAAGAAAAACATTTCAATAGAGGAGGATGTATCAAACACAATACGTTCAGAGGATGATTTAGGTACAAAGGATATTAGCTTTGATGTTGCCAGTATGGAAAAAAGGAAAATTACGGCGAGCATGTCATCTACGATATCTATTAATCGTAATATAGAGGACTTAATGTCTCAGATGGAAGAGACATTTTCTCAACGATTATTACGTATGATAGATGAAAGAAACCTGAAGGATTCGGAAGTATATATAAAAGCAAATGTAGATCGAAGACACTTTTCTAAAATTAGGAAAGATGTGAACTATACACCAAATAAGAAAACGGTACTAGCTTTTACGATTGCGTTAGAGTTATCTTTGGATGAAGCGAAAGACTTGCTCGCTTCTGCTGGGTATGCATTATCAAGAAGTTCCAAAATGGACATTATTGTTGCATATTTTTTGCAAAACAAAATATACGATATGTTTGAAATCAATGATGTGTTATATGCATATGATCAACCAATTTTTGAGTGAATTGGCGGGATAATAGAATATGTCGCCTATCATGCGACCAACTTTGTGAGTTCGGTAGATATAATGTGATTACAATAAAACGAAGGAGGTAATTTACATGAATATGGACCTAACAGAGCTGGTTTTTATTTTGGATAGAAGTGGTTCTATGGGTGGCTTAGAGAGTGATACTATAGGTGGCTTTAACGGAATGATTGATCGGCAAAAGAAAGAAGAAAAAGAAGTTAATATCACAACGATTCTATTTGATGATGAAGTTGAAGTGATTCATGATCGTTTTCCTATTGGGATTATCGAACCATTAACGGAAAAAGAATATTTCGTGCGTGGCTGTACAGCGTTATTAGATGCGGTTGGAGCCGGAATTGACAAAATGAATAATGTTCAAAAGCATCTGCCGGAGCAGCACAAAGCAGGGAAAGTCATTTTTGTAATTACGACAGATGGATTGGAAAATTCCAGCACGGAGTACAGTTACGAACAGATTCGAAGAAAAATCGCAGCAAAGAAAGAGTGCGGATGGGAGTTCTTATTTTTAGGAGCTAACATTGATGCAGGGAAGGAGGCAGAAAAAATAGGAATTAATAGAAATCGTTCTGTAACATATGAAAATGATTCGGAAGGAATTGCTGTTAATTTCGAAGCGGTAGGACGGGCTCTTAGCAAAGCGGTTACATGTGAAGAGGCATCCGATTTTTTGGATGATGCCTGGAAAGATGAAATTATACAGTATTATGAGGAGTCACAAAGAAAAAGGAGAGGATAAATTATGTATTTCTTAGTAGATTTTGAAAATGTGCATAGCGAAGGGTTACGGGGAGTAGAGTTCTTAAAAAAGAGTGATTCTATTACTTTGTTTTTTAGCCAAGCGGCACATGTTTGTGAAAGTCGTTATCTTAGGGAGATTGTCGATTCCGGTTGCTCTTTTGATACGTGCAAGCTGGCAAGAACAGGAAAAAATGGCTTGGACTTTTATATTGCGACACGTGTAGGAGAGTTTTATGGAGCGGGAATCAAGACTACGCAGGTTGCTATTATTAGTAAAGATCAAGGCTATAGAGCAGTTCGTGACTATTGGAATGCCAGAGTATCGCCCCTTAAAAGGGTTATATTAGCTCCATCCATCGAAAAAAGCTTCATTTCGAGCAATATAAATAGTAATCGAGTAAAGGCGATAAGAAAACTGACAAGCAATGTAGATCTTGGCGTGTTTCAGGCAAAATATGAAGAACGGATGCGTATAAGACGGGAGTTAGAAAAAGCATTTTCAGAGAGTCCGTTTATTGAAAGGGTAGATGAACTTCAGGAACTACTTGGTAAGCTGGATGATAAACGAGAAATTTATAGAGATTCATTGCATCGCTTTGGTAAACAAAATGGATTGTTGATATATAATCGTTTATGTCCTATTTTATATCAGTAGATGTAATGTTGGAAACATAGATTTGAAAGGAAAGAATATTACGGTAATGATTATATAGGTAAGATGAAAGAGTATCAATAAATATAAAGCAAAAATTCGAAAATGCGAATGGATTATTTTTCTTTTGATTGATTTGTGCTTTGCTTTGTGGTATAATATCTATCATAAAATAATGGGAGTTATTTGATTTTAATATTGTGAGGTAGAGCACATGTCGATTTCATATAACGGATTATGGAAGCTGTTGATTGATAAAAGCCTGAAAAAGGTTGATTTGATGGAAAGATTAGAGATTAGCAGCAGTACAATAGCAAAAATGACAAAGAACGAGGCGGTTTCTTTGCGAATACTTGAGAAAATTTGCCGGGAGCTGAACTGTGATTTCGGGGATATTATTCACTATGTGAAAGATGAGGAAGGTGAATGATCATGGAATACAGTGCAGGATTAACCTCGAAATTGTTCTGGCTGCAGGAGTCCAGAAAGACAGAAAACTGACGCGTATTTTTATTGATATTTATGGTTTACAGGATGAATTAATGCCAGAGGTAGAAGATAAAGATGTCACAATTCGTAAAACAGATTTACTGCGTGATATTAAAAGCTTGTTTTCTTATGTTGTTGGCTGTATGTTTGGACGATATTCATTGGATGAGGAGGGGCTTGCTTTGGTATGACAGTCATTTGAATTACACTTTTTTGAAGTGTCAGCACTGGTATGTGGAACTGGAATTGCAGGAGCACTGGGGGCATCCGTTCCAATAGGTGAATTTTATTATAAGACAGATGATAGTGTAAAGGTGAATTATGCAAAGTTCCAAGACGTGGAAGTGTTACAAGAAGGTAAGAAAGCATTGAAAGTGGATTTTTGGCAAAGATAGAAAGAAAAGAGGAAATCTATGAATTTACAAAGCAAATTGATAAAATTATATAATGAAATTGACGAATTAAAGAATAAAGACAGTTCAAGTGATAGTGATTTTAAAGCATGGAAAACTGATGTGCAATTATGTTTATCGGGTCTATATGGAGAAAAAAGTATACAATTTAAAAATTTTAACAGTAGACAATTTTCTTCAATATTTATTGGGGGAAATACAGATTGGCATGGACCATATGTCCAAGCCTTGGAGACTACGAAAAAAGAGTTTGAAAGGTATATTGATGATTTTGAAGAAGAAAACCCAATTGCTACTTGTGCTACGAAAAAAAGAACTGCCAATAATAAGGTGTTTATTGTTCATGGGCATGATGGAGAGCTAAAAGAGAAGGTTGCTAGGAGATTAGAGCAACAGGGTATTGAAGCAATAATCCTTAGTGAACAAGCTAATAGAGGGAAAACAATAATTGAAAAATTAGAAGCTTATTCAGATGTACGTGTAGCAATTGCACTATTTACACAAGATGATCTTGGGGCGGCTAAAGAGGAAAAAGAAAATGAGAAATATAGAGCAAGACAGAATGTAGTATTTGAAGCAGGGTATTTTATGGGATATTTAGGCAGAGAGAATACAATCATTATTGTTGATGAGAATGTAGAAATTCCAGGGGATTTATCAGGAATGGTATATACAACAAAAGATAATTGGGAATTTGAAATGTTAAAGGAGCTTAATGCAGCAGGAATAAAAATAGATATGAATAAGCTACTTAGTTAGTTTGTATTAAATAGATTACTAGTTACGTTGAATAACTGAGAGACTAGTAGATGGTCACTTTTATAAAAAATCACCACTAAGTGACCACCATCACTAATATTAAGATTAATTTGTGCAGATAATTTGTACAATGGATAGAAGGTGAAATATAAATGAAATTGAAAAAAATAAGAATCACAAATTACAGATGTTTCAAAGAAGTGGATATTGATTTTGATGAACATGCAACATTGATTGTCGGAAAGAATGGAGCAGGAAAGACTGCAATATTAGATGCAGTTGCAGTTGCAGTCAGTGCATTCTTGTTGGAAATTGATGGTGGAGTCAGCAGAAGTATTTCAAAAGATGATGCCAGATATGAATTCCATGATCTTGATGGTACAGTTGATCCGCAGCATCAGTTTCCTGTAAGTGTTGAAAGTATAGGCGACTGTCTGGATAATCATGATGTAAAATGGGTGCGTTCTCTAAATTCTGAAAGTGGAAAAACAACAGTCAAAGAAGCAAGAAAATTAACCAATATATCGAAGGATGCACAGCAGAGAATTATGAGAGGAGACAAGTCATTAATTCTTCCGTTGATATCTTATTATGGTACCGGCCGTTTATATGCACAGAAGAAGGAAAAGAAAAACATAAAATCACTGACTGAATTTAAACGCCAAGTCGGTTATGTAGATTGTATGGCGGCTGAGTCAAATGAAAAGCTGATGCTTAATTGGTTTCAGATTCAGACTTTAAAAAGCCTTCAGGAGCAGCAGCGAACAGGTATAGTTGAAAAGCCTTTATTGTTAAAAACTGTAGAATCTGCTATTTGCAAATGTTTTGAAAGAATTAGTGGTTCAAAAAATGCCGACATTGTATTTGATCTTGATACACATAGACTAGTTTTAAACTTTGAGAGTGCAGATGGAAGTTTACGGAAATTTGCAATGGATGAAATGAGTGATGGTTATAAAAATACACTCAGCATGATTGGAGATATCGCATATCGCATGGCTGTATTAAATCCAATGCTTGGAGATAGGGTGTTAGAAGAGACATCTGGGGTTGTTGTGATTGATGAGATAGACTTGCATTTACATCCACACTGGCAGCAGAGTATTTTAAATGATCTTAATGAAATTTTTCCTAAGATTCAGTTTATTGTCAGCTCACATGCGCCAGCAGTAATTAATTCAGTAGTCAAAGAACAGATTCGCATTCTGGATAATGGAGAAATCTATATGCCAGTGGCACAAACCTATGGAAGAGATGCAAATTCCATATTAAGAGAAGTAATGAAGGTAGCCGAACGTCCAACAGACATCAAGCAGCGTATGAATTTATTTTATTCATATATGGATCAAAATAATTACAAAGCAGCAGATAAGGTTTTGACAGAAATTGAAGCAATTGTTGGAACAACAGATCCTGATATTGCGGCAGCGAGAACATCACTTGACTTAGAAAAGATATTGGGAGAATAGTTTATGATAGTTATAAGAAGAGGAAAAGAACCGAATAGTCTATTACAATTTCGCAAGCAGTATCCGAATGCAGATTATGAGACTGATATACCTTCAAATGTGCTTAAAGATATAAGAGAGCAGATGTGGGAGGAGCAAAGGCATCTGTGTGCATATTGTATGAGAAAAATTAATAGCCCGGTTGTAGAAAGAATTGAGCATTGCAGACCAAGACATCCGTATGATGAAGTGGAGCATGATAAGAAAGCAACTTTAGATTTTAAATGGATGCTAGGCGTATGTTATGGTAACAGCCTGACCAAGGGTGTAAACCCAGAGAACAGAACTTGCGATGCTCATAGAGAAAACACAGAACTTACGATAAATCCATTTGATGAGGCGTCAGTCAGAAAGATAAAATATAAATCAGATGGTAGCATTTATTCAGATGATAAGGATATTAACAAGGATGTCACAAAAACTCTGAATTTAAATTGTGAAGCTGTCTCTCTTCCTGAAACACGTAAAAGGGTTTTGACGGAAGAGAAAAATAGAATTATGAAAAAATGTAAAGGGAAATCTCAGGATGCATTTATACGTGAATTAGAGCGTACATATGAAAGGCTGGTACGGGAACGAAATTTAACACCATATTGCGGAATAATTATTTCGTGGCTTGAGAGTAAATTGAAGATATCATGATTGGATAAATGTAATTTGTGCAGACTATCTGCACAAATGGATTAGAAGGTGAAATATGGATTTATAGAATATACAGAATCAATTAAATACAGAGTTTGCCAAGTCAGAAACAAGAATTATATTCTGGTTTGATGGATAAAAGAGAGATAAGATTATGAAATCTTATAATGAAAATAATGTGGTATTGTCATTTGATGAAGTTGCAAATGCTAATCAGACTCGAATCAGGGAGTTGATTCAGGGCAAGAATATTGTTTACATCTATCACAATCAGGTGGATGCAAGAGGGGATAAGCCTGCAAGTGAGAATGAGGTATTTAACGCTTGTGCAGAGGCGATAGAGGAAATCTATAAGTTGGTAAAGAAACTGACTGGTTATGTATCCGCACCGAAGTTTTTCATTACTGCGGATTATGGCTTCTTATATAAGAGAGTTAGATTACAGTAGTTTGATAAGATAACATATCCAAAGGATAAATGTCTTTATACAAATAAGAGATTTCGGATTACGGAAGAAGCAGTAAATGAGCAGGGAATCATGGCAAGAACAATGGTATACCTGGGTAAATTTTATATAGATACTCCGGTAGGAGTATCTATATTTAAGGTTGCCGGAGGCGGACAGAACTAGGTACATGGTGGTACCTCTCTACAGGAGATGATAGTTCCAGTTATTGAACTTACAATAAACACCAGAGTTATGGCATACGATTATGTGGATGTTGTCCTTACATCTGTTATTCGTAAGGTGACGAATCTTATTACATACTTTGATTTCATTCAGACAGAGAAAGTCACAGACACCATGAAAACAAGAAGTATCGTTGCTTACTTTACTACGGAAGATGGAGAAAAGATATCATTTGATGTACCGATATTGCCAATAGCAGAGAAAACGTGCCGGAGAAGAGAACCTTCCATGAGAAGTTTACTTTGAAGCCAAAAGAATATAAGTATGGCGATAAGTATTATCTTGTGTTGGCGGATGTAAATGATGAGAAGAATATTTTGCAGCAGTATGAGTTTATGATTGATATTGCATTTGTTGATGATTTTGGTTTTTAAATTATGTTAGGATATGGAGTTGAAAAAATGCAACTAGTAAATTTTTCAGTTACAAATTATAGAAGTATAACGAAGGCACATAAAATAAATCTTCAAAATATTACAGTATTAGTTGGAAGAAATAATGAAGGAAAATCTAATATACTTATGGCGCTAAATGTTGCGATGGAAACGATGATGCAGCATGCTAATCATGCAAATGTACATGAACGTTTGTATGATTGGCAAAGAGACTTTCCGGTCCAATTGCAACAACGAAGGAATAACCTAGATTCCATTTTTAGATTGAATTTTAGATTGAATCATGATGAAAATACTGAATTTTTTAGGACAATAGGAATTAGAAGTAATGAAGATATACCGATTGAACTTAAATATGGACGAGATAATAGAGCTAAAATAACAGTCCCAAAGAAAGGATCTTCTTCATTTAATGATAAATCAGAAAAAGTAACTGCATTTATATGTGAGAGAATTACTATTAATTACATACAGGCAGTAAGAACAGAAGATATGGCTATGGGTGTTATACATAGATTAATATCTACAGAGTTATCAAAGTTATATGAGAATGAAGAATATAAATCTGCAGAACAAACAATTTACAATTTACAAGAAGCAGTATATAACGATATTGCAAATAGAATATTAGCACCATTGCAAGAATTTTTACCACAGCTTACAAATGTAGAAATAAGATCTAGAGGAAGAAGATTAGTATGGCGCGGATTTAGAAACGATGTAGATGTAATTCTAAATGATGGTACGCCAACAAGTATTCTTTATAAGGGAGATGGAATAAAAAGTTTAGTATCATTAGCAATACTAAAGGAATCGAAAAATGAGATGGGTGCATCAATAATTGCAATAGAAGAGCCAGAGTCACATTTACATCCAGAAGCTATACATAGCTTGGTAAATGTAATAAATGGTATTTCGGAAAATCATCAAGTAATTATAACAACGCATAATCCGTTATTTGTCCAAAGAAATAATATATCAAATAATATTATAGTAGATCATGGCACTGCTAAACCAGCAAAAAATATTAAGGAAATTAGAGAATTATTAGGTGTTTTACCAGAGGATAATTTGATTAATGCAAGTCATGTACTGGTAGTAGAGGGAGAGGATGATAAGATAGCTTTAAATAAAATTTTATCGTCATTGAGTCCAACTATAAAAGATGCACTTATAAAAAATAAATTGGTGATACAACCACTTGCAGGAGCAACAAATTTAAACTATGAATTATCTAGGCTTAGATCTTATGTATGCAGATACTTTGTATTTTTGGATGCAGATGAAGCAGGATATGATGCAGCGGAAAAGGCAATTGAAAAAGGTTTGTTATCAGAGAGTGATGTAAAGTACTCAATATGTAATGGAAATAATACATCAGAGTTTGAAGATTGTCTTAAAAAAGATTTTTATATAGAGGCGATAAGAAATAAATTTTCGGTAGATTTAGGGGTGACATCATTTAGGAATAGTAAAAAATGGTCAGATAGAGTAAAGGCTGTATTTTTGTCTCAAGGACAACGATGGACAGATGCTGTTGAGAAAAAGGTAAAAATGGAAGTCGCAAAATTGATACCTGAAGAAGATGCGGATTCAGTATTAAATGAGCATAAAAGAGGATCAATCGATGCATTAGTCAATGCCTTGGAAAATATGCTATCTCAAAGATAAAATATGGAGATAATCATGGATAAATACACTGATATAAATATTAAGGGAGCATATGATATTGAGAATCCTAGGGATACTATTAAGCAAAAACTTCGCCAACATTATGATGGTCGTATTGTTCGCAAGGATTTAACAAAGTCAATCCGAGAGGGCGCAAATGTTCCGGTATATGTACTGGAATATCTTCTTGGACAGTATTGTAATTCCGATGATCAGGAGATTATTGACGAGGGAGTAGACAATGTGAAACGTATTCTGCGTGATAACTATGTCCGCCCGGATGAAGCACAGAAGATATTGTCGCTTCTTCGAGAGAGAGGAAGTTATACAGTTATTGACAGGATTACAGTAGTCCTTAATACAAGGGAAGATCGGTACGAGGCAACATTCTCTAACCTCGGCATTAAGAATATTCCAATTAGTGCTAACTATGTAAAGGATTATGACCGCCTGCTTTGTGGCGGTATCTGGTGTATTCTTCAGCTTGATTATGAGTTTATCGAGGAAGATAAGAAGAATACACAGCCTATCCATATCAGAAAGCTGACACCGATTCAGATGCCGCATGTCGATATGGATGAGGTAAAGAATGGTCGTAAAGCATTTACTAAGGAAGAGTGGATGGATGTTCTGCTTCGCTCTACTGGAATGGAGCCGGACAAGCTTTCTGACAGAGCAAAATGGCTGTTGGTTTCCCGTATGATTCCGCTTGTTGAGAATAATTTCAATATGTGTGAATTGGGACCTCGTTCTACAGGTAAATCCTACATATATGAGCAGATTTCTCCAAACAGTATCCTTGTAGCCGGTGGACAGACAACTGTTGCAAATCTGTTTTATAACATGTCTAATAATACAGTAGGTCTTGTCGGAATGTGGGATGTAGTAGCATTTGACGAGGTTGCCGGTATCAAGTTTAAAGATAAAGATGGTATCCAGATAATGAAAGGATACATGGCATCCGGCGCATTTTCCCGTGGTAAAGCTGAGATACAGGCAAAGGCATCTATGGTTTTTGTAGGGAATATCAATCAGAGTGTTGAGACATTGCAGAAGACATCAAGTCTGTTTGATCCATTTCCTCCTGAAATGGGTACGGATACCGCTTTCCTTGATCGTTTCCATGCATATATACCGGGATGGGAGATTCCTAAGTACAGACCGGACTCATTTACAAATGATTATGGATTTATCACAGATTATCTGTCAGAGTTTATGCGTGAGCTTCGTAAGGATAATTACAGCAATATAGCAGAAAAGTATTTCAAATTAGGAAATAACTTAAATCAGAGAGATGCAATTGCTGTTCGTAAGTTGATTTCCGGATTTATCAAACTGATTTATCCGGATGGAGAAGTCAGCAAGGAAGAAGTTGCAGAGATTATGGATATTTCACTTGAACTTCGTAGGCGTGTAAAAGAGCAGCTTAAGAAGATTGGTGGAATGGAGTTCTATGATGTGAATTTCTCATACATAGATAATGACAGTTTTGATGAGCATTTTGTATCCGTACCGGAGCAGGGCGGTGGAAAGATGATTCCTGAAGGTATAGGTAAGCCGGGATGCTTATATACAGTATCAAAGTCAAAGACTGGAATGATAGGCTGTTATCGCCTTGAAACGCAGATGATGCCGGGAAATGGAAAGCTGACTTGTACAGGTATTGGTTCCGGAAAAGAGCCGAAAGAAGCTACCAATACAGCATTTAATTATCTGAAGGCAAACGGCAATGCAATATCGGGTTCAATAAGTACAACAACCAAGGATTACATCATCAATTATCAGGATATGCAGGGACTTGGAATGACGGGAAATCTTGCACTTCCTACACTGATTGCAATTTCATCAGCTGCACTCAGTAAGCCTCCAATCAGTAGTCTTGCAGTACTTGGAGAGATAAGTATCGGTGGAACACTTATTAAGGTGGAAGAATTGGCAAGTACATTGCAGGTGTGCCTTGATAGTGGAGCAAAGAAAGTTCTTCTTCCAATCACATCGGCAGCAGATTTAGGTACTGTTCCGTCTGATTTGGTGGGAGCGTTCAGTTTGATATTCTATTCTTCTCCGGAAGAAGCAGTCTATAAGGCATTAGGAGTTGAATAATTATGAACCTTGAAGAATTATAATGGTCTCATAAAATAAGACACTGAACACGACATTTCTTAATGAAGCTGATATACTATAACCAACAAATGAAAGAAGGTACTTATTATGTCCAGATCAAGAAGAAATTTCAGTGCTGAATTTAAAACCAACCTCGTACTCCAGCTGCTTAAAGGAGAAAAAGAACTCAATGTACTTGCTGTTGAAAACGATATTCAACCAAATCTCCTGCGCAACTGGAAGAAGGAATTCCTTACAAATGCTTCTCTTGCTTTTGATAACAAGAGGGAAGACAATCTCCGGGAAAAACTTGCCGAAGAACGCAAGGAAAAAGCCGAATACGCCAAAAAGGTCGGCCAACTTACTATGCAGGTTGACTGGCTCAAAAAAAAATCTGAAGAAGTTGTCGGACCTGACTACGAGAGTAAATTTAGTCCGAAACCTTTCGATGACTAAAGAATTGTCAGTTTCTACCGGTGCAAAGTTGATTGGAAGCAATCGTACCAGTGTGTATTATGAGGGTCTCCCTGTTTCACAGGAAGAATTGGAATGCAAATCTATCATTGACCATCTGCATACGGATAATTCTACCTGGGGAGCCCGTCAGATGTCCGCTCAACTTAAACTGCGAGAATATCAGGTTGGACGCCGTAAAACAGGCAGATATATGCGTGAAATGGACATTACACCGATTTATCCAA
>ERZ779875.2034-NODE-2034-length-11630-cov-7.761123_pt1 | contig 11630 bp, 7 predicted proteins | sample MGYA00511246_ERZ779875 | MGnify/ENA primary metagenome ERZ779875 (study PRJEB29588, sample SAMEA2155093) | human gut metagenome | biome: human gut; feature: human-associated habitat; material: faeces | place: Denmark | collected 2008/2010 ... | reverse complement strand
GAGCTGTCCGCCCGGCGGGAGGAATTGAAAGAGCTGGTGGCACAACCCAATGCGGGTGCCCTGGACCTGACCCTGGTACTGTGGGACGAGGAGTTGACCCAGGTGGTGGGTCCCCTGGAGCAGAATGTCCGGCTGATGTCGGTGCTGTACCCCGTGACGGCGGCGCTGTCGGTGCTGATAGCCATTGGGGTTTCCGTGCTGCTGCTGTTCCAAAGCGCCAGGGAGATGGCGGCCCTGCGGGCCATGGGCTGCACCAGGCGGCGGGTGACAGGAATGTTCAGCTGCCAGCAGGGGCTGCTGTGTCTCCTGGGAATCCTCCTGGGCCTTGTGGCGCTGGGGGCTCTGCGGGGCGGAATGGAGGGCGTGTGGAAGGGGAAGACCCTGCTGTGCGCCGGGCTGTACTTTCTGGGGGCGACCATAGGTGCGATGGTGACATCCACGGGCCTTGGCCGGCGCAAGCCCATGGAATTACTACAGATCAAGGAATAGGAGGGAGAAAACATGCTGAAGGTAGAACATGTATCGTACCGGTATCCCAACGGGGAGCGGGATGTGCTGCAGGATGTGTGCTGCACGCTGGAGGATGGGCAGCTGAGCGCCATCGTGGGCCCGTCTGGAAGCGGGAAAACCACGCTACTGTCCATTCTGGCCGGTCTGGACAGCCCGTCTGTGGGGAGCGTGTCCATTGACGGGGAGGATTATAAAAGCCTGGACCTGGACCGGTGCCGCAGGGAGCGGATCGCCATGATTTTTCAGGCCTTCCACTTGTTCCCCCTGCTGAACGTGGTGGAAAACGTGTGCTTTGCCATGGAGCTGAACGGTGTGGCCAAGTCCAAGGCGGTGGGACCAGCCAAGGAGCTACTGGAGATGGTGGGCATTGGGGAGGAAAAGCACAAGCGTTACCCGGCCCATCTGTCCGGTGGAGAGCAGCAGCGGGTGGCCATTGCCCGGGCCCTGGCCAAAAACCCCAAGCTCCTGCTGTGCGACGAGCCCACCGGTGCCCTGGACTACAAGACCGGCAAACAGGTGCTGGGGCTTTTGCAGGAGACCTGCCGCAAGACCGGACGCACCGTCATCGTGATCACCCATAACACGGCCCTGACCGCCATGGCCGACCGTGTCATTCAGGTACGCAGTGGGCAGATCGTGTCCAACAAGGTCAACGAGCACCCGGTGCCAGTGGAAGAAATTGAGTGGTGAGTGCAGTGCAAAAAAGTTATCGCAAAAATATCCTTCGGGAGATGAAGGGCAACGCCAGCCGCATGGTGTCGCTGTTTGGCATCGTGGCCCTGGGGGTCATGATGCTGACAGGCCTCATGAGCATTGCCCCCAGTATGCGGAGCGCAGCCCAAAAATATTATGTGCAGCAAAATGTGTTTGACCTCCGGGTGCTGTCCACCCTGGGCCTTTCAGATCAGGACATTGCCGCCATTGCCGCCGTGGACGGCGTGGAGGCTGTGCAGCCGGTGAAATATCAGGACGTGGAGGCCCAGTGGCAGGGCCAGAGCGAGACGGCGGTGGTGCGCCTGCAGCAGCTGCCCGCCGACCCCGGGGCCGACACGGCAGAAAATATGAACCGTCTGGTGCTGCTGTCGGGCCGGATGCCTGAGGCCCCGGACGAGTGCGTGGTGCATGTGATGGGCTACGGCGACCCGGTGGAACCGGGCACGGTGCTCACCCTGCCGGAGGACACCGAACATGTGAGCCGGAAGCAGTTCACGGTAGTGGGCACCGTGCAGGATCCGCAGCATTTTTCCACGGACAAGGAGAGCAGCACCGCCGGTGACGGCCAGCTGGATGATATTGTGTTCCTGCCGGAGGGCAGCCTGACCACGGATTATTATACGGTGTGCTATCTCAAAGTAAAAAATGCCGGCCTGTATGATAATTACTCGGACGCGTATCAGGCAGCAGTGGATGACACAGCCGCAAGGGTAAAGGCCATCAGCGGCGCACAGTGCACGGCCCGGCGGGCGGAGCTGATCGAGGATGCCAGTGCAGAGCTGGCCGATGCCCGGGCCGAGTACAACGACAAAAAAGCCGAAGCAGACCGTCAGTTTGCGGAGGCAGAGCAGCAGCTGGCCGATGCACAGGCACAGCTAGACAGCGCCAAAGCCCAGCTGGACGCGGGCGAAGCGGAGCTTGCCGCCAACAAAAAGGCCCTGCCGGACACCATGCAGGGCGGTGCGGACGAGCTGGTGAGCGGCGAGGAACAACTGCTGGAATTTGAGGATCAGCTGCAGCAGATCGAGATGCTGGTGAACCTGAAAAAGGTGGCCGACCCGCTGCTGGGCTATGCCGAAACGGCTCTGCACAACGCGCAGAAGGCGCTGGACGAGGCCGAGCCCGCCGACGAGGAATACACCGACCTGCGGGATGCCCTGCAGAAGGCGCAGGATGCTTACGACAACATCAGCGGCCAGCTGAACGGCTATCAGGCCCAGCTGGACGAGGGCAAGCGCCAGATGTATGCACAGGGGCTGATCTCTTCGCCCAGCCTTTCCAACGAGCAGCTGGTGACTGAGGCAAAGGCAGCACTGCGCCAGATGAAGGTAAAGCTTCTGCAGGGGCAGCTGCAGCTCACCACCGGCACGGCCACAGCCTACACCCAGTTTGATGCGGCTCGCACCCGGCTGGACGAAGGCTGGCAGGAATACAACGACGGCGTGCAGCAGCTGGCCGATTCCCGCGCAGAGTACGAGAGCCGGAAGGCCGATGCCGAACAGCAGCTGGCCGACGGCCTTGCCCAGCTGAACGATGCCGAGGAGCAGGTGAGCCAGATCAAGAGCGGCGAGTGGTATGTGCTGGACCGCGGCTCCACCGTGAGCTTTGTCACCTTTGAGCAGTATGCCGACCGCATGGATGCCATTGCACGGGTGTTCCCGGTGTTCTTCTTCCTGGTGGCGGCGCTGGTGGCCACTACTACTATGACCCGCATGGTGGACGAGAATCGCCTGCAGCTGGGTACTCTGAAAGCTCTGGGTTACTCCAACGCAAAGATCGCAGGAAAGTATCTGTTCTATGCCCTCAGCGCCAGCGTGCTGGGCAGCATCGTGGGCATGGTCATCGGTTTTGTGGTGTTCCCGCTCATCATCTGGTATGCTTACCAGATGATCTTCAGCATGTCCACCTTTACGCTGCACTTTTACCCAGGCATGGCGGCAGCCAGCGTAGCCATCAGCGCGGCCGTCATCGGTTTTGCTACATGGAACGCCTGCCGTGCCAGCCTGAAGGAAAAGACTGCAGCTTTGCTGCTGCCCCGGGCCCCGGTGGCAGGCAAGCGCATCTTTTTGGAGTACATCACCCCGCTGTGGCAGCACATGAGCTTCTCCCAAAAGACCACAGCCCGCAACCTGTTCCGCTACAAAAAGCGCTTTTTCATGACAGTGCTGGGCGTGGCAGGCTGCACGGCGCTGCTGCTGATCGGTTTTGGCATTCAGGATTCCATCCTGCCCATCGTGGACAAGCAGTCCGGGCAGCTGACCCACAACGATCTCACCATCTCGCTCAGCGATGAAAAGGCGCTGACCATGGAGCAGGGCCTTGCCGACACGCTGGACAGCAGCAGTGCGGTCCACAGCTGGGGCGCGTTCTACACAAAGTCCACCACCCTTTATAATGAAGAGGGCGGGAGCGCCGATGTCAGCATCGTAGGCGCGGAGGACGATGCCCGGATGACCGAATACTTCACCTTCCGCACTCGGGTGGGCCACGACCCCATTCCCTTTGAAGAGGACAGCGTGATCCTGACCGAAAAAACGGCCCTGAATCTGGGGCTGAGCGTGGGCGATACGTTCTATGTGGAGGCTGCAGACGGGAGCCGCGTGCCGCTGACCCTGACCGGCATTACCGAGAACTACATGTTCACCCGGCTGTATCTCTCCAATGCGCAGCTGCAGGCCCTGCTGGGCAGCACGCCGGAGTGGAATACTGTGTACGGCCTGACCGGCTGTACCACCGAGGCGGAGTACAACGCCCTGCGCACAAAGCTGCTGGACTGCAACTATGTGAGCAGCGTCAGCTTCACCGAGGACACCACCTCCATGTTCGGCAGCCTGATCGGCAGCCTGAACTACGTGGTGGTGCTGATCATCGTGTGCGCGGCGGCGCTGGCGGCGGTGGTGCTGTACAACCTGATCAGCGTCAACCTTGCCGAGCGCAAAAAGGAGCTTGCCACTATCAAGGTTCTGGGCTTCTATGACAAAGAAGTGTACCGCTACATCTTCCGCGAGATCGAGCTTTTGTCCCTCATCGGCTCCGGCGTGGGCCTGCTGCTGGGCGTGCCGCTGCACCGGTTCATCGTCCTGACCGTGGAAATGGATCAGCTGATGTTTATTCGCACCATTGCACCCCACAGTTATCTGCTGGCAGTGGCATTGACGATGCTGTTCACCTTTGTGGTGTGCTTTGCCATGCGGCGGCATGTGCGGCATATCAGCATGGTGGAAAGCATGAAAGCGCCGGAGTGAGTTTACAAAATCTTCATAAAAAGAACATGGTTTCGCAGAAATTCTTTGGTATGATAATGCTACCGACAGGCGGGGCCGCAACCGCCTGAACGGGTAACATGATTCCTCCTTTACCAAACCAAATACCGCAAAACAAAACACCGCGCCTTGTCTGATCCGCAGCAGACAGGGCGCGGTGTCTTGTTTAAACTGTTAAGTTTTCAGCATCTGCGGCAATGGCATCGGCCTGCTGCTGGGTGAGCACGCGGCACTTGACCATCCGCTTGAGCACCACCTGCATCCGCTTGAAGGCAAGCTCCGGGCTGCTGGCGTAGGTGGAAGGCGCGTTGGGCATACCCGCCAGATAGATCGCTTCGGCATCGGTCAGCTGGGCCGGTTCCTTGCCAAAGTAGCCCTCGGCAGCTTCTGCAATGCCATAATACCCGCTGCCAAAATAGATGGTGTTGGCGTACATCTCAAAGATCTGCTGCTTGGAGTAGGTCTTTTCAAGATCAAAAGCAGCAAGCATCTCGGCAGCCTTGCGGGCCAGATGCTTGTCCTGCGTGAACAGCTCGTTCTTGGCAAGCTGCTGGGTCAAGGTGCTGCCGCCCTCGGCCAGCGAGTGGGTGCGCAGGTCGGCCAGCAGGGCGCGTGCAATGGCCCCCGGGTCGATGCCCTTGTGGGTCATAAAATGCTCGTCCTCGGTGCAGATGACTGCGTTAATATAGATCTGCGGCAGCGCATCGTAGGAAGTATAGCTCCCGCGGGCACAGATGGTGTCGTACATGGAAGCCACTGGGTAACTGCTGGCGGCACTGCGGTACAGCTGTCTGCCCTGATAAAAGAACCAGCCGCCTGCCAGCAGCCCGCCAAGCAGCAGGATGCAAAGAACAACGAGCAGGCTCTGCTTTAAAAAATGAAAGAAACGATGCAGCATCGAAAAAACTCCTTTGATGATAAAAAAGAACGCTACCATAATAAACGATTTGCAGGGCGTTTGCAAGGAACAGCTTTAGTATAACAATAAAATTTTAAGGTTTTATCAATGGAAAAATAAAATTTTTGAAGAAGCAGAAGTGTTACTCCTGTTGGAACTGCACAACGGGATGCTGCAAATGCGGGCTGCGCATCGTGCAGAAAACTCAATTTGAAAAAAACTGGAATTAACCTATTGACAAACTGGGTAAGAGGGAATATAATGCAAACAACAAATCCACAAACCTAGTGGGAAAAAGAAAGCAAGGGTTTTGCTTCCCGGTACAGAGCAGATAGAGGTGCCGGTTTGTAGATGAGTGGGAAAGAGTTTTACGGGAAAGGAGGGCACGGATATGAAGCTGATTTGGAACGACCTGCTGCATGCAAACTTCCGCTGTGGGCGAATGTGCGGTGACCGGGCAGAACATCTGGCTGTGAACTGTACGATGCCCTCTTGCTGTGCACGAATGTGTACCCGAATGTGACGTTGACAGAATAGCTTTGAATTGTGTTTGCCCGGTGCGCTTTTGTATTACGCATCGGGATTTTTTGTATCAGAAAATTATACTATAAGTATAAATAGAGAGGTAAAATACTATGTCTAACTATAAATTTGAGACCCTGCAGCTTCACGTTGGCCAGGAGCAGGCCGATCCCGCAACCGATTCCCGTGCAGTGCCTATCTATCAGACCACTTCCTATGTGTTCCGCAACAGCCAGCACGCAGCAGACCGCTTTGGTCTGGCAGATGCCGGCAACATCTACGGCCGCCTGACCAACTCCACGCAGGACGTGTTCGAGAAGCGCATCGCTGCTCTGGAGGGCGGCGTGGCTGCTCTGGCAACCGCCTCCGGTGCCGCTGCCATCACCTACACCATCGAAGCACTGGCACAGGCCGGTGACCACATCGTGGCCCAGAAGACCATCTACGGCGGCAGCTACAACCTGCTGGAGCACACCCTGACCCAGTTCGGTGTCACCACTACCTTTGTCAATGCACACGATCTGGCTGAGGTGGAGAATGCCATCCAGCCCAACACCAAGGCCGTCTATCTGGAAACTCTGGGCAACCCCAACAGCGATATCCCCGATATCGATGCCATTGCAGCCATCGCGCACAAGCACGGCCTGCCGCTGGTCATCGATAATACCTTCGGCACCCCGTACCTGATCCGTCCCATTGAGCACGGCGCAGATATCGTCGTCCATTCCGCCACCAAGTTCATCGGCGGCCACGGCACCACGCTGGGCGGCATCATTGTGGACAGCGGCAAGTTCGACTGGAAGGCAAGCGGCAAGTTCGGCAACATTGCTGACCCCAACCCCAGCTACCACGGCGTTTCCTTTGCCGATGCAGCAGGCCCCGCAGCTTTTGTCACCTACATCCGTGCGATCCTGCTGCGTGATACCGGTGCCACCATTTCTCCGTTCAACGCCTTCCTGCTGCTGCAGGGCACCGAGACCCTGAGCCTGCGCATCGAGCGCCATGTGGAGAACACTAAGAAGGTGGTCGAGTTTCTGGCAAACCACCCGCAGATGGAGAAGGTCAACCACCCCTCCCTGCCGGATCACCCGGATCACGCCCTGTACGAGAAGTACTTCCCCAATGGCGGTGCATCCATCTTCACCTTCAACATCAAGGGCGGCCGCGAGGAAGCATTCAAGTTCATCGATAACCTGAAGGTCTTCTCCCTGCTGGCAAACGTTGCTGATGTGAAGAGTCTGGTCATCCACCCGGCTTCCACCACCCACAGCCAGCTGAATGACGAAGAGCTGGCCGAGCAGCAGATCTATCAGAACACCATCCGCCTGTCCATCGGCACTGAGCACATCGACGATATCATTGCTGATCTGGAAGCAGGTTTCGCAGCCGTCCGCGGCGAGTAAATCTTATCCCCTTAAAACCTCCGACAGAATGTGTATGCCTTGTTTTTTCTCCTGATCTCTTCCAAAAATTCCTTATATCCTAGACACAGCAAAAGGCTCCTGCCCATTGGGCGGGAGCCTTTTGCTGTGTTACCATTTTACGTCGTATGCGGCACAGGCGGTCTTTATAAATTCGCGTACCTTGCGGTCGGTGCAGCCGGAGCGCCATGCAATGCCAAACTCCGTATCCAGCACCGGCTCCAGCGGCACAGTGGTAAGGCCCGGCAGCGGTACATACACAAAATCCGGCATCACAGCAAGGCCTACATGGCCCTGGATCATAGGCAGGGCATGCTCCGATGAACTGCTGAAGTAGTACACAGCCTGCGGGCATTTCTGACGGATCAACTCCTGCGCAGTGGTCATACGGGCGGAAATGTGGGCCATATCCAGCAGAATGAGCACCTCGCCGTTGAGCTGTTCCAGTGTGACAGTTTTGTGCTTTGCCAGCGGGTGCTCCTCGTACATCACGCACACCATTTTTCCGTGATACAGGCTGCGGTATTCCAGAATACTGTCCGCAGGCAGGTCGTCCCGGCTGTCAAACACGATGTCCGGTACACTTTTGTCAAAGGAGCGGGACCACTGCGGCCCGGAGCGCGCATCGTTGAGGATATGCACCTGCGGGCAGCGCTTCTGGTACTGCTGGTAGATCTGCGGCAGTTTCTGGATCTGCATACTGCCGCTGTAGCCTACATGCAGCTCTTCACTGAACAGGGCCTGCGTGTTCTGCGCACGCTGCACAGCAAGGGTGAGCCGGTCCAGCATGTCCACGGTGTCGTGGTAAAAGGACTCACCGGCGCTGGTCAGGGCCACCACATGGCGGGTGCGGTCAAACAGGCGCACGCCCAGCTCGTTTTCCAGTGCATGGATCTGGCGGGAGACAGCGGGCTGTGAGATATAAAGGGTCTCGGCAGCGCGGGCAAAGTTGAGCTGACGAGCGACTTCAATAAAGCAGCGCAGCTGGGTAAAGGTCATGGCGAATCCTCCTGTAATAATTTTCTTGTTATCAATAATACAGCAAAAGCATTATCAATACAAGAAAAAGCTTGCTATAATATTAACGAAGGGCCGAAACAAGACCGGCCAACACACAAACAGAACAAGGAGAAAGAAAAATGGCAAACGACATGAACCGCCGCGGCTTTTTGAAGTACGCGGCTGCCAGTGCACTGGGCATGGGCGCACTGGGCGTGATGACCGGCTGCAGCAGCAAGGAGACCGCATCTTCTTCTGCCGCCAGCACTTCCGGTGCTGTGTACACTCCCGGCACCTACACCGCTTCCGCCGAGGGTTACGGCAGCGATGTGACCGTTACCGTCACCTTTGACGAGACCAGCATTACCAACGTGGTGGTGGATTCCTCCGGCGAGACTGAGAACGTGGGCGCTGCTGCCGCCGAAAAGCTGGCAGACCAGGTGCTCAGCGCACAGAGCAGCGCCATTGACGGCGTGACCGGTGCCACCAAGACCAGCAAGGCTGTCAAGCAGGCTGTGGCCGACTGCATCAGTCAGGCCAGCGGCGGTGCCATCGTGGAGGGCGGCGACGTGGCCGTGACCGACGATGTGACCGTGGGCGGCAATACCGACTGGCTGGGCACCGCTCCGGAAGTGGCCGAAAGCGACATCACCGAGACCATCGAGACCGATGTTCTGGTGGTGGGCGCAGGCAATGCCGGCCTGATGACCGCTGCCCGCGCTGCTTCTCAGGGCGCAAAGGTGCTGGTGATCGAAAAGGGCATGAGCAGCATGAACGAGCGCCACTGGATCGGCGCTGTGGGCACCACTGCTGCCAAGGAAGCCGGCGTGGAAGTGGACAAGAACAAGCTGGTGGCAGAGCTGTGCCGCTACGCCAGCCACCGCTGCGACGAACGCCTGATCCGTCTGTGGGTGAACCACAGCGGCGAGGCCATGGACTGGTACCAGGAGGTGGTCAAGCAGTACAACCCGGACGTGAAGTTCCACATGGAGTGGGACGTGGGTAAGGGCGGCCACGATACCTACTATGTGCCCGCCACCATGCACAACTTCCAAGATGATATCCCGGAGCACGATTACAGCTCTGCCACTGCAGAATACGGCTTTGCCAGCCTGCAGCAGTGCGTCACCGACAATGGCGGCGAGATCGTGTACGAGGTCGCCATGGTCAAGCTGGAGCAGGACGGCGGCAAGGTGACCGGCGTGATCGCCAAGGCGGGCGACGGCCACTATATCCGCATCAAGGCAGCCAAGGGCGTGGCCCTGTGCTGCGGCGGCTACGCAGCCGACAAGCAGATGCTGGCCACCCTGAACCCGGATGCTTACCAGAGCATCGTTGGTTCGGATGCATCTGCACTGGACACCGGCGACGGCATCCGTGCTGCTATGTGGGTGGGTGCTGATAAGGACCCCGACCCCACTGTGATGCTGTTCGACCGCGGCATCATTGCCCCGAACGAGACTGTGGACGGCAACTGGGAGAAGTCCGGCTACATGCATCTGGGCAGTGAGCCTTGGCTGAAGGTGAACCTGAACGGTGAGCGCTTCAGCAACGAGAGCGTGCCCTACGACTTTATCCTGCACGCAGCCTTTATGGAGCCGGGCCATCTGTACAACACCATCTACGACAGCAACTGGATGGAGCATGTCAAGCAGTTCCAGCAGATCGGCTGCGCCCGCATTGAGCCGAGCCAGAGTGGCGGCAAGCTGCAGATCTTCAGCTGGGAAGCTGAGCAGGGCCTGCTGGCCGGCATGGAGCAGGGCGGTCTGATCCAGAAGGCCGACACGCTGGAAGAGTTGGCCGAAAAGCTGAACATGCCCGCCGATGCCTTTGTAGCTACTGTGGAGCGCTACAACGAGCTGTGCGCCAAGGGCGAGGACGAGGACTTCGGCAAGGAGAGCTACCGTATGCTGCCGCTGGAGAACCCGCCGTATTACGGCTGCCGTCAGGGCGCTACTGTGCTGTGCACGCTGGACGGTCTGCGCATCAACACCAAGATGCAGGTGCTGGATACTGAGGGTAACCCCATTGAGGGCCTGTACTCTGCAGGTGACTGCAGCGGCGGCTTCTTTGCCCACAATTACCCTGAGTACATCGTGGGCGTGGCCATTGGCCGCACCCTGACCGAGGGCTATCTGCTGGGCGACGAGCTGGCAAAGGCCTGAAAATAACAAACAACAAGAGGGTCCCGGAATTTTCTCCGGGACCCTCTTGCTGTTTGCGGCAAAATGTCGTCAGCCTTTCACGCCGCCCAAAGCAACACCGCGGACGATGAACTTGGAAAGCAGCAGGTACACGATGATGACGGGCAGAATGGCGATAGCCACCATCATGTAAACCTTGCCCATATCAAACTTGAGGAAGTCTGCACTGCGCAGCTGTGCGATCAGGATGGGCAGGGTCTTTTTGTCGGCGCTGTCCAGCACCAGAGCGGGAATGAAGTAGTTGTTCCAGCTGGCCACGAAGGAGAAAATGGCCTGCACTGCCAAAGCGGGCTTCATAATGGGCAGCACGATCTTGTTGAAGGTGTAGAACTCGCCTGCACCGTCGATGCGGGCAGCCTCTACGATCTCCATGGGAAGGGAAGCGTCCAGATACTGCTTCATGAAGAAGAACACGGTGGGCGCTGCAATGCTGGGCAGGATCAGCGGGATAAAGCTGTTCTTCAGGCCCATCTTGGTGATGAGCTGCAAAAAGCCCAGAGCGGACACCTGCGTGGGCATGGTCATGATCAGCAGGATAATGGCGAACGCGGCCTTTTTGAATTTGAAGTTATAGGCGTAGATGCCGTAGGCCGTCAGGGCCGAGAAGTACACGCTGAACGCCGCCGAGCAGGCGGAGACGATCAGGCTGTTGCGGATGCCGGTGATGACAGGGATGTTAGCATCGGCCAGCACGTTCTGGAAGTTGGTGATGAGCGATTTGCCCGGCAGCATCGAGAAGCCTTTCTGGATCTCGAAGTGGGTGCGGGTGGAGTTGATCACCAGCACATAGAAGAAGAACAGGCACAAAAAGCTGATGAGCACCAGCACCAGATAACACCATGCGCGGCGTGCAGCCAGTGTTGCTTTTTCCGATTGATTTCTAGGAGTGTGTGCCATAATCATTTCCCTCCTTTTGCTGCCTTTTTGGCGGCGTTCAGTTCTTTGCGCTGGGCGCGGGTCAGGCCGTCATCCTCCTTGGTAAGGGAGAAGTAGACCACAACGCACAGCACTGCGCACACGAGGAACAGCACCACGGATACAGCACCGGCCATGCCGTAGTTCTTGCTGAACAGGTGGTTGTTCAGGTACATGATCATGG
>ERZ779875.2032-NODE-2032-length-11632-cov-2.797357_pt1 | contig 11632 bp, 6 predicted proteins | sample MGYA00511246_ERZ779875 | MGnify/ENA primary metagenome ERZ779875 (study PRJEB29588, sample SAMEA2155093) | human gut metagenome | biome: human gut; feature: human-associated habitat; material: faeces | place: Denmark | collected 2008/2010 ... | reverse complement strand
GCGAAAACATTACCATTATCTTTATCAATAACGCTATTTACGGTATGACCGGCGGACAGATGGCTCCGACTACACTGGAAGGTATGCCCACGGCTACCTGTCCTTACGGACGCAACATCGCCTTGAACGGTTACCCGCTGAAGATCGGTGATTTATTAGCCCAATTGGAAGGAACTTGCTTGGTAACACGCCAAAGCGTACAGACAGCCGCAGCCGTACGGAAAGCGAAGAAGATGCTTCGTAAGGCTTTCGAGAACGCTATGGCCGGTAAGGGTACTTCTGTGGTAGAGTTCGTCTCCACTTGCTCATCCGGCTGGAAGATGACTCCGGAAAAAGCCAATAAATGGATGGAAGCGAACATGTTCCCCTTCTACCCGCTGGGCGACTTAAAGAATGTTGAATAAGTAATACGGTAAACGACAATGAAACAAGAAATAATTATAGCAGGCTTCGGTGGACAAGGTGTATTGTCTATGGGTAAGATCTTGGCCTATTCCGGTTTGATGGAAGGCAAGGAGGTTAGCTGGATGCCTTCATACGGACCTGAGCAACGTGGCGGTACGGCCAACGTAACCGTTATCTTGAGCGACGAGCGTATCAGCTCACCCGTATTGAATGAATATGATATCGCTATTATCTTGAACCAACCTTCCATGGATAAGTTCGAGAACAAGGTGAAACCGGGCGGTATTTTGATTTACGATGGTTATGGCATCCATACGCCCGCAAAGCGTACGGATATTAACGTATATCGGGTAGATGCCATGGACGCCGCTACCGAGATGAAGAACGAGAAGGCATTCAATATGTTGATCTTAGGCGGGTTACTTAATATCGTCCCGATGGTTCAATTGGAGAACGTCATGCTAGGATTGAAGAAATCCTTGCCCGAGCGTCACCATCATTTGTTGCCGATGAACGAGGCTGCCATTAAGAAAGGAATGGAGATTATACAGAAAATATAAGAAGCTCATTCATTGATGTGCCGATATGCCAATTAAGTTTTCTGATTGGCATATTGGCATATTTTATAATTGGCACATTATTTTTTGTTATATCTTTGCAACCCATGAAGTATTATCTATACATATTACTTTTTCTGATAGGAACGGCGGCTTCCGCGCATGCGCAAGGACGTTCCGGGAGCCGGGGAGGACGAGGTGGATTCTCGTTATCTAATTTATCATCCTCAAACAAGGAAATACCGGATAGCTTGCTGCAAACAGATAGCGCGGCGCTGAAATCAAAACGAATCATCGGTTATCGGCTCACGCCTCTTTTGGGAGAACGTTATATCGCTCCTATGGATACCAATCGATTAAATTTCGGGAATAGTACGTTGGTGGAAGCGAACTCATTGGCCGTAGGTTATCTGGCGAATGTGGGATCGCCGGCGCAAACCCGTATTTTTAACGAACGTAAGGAGGAACGTGATTTCATCTTCGCCGATGCCTATGATTATTATATCACGACCCCGACAAACGCTTATTTCTATGATACCAAAGTACCCTATACCCAAGTGACTTATACGACAGGAGGAGCTAGCCAGAATAAGATGGACCGACTGAAAGGGGTACTGACCATGAACTTTGGCAAGAAGATCAATGTCGGTGGCGAGATGGATTATATCTATAGCCGCGGATATTATAACTCCAACGGTAATAAATTATTAAGTTATCGTTTTTTCGGAAGTTATATCACCGACCGTTACGAGTTAAACGCTTATTTAAGTAATTTCAATTTCGTAAACTACGAGAACGGTGGACTTACAAATGACCAGTATATCACGAATCCCGATGACTTGGCCGAGAATCAAAGAAATATCGATAGTAAATCATACCCTGTCCGTTACACGGACACATGGAACCGTGTCCGTGGAAAACAATATTTCCTGACACAGAGATACAATCTCGGTTTTACCAAAGAATTGGAAGAAACCGATGAGGAAGGGAACATAAAAGAGGTATTCATTCCGGTTTCCAGTATCATCCATACCATCGATTACGAAGATAACCGCAGACGCTTTATCTCTAATGATGCCGGGATCGATACCTGCTACACTCATCTTTATGGTATGGACGCATCTTTGAATGACCAGACTTCCTCATGGAATTTAAAGAATACTTTTGCGTTGGCCTTGCGGGAAGGTTTCCAAGATTGGGCTAAGTTTGGGCTGACCGCCTTCGTTACTTTCGAGAAACGCCGGTTTAGATTGGCATCCCAAGTTCCCGGACTGGATTACGGTCCGGATGGTCGTGGAAGCTCTGAGCCGAGTACATTAAATTTCCCTACTTCCGAGGTATATGATGAGTTTACGACCTACATCGGAGGCGAATTATCCAAACGCCGTGGTAGCCTTCTTACCTACAATGTCCGTGGAGAATTAGGACTTGCGGGAAGTGACGCCGGAGAGGTTCGAGTGAGCGGAGACTTACAGACCAAATTCAAGCTTTTCAAGAAAGACGCTACCATCAAGGCGGAAGGATATATCAAGAATATCACCCCGGCGTTTTACCAACGTCACCATCATGGGCGTTACTATTGGTGGGATCTATCATTGAAAAATGTGCAAAGGATTTACGCCGGAGCGAAAATCAACTTGGAATCCACCCGTACCCAGTTATCCGGAGGAGTGGAAAGTATCCAGAATTATGTATTCTTCAACGGCAAAGGTTTGCCGGAGCAAAGCAGTAAGAACATTCAAGTTGTCTCAGCCCGTATCAAGCAAGATATCATGTACCGTGCGTTCGGATGGGAGAATGAGGTGGCCTATCAGCTTTCTAGCGAGAAGTCTCAACTCCCGTTACCGGATATCAGCGCATACTCGAATATATATCTAGCGTTTAAGTTGGCGAAAGTATTAACCGTACAGATTGGCGCAAACGTATACTACAACACCGCTTATTACGCTCCTTATTACGAGCCGGCTACCCAGCAGTTCCAAGTACAGGAAGAAGACAAGAAAGTGAAGGTTGGCAATTATCCGTTGATCAACGCTTATGCGAATTTCCATTTGAAGCAAGCTCGCTTCTTCATCATGGCATACAATCTAGGCTCTAAGTTCGTTGACCCGAATTACTTCTCTCTTGCGCATTATCCGTTGGACCCGATGGTCTTGAAAATGGGCATCTCCGTGACTTTCAATAATTAATCGATTGCCATGAGATCTAAGAAGTTGCTTATCCTATACGCTTTTCTACTGATTGTCGCTGTAACGACAATGATACAGCTTTGGAGATTCAACCAACGTCCTCAAGAGATCGGACCTCGTGATTATCCGGAAATCAAGGAAGAAGGAATTCTCCGGATGATAACCGAATACAATCAATCCGGGTATTTCGTATCAGGCGATACAGTGCAAGGTTTTCAATACGAGCTTAGCCAAGCGATCGCTAAATTATCCGGATTGGAGGTTCAGACGCATTTGGAAATGAGTTTAGCGAAAAGTTTCGAGGAATTATCGGACAACAAATGCGACGTAATCGCAAGAAACATCCCCATCACCTCCGAGATGCGGGAAAACTACCTGTTCACCGAACCGATCGTTCTCAACAAGCAAGTCTTGGTACAACGTACGGCAGAGGCGAACAACGGACAAGCCCCTATCCGTAACCAATTGGATTTAGCCCAAAAGACTTTATACATACCGAAAGATTCCCCGGCCTTATTGCGTCTGCAAAATCTGGGACACGAGATAGGCGATACGATCTACGTGGTGGAAGATGAGTTATATTCTACCGAGCAGCTTATGATCATGGTAGCCAAAGGCGATATCGATTATGCCGTATGCGACCAACAAATCGCTCGCATGACCCAGAAAAACCTGCCGGAAGTCGATATCCTAACGGATGTCAGTTTTACCCAATTGCAATCGTGGGCGGTCCGTAAAGACTCCCCTGTCCTACTGGATAGCCTAAATAGTTGGCTCCAGCAAATCAAGAACAGTGGATTATACGACCAAATTTATAAGCGCTATTACAAATAGCGCTATTCGTGAGACGGCAAAATAAAGGAGAACTCTGAACCTACCCCTAATTCAGAAGTAACATGTATCGAACCTCCCATCTTAACAACTAATCCTTTGCAGATAGCCAGTCCTAATCCGATACCTTCCATATAGTCGTTTATTTTCACGAAACGACCGAAGACATCTTTCAATTTGTCCTTATCGATACCGATTCCCGTATCCCTTACGTAAAAACGTAATTGATTATCCGGTTGAATGGTATATCCCATCGTGATGCTACCTTCTTTCGTGTTCTTGATAGCGTTGTTCACCAAATTATTAATCAACTGCAACAGACGCATGCTATCCGTACCGAACATATGGTGGTCAGCCCCTTTCTCCAAAATCAACTTGACTCCTCCCGGAACCCGTAACTTGGCGGAAGCATAAATCGTATCCATCAATTCACTGACATCTAATTGCTCATATGTGATCTTTATCGCATCCGCCTCGATCTTCGAGATATCCAAGATATCATTAATCAATTGCATCAACAATTGGTTATTCATCTTGATCACATCGTAGTACGACATACGTTCCTCATCCGTATCAGCAAAAGCCATCAATTCAGAGAAGCCGGTAATCGCATTCAAAGGAGTCCGGATCTCATGGCTCATATCCGCCAGATATTTCGATTTCATCTTATCAGCGGCCTCGGCCTTCACCTTCGCCTCCTCAAGGCTTAATTCTTGATTCTTCCGTTCCTGAATATTCGTTGAACATCCAAGGATAACCGAAGGTCTTCCTTTCTCGTCCCGTTCATACACGGTAGCGAATACCTCTCTCCAAACATATTCCTTCTTGCCGGGAAATAGCATACGTGCCTCGATCCTTGCCTCAGAGATTTCCCCTCGGCAAAGACGGGTAAACATATTATGATAATGTTCTTGATCATCCGGATGCGCCCGGCTGATAAACTGCCCCCATGACACCTCTATCATATCTTCCGACATGGTATTCCAATCGTTCAAGGTCACAACGGAATCCTTGAAATTATGGGTACAGTCCGGATCGATGAAGATCGAGCATGTACGTATATCACTTATCCGCAATGCCATTTTCGTCAAGATCCGGGTTCTTCTCAAAGTATTCTCCGTAGCCAACTCGGAAGTTATATCTCTCCATAAAGCCAAGACAAGCGGCTTGCCATTATTTAGGGAAATAGGATATTTAGCGACCTCTATATCCCGGTAATCGCCGGAGGCCGATTTTACCTTGCCCTTGAATCTAGCGGTCAGTCCTGTCTTGATCACGTTCATATCGGTTTCCAGACGCTCCTCGGCAGTCATCAAGGCATTATAATTCACCTCGAAATCATCATGTCCCTCGATCTCCCGGGTTTCAATACCCGTTATTTCCTCCATAAAATGATTCCAATACAGGTAATTAAAATGGTTATCCCCATCTTTCACGAAAACCCCCAACGGTAACCGATCTAATATCGTATTGATCAGTTCTTGTAGATTTTTTTCTGTTTTCAGAGAAGATACATCGCACGTATAAACGATCACAAGCTCCTCATTAAAAAGGCTTGCTTGCGATAGATAATAATAGTTCTTTCCTTCAAAAGAGACCTCAAAAGAGAAATCCACTTTCACTTGCTCCTCGAAAACACGTTTAACCGCAGCTCTATAGATCTCATATTGATCGTAGTTCTTCCCGTCCGGGAACAACGCTTGAGGTTGCTTTCCGATACAGTTATTCGCTAAATAATGATAATAATCGTCTTTTGCAGAAATAACCTTGACAAGAGTAAGATTTCGATCTACTAATACAATCGTATCGGGACTCTTCTCCATGATCATCTCTAATCCAGACTGAACGTTACTTCCGCTTTCTAGACTATTCATATTAATTCTTTCGTTTTTGGGGTATAACTCGGGGATAAAGGTATTTATTTTTCTATTTATCACCAAAGAGAAACCTACCTATTGCATAATATTTCTAAATAATCTTTATCTTTACCGGGAATTTGAATGTAAAAAGATGAGATTTGATGAATTAGATTTGGAAGATGCCGTATTAGACGGGCTTTATGACATGAATTTTGACGAAACGACTCCAGTCCAAGAGTTAACGATTCCTGTCATTTTAGAAGGTAAAGACATCATCGCTTGCGCACAGACCGGAACCGGTAAAACGGCGGCGTATGTTTTGCCAGTTATTAATGAACTAAGCAAAGGTTGTCATCCGACAGACGCGGTGAATGCGGTCATTATGGCACCGACCCGGGAATTGGCTCAACAAATAGACCAACAAATTCAAGGATTCACTTATTTTATACCTTCCGTATCCGCAGTAGCCGTGTATGGAGGTACCGACGGAATCGCTTGGGAACAACAAAAGAGAGGTTTAGAGATGGGTGCGGATATCGTGATCGCTACCCCGGGACGTTTATTGTCCCATATTAAGTTAGGTACTGTAGATTTGTCTAAAGTGTCGTTCTTCGTCTTAGACGAGGCGGACCGCATGCTGGATATGGGTTTTTATGACGACATCATGCAGGTTCATAAACAGCTGCCCCCCTACTGCCAGACGATCATGTTCTCGGCTACCATGCCGCCTAAGATCCGGACGTTGGCTAAAACCATCCTAAAAGATCCGGAAGAAGTCAAGATCGCTATCTCACGCCCACCCGAATCTATCTGCTACGATCCACAAAAGCTCAAGATTCTACAAGATCTCTTCACTCAAAGCCGCCCTCAACGAGTAATTATCTTCTCCTCTTCTAAAATGAAGGTGAAAGAATTAGCGTCTACCTTAAAAAGATTAAAGTTCAATGTAGCCGCCATGCACTCGGATCTAGAGCAATCCCAAAGGGAGGAGGTCATGAAAGAATTCAAGAGCGGACATATCGATATCCTTGTGGCTACGGATGTCGTAGCACGTGGAATTGATATCAATGACATCAAGTTGGTCGTGAACTTCGATATCCCGCATGATCCGGAGGATTACGTACACCGAATCGGACGTACGGCACGGGGTACGAACGGCGAAGGATTGGCGATTACTTTCGTATCGATCGACGAACAAGCACAATTCAAGCGCATAGAGGATTTCTTGGAAAAAGAGGTTTATAAGATACCGGTCAGCCCGGAATTCGGTGAAGTGCCCTTGTATGAGCCGGAAAAATACGGTATGAATAAAAGAGGCAGAGGACGGCCTCGTAAAAGTGAGGATAAAGGATCATCCTCGAGCCCACAAAAACGAAATATGGGACATCGTGGAAGGCCTAAAAAGGCGCAATAAAAGCACTATACTTTTTATTTGAAAAACACTATACTTTTGGAGCTAAAACAATATTGCTTTGAACTCAAAAGTATAGTGTTTTTTTATGGGATATTATCAACCGTTCATGGATGCCAAGAATTCCATATTATCAACGGTTTGTTCCATCCGTTGCTTAACAAATTCCATAGCCTCCATAGAGTTCATGTCTGATAGATATTTGCGTAAGACCCACATACGGTTCAACGTGCTCTCATCCTGCAATAAATCATCACGGCGAGTGCTGGAAGCCGTGATATCCACAGCCGGATAGATACGCTTATTGGATAATTTACGATCCAATTGTAACTCCATATTACCCGTACCCTTGAATTCCTCGAAGATCACGTCGTCCATCTTAGAGCCAGTCTCCGTAAGGGCGGTGGCTAGAATCGTAAGGCTACCACCATTCTCAATATTACGGGCGGCACCAAAGAAACGCTTCGGCTTCTGCAACGCATTTGCGTCCACACCACCGGAAAGCACCTTACCGGAAGCCGGTTGTACCGTATTATAAGCACGAGCCAAACGAGTGATCGAGTCCAGAAGAATCACGACATCATGACCACATTCTACCATTCGTTTCGCCTTGTTCAATACGATCTCAGCGATTTTCACGTGACGTTCAGCCGGTTCGTCGAATGTAGAAGCGATCACTTCCGCATCTACGCTACGAGCCATATCCGTAACCTCCTCCGGACGTTCGTCGATCAATAATATAATCATATAAACCTCGGGATGGTTGTAAGCGATAGCGTTCGCGATATCTTTCAACAACATCGTCTTACCGGTTTTCGGTTGAGCGACGATCAAACCACGTTGCCCTTTTCCGATCGGGGAGAATAAATCAACCACACGTACGGCGATATTATCGTATACTTTCGGTGATTTACGTGCCGTAAGCATGAATTTCTCATCCGGGAATAACGGGGTCAAATGATCAAAAGGAACCCGGTCGCGAACCTCTTCCGGCGTACGTCCATTGATCTTGTCCACTTTCACCAACGGGAAATACTTCTCACCTTCCTTCGGCGGACGGATCGAACCTTCTACCACGTCACCCGTTTTCAAGCCAAATAACTTGATCTGGGATTGAGAGACATAAATATCGTCCGGTGAAGTCAAATAGTTATAATCTGAAGAACGAAGGAAACCGTAACCATCTTGCATCATCTCCAACACGCCGGTTCCTGTAAGGATGCCATCAAACTCATACATTTTCTCTTGAGCCTGCTGGTTGTTATTAGCGTTATTGTTATTACGGTTGTTATTATGATTATTCTGTCGATTGTTCTGTCGAGGATTATTCTGCTGGGGAGCGGCCTCGGGTTGAGGTTTGTTAGCCTCGGGTTTCGGAGCGGAGAACGGGAAAATTTGATCCAATACGGATTTAGCGTCCGGATGGCGGAATACGATGCGCTTAGGCTCTTCTTCTGTCGCTTGTGGAGAAGTGGTTTCTTCCGCTACCTCTACAGGAGTCGTATTTTCCGGCAAAGCGGCTTCTTCTTCCGTTTCAAGTTCCGCCACAACAGGAGGCAACAACGGTTTCTCCACCGGGCTCTCTGCTACCGCCGGAGTTTCCACGGCCGAGATTTCCGTTACCGTAGAGATCGTTTGCGGCTCTTTCGAAACCACCACTTCCTTGTTATCCTCGGAAGGAGCGATAGCGCCCGCTACCTTTTCCTTTTTCTCGATACGGACTCTTTTCTTACGTTCAGGCTGCTCTTTTTGCTCTTTCTTGTCAGCCGGAGCAGTCACTAGCTTTTCCGGAGCCTGTTGGGTACTCTCTGCAGTTTCGGCAGTCTCAGCCTTCGCCACTTTAGGAGATTTGGCCGGACGGCCTCTCTTACGGCCCTCTGCAGGCTTCTTAGCCTCTTTCTCTTTCATCTTTTCAGCCTGGATGCCGGCATAGGAGATCGCTTGCTCATCAAGAATCCGATAAACCAACTCTTCTTTCTTTAAGCTGCTAACTTTTTTTATTCCCAACTCTTCCGCGATACTTTGAAGTTCGGGAAGAAGTTTTTCATTTAGTTCTAGAATGTTATATTTCTGCATATTGCGAAGTAATAATATAAATGGTACATACACACGGATCACATATACAAACACGATGTACGCCCAATGGTATCATTGTATCTTTATTTAATTATAATTTTCATGTAATAACCGGATTGTTCAGCTAATTTGAACCATTAGTAACATATCTGCGGAGTAAATCTTCGCAAATGTAAGAATATTTTTACAATAAACGAGGATTTAGCCCAAAAAATTCACAATTAGCACACGCTTTGTTGATTCGTCTATACGAAAACGATTATCAGTCCTTTCTCCTACCACCCAAACGATAGCGTCGCCACTACAAAGAAGCCATGTGCGCTCCTTCTCAATCCGGCTAAATTTATGATCGGAGAAATAGTCACTCAACTTCTTACGTCCTTTCATTCCGAAGGGAATAAACCAATCGCCTTCTTTCCAAGTCCGCAATGTTAAAGGGAAATCGAGTTTATCATAATCCAAATAAGCGATCCGCTTATTCTTCTCGATAGGGAAACCTATAGTTATAACAAGTTTTTGGAAAGATAGTTCAATAGGTTCATGATTAATACCCTTTTCCGGATCTAAAACGAAGGTTCGCTCTTCCTTCTTCTCTAAAGAAGTGATCCATAAATAATCCCGATCCTTCAGCAAACGATGGGTGGAAGAGTAAAACAGCTTACCGGGCTCCTTGGTCAAGGCCGCGAAAATATCGTCCGAGACCAGACGGGTAAAACCATATTCTTTTAATAACTCATACAAAATCGTCTCCGGAGCCGGAAACCGCATCAACGCCCCGATAGAAAGACGATCATCCGATACGACAACCTCTTTCCGGGCTTGTTCCAATACATATATATATATAGTCTCTGCGGCAGAAAGATGCTCGGCGGAACGTGCGATGGTATTCCGGGCCGATGGATTTATCTCCTCCAAAAGCGGCAACACATTCAAACGGATAAAATTACGGGTATAAGCATCCGATAAATTCGTGCTATCCACCATATAGGCGTAGCCTTGATCCGCCAACCAAGCCAAGATATCCTCACGGCTTACGCACAGCAAAGGACGGACGATGAAACCATTCCTCGGACGGATCCCGCTCATCCCCCGGATTCCCGTGCCCCGTATCAAATTCATCAAGACTGTCTCCACATTATCGTCCCGGTGATGGGCGACGGCGATCGCCTGCCCTCCCAGCCGCTCCCGCATCTCCTCAAACCAAGCATAGCGCAATTCACGGGCAGCCATCTCTATCGAGAGATGCTTCTCTCCGGCATAAGAGATCGTATCGAAATCTATCTTATGAAAGGGTACTTCCAAAGATTCCGCGAACTCACAGGCAAATGCCTCATCCCGATCCGACTCCTCCCCACGCAAATGAAAGTTACAATGAAGCGCTATACACGGATATCCCAAACGCACCAATACGCCCAACAAAGCCACAGAATCGGCACCACCGCTCAATCCGACCAAAACCGGACGATCCTCGGATAACAGCCGGTACTTCTCTATATATAAACGTATCGTATGTATCATAACATCTTTGTATTAAAAACAATAATGGCCCTAGCCGGTTTTAGCTAGAGCCATTACTTATAGATCTTTTGAATTAATCTTCTACACCTGCTAATTCCGGGTCGATCATAATACGACCACAGTATTCGCAAACAATAATTTTCTTACGCAACTTGATATCCAATTGCTTCTGAGGCGGGATCTTGTTAAAGCAACCACCGCAAGCGCCACGTTGCACATAAACAACAGCCAAACCGTTACGAGCACCTTTACGGATACGCTTGAAAGCGGTCAACAAACGAGGTTCGATAGCGGCTTCCAGCTTCTTCGCTTTCTCACGAAGTTTCTCCTCATCCTGCTTTGTCTCGGAAATGATCTGCTCCAACTCGCTCTTTTTCTGAACCAAGTCAGCCTTACGGCCTTCCAGCTTCTCAGTCAGCTCAGCGATATCTTTTTTCTTAGCGTCTACCGCCTCTCCGAATTCACGGATTTTTTTCTCTGAGAACTCAATTTCCAAACCTTGGAACTCGATCTCCTTAGACAGGTTATCAAACTCCCGGTTATTACGCACATTATCTAATTGTGCCTTATAGCGATCTATCAATGTGGTAGATTCCGTGATCTTATGCTTTTGCTCAACAACAGAAGTCTCAAACTCCTTGATCTCCGCTTGATAGTTCTGGAGACGTGTTTCCAGTCCTGCGATCTCGTCCTCCAAGTCTTGAACCTCCAAAGGAAGCTCACCACGAAGGGTCTTGATCTTATCAATTTCAGTCATCATCGTCTGAAGCTGATACAGCGTAGAAA
>ERZ779875.2025-NODE-2025-length-11701-cov-3.135240_pt1 | contig 11701 bp, 10 predicted proteins | sample MGYA00511246_ERZ779875 | MGnify/ENA primary metagenome ERZ779875 (study PRJEB29588, sample SAMEA2155093) | human gut metagenome | biome: human gut; feature: human-associated habitat; material: faeces | place: Denmark | collected 2008/2010 ... | reverse complement strand
TGTTTTAAATAAGAATAATCTTTTTTTTCTTCTTTATTTGTTTCTGATTTTTTTAGATTTATTAATTCGTTTTTATATTTTTCATACGCATGTCTCCCTTTATTATTGAATCTGTAATATTCCCCATTCATTAAACGAATCAGCATATTCTATATATAATTTCTCCGTAACAGCCCCTGTTTCTTTTACATTTATATCACTTTGTTATTTTTTTATCAATGTGTAGTATAATATTTTTATTATTTTTTCATACATATTATACCACAAGCATAACTTTTATTTCAATAATGAAATCATTTCCCTGTATTCTTGCACTTATATCTCCATTCATACGCTCCACAAGCTCTTTTGCAATAGATAAACCCAGTCCGGTTGAGGCTCTGCCTCTTGCCACATCTGCTTTATAAAAACGCTCAAACACATGGCTTAAGTCAATATTTTCAGGATGTTCCGTATAATTGCTGATTTTAAGCAAGGCATGATTATCCTCACGGGTAAGCCTGATACTTATATTCTTTTCCCCATGATCAAGACCATTTTTTATGACATTCTGTATAACTCTCCTTAAGCCCTGCTTATTACCTGATATATACAGCATTTCCTCAGTAATACTAATCTCTGGACAGATGCCCTGCTTTTTCCATTCATCATAATAAGAAAATACAGTTTCTTTTAATATTCTGTTCATACAACAGTCCGTAAGCTCAAGCTTATATGAATCATTTTTCAGCTTGGTAAATGTAAAAAGCTCCTCCAGCATTTCATTGAGGCTGTTAAGCCTTTCTCTGATTATATCAAGATATCTCCTCTGGTCATCTATATTGTCACATTCCTCTATAAGCTGGAAATACCCATCCAGCGATGTAAGCGGTGTCCTTATATCGTGTGAAAGATTAGTATATGTGTCTGCTATCAGCTCTTCTTTTTTTCTGTACTCGTTTCTCTCTTTTTTACGCATGTCAAGTAGTTCATTCAATTTATCTGAAAGCTCACCTATTCCCCCCATATCTATTTCACGTTGAATCAGCTTGTTACTATCGTGTTCCATAAGAAACGACAACTGGCGGCAGATGTCCTTAATCTGCCGCTGGTATTTCCACATAATAAATGCCTGTATAATAATTATTACTGCTAATATTCCAATAATAATCCTCATTCTCTAAATATCCCTTTTCTGAAAAATATAACTACTTAATGACAGCATTATAATAATAAATACAGCTGCCACATACATTGAACTAACAACATCATCCCTGCCTGCATTCATAGGAAGCATTGCCATCCTTCCAGTTACTGTATACTTATAGATGCTGAAGTTATGAAGTCCCCTTCTGTTAACTACATAATCTATAAAGGCATATGCAATACTCATTATATTCATAGTAAGACATATCGACAAGGTCATGCTTATGACATTATTCTTAATTATAACTGCTATCGCCATACATATTAACACAAACGCATAATGAAGCATAAGTTCTGTTAAGAAATAAGGTATAATCTCTTTCCAGTTACCCCACACCACACATTTAAACGCAAGCATATTCGCTGCTGCCTGGAATACAAATATCCCTGCAAAGGTAATTGCTGTAAATAAGGCAAGCGCAACTGCCCTTGAAACAATAAGCATCCCCCTTTGTGACACCTGTCCACCAATATTCTTAATATAACCGCTCTTAATATCTGCTGTTGCAAACATAACCGCAAATATTACAAGAAAAAGTGCATAAAACTTTCCCTGTGCATTAGAAAAGAAAACATCCATTACCGTAACCTTCTTCCCTGGCTCCGTAGGTAATTCCACACTCATACCAATATTGACATTATCTGTATTCTGCTGCGAAAGCTGTTCTTTGTTGCTGTCATCTGCCTGTTGTTCCTCTATGTCTTGTGCATTTATCACATCAACTGTCTGACCATCAGTATCTGCCTGACTTTCCACTGCCTGCTGCCTCTCCCACTCTTTATTAGCAGCATCATAATCTATTTTTGAAAGAAATGAGGTAAGCAGTGCTGATGCCAGCAATATAATCCATATTACATACATACTCTTTGTACGAAACATTCTGTATACATCCATCTTTATCATATTAAGCACGATTGTCACCCCCTGTAAGCCTTAAGAAATAATTCTCAAGTTCTTCACTTGTAATAGATATTCCTTTAACCGGAATTCCCGCCTTTGCAAGCTCCATATTCAGGCTGGCACTTTCTCCCAGTCTTTCAAATATATGAATATGTTCTTTATCTATAACCTGATAGCTGCTAAATCCCATATCATCAAGCACAGGAATAGCCTGCTTAGGATTATCAAGTGTAAGCTCTATGCGCTCACTGCATTTTTTCATAAGTTCTTCTCTTGTAAGCTCCTGCACAAGGCATCCATTATGAATAATGCCATAATCTGTAGCAATCTTTGATAATTCCTCCAGAATATGACTTGAAATACATATTGTCATACCTCGCTCCTTTGCAAGCTTCTGGATGGTTTCACGCACCTCCACAATTCCCTGTGGATCAAGTCCGTTAATCGGCTCATCAAGAATAAGCAGGTCAGGCTCACCTACAAGTGCAAGAGCAATTCCTAAGCGCTGCTTCATTCCAAGCGAATAATGCTTTGTTTTCTTTTCTCCAACAGTATCAAGACCCACTGTTTTTAACAGTTCTTCTATATATCCTTTTTTCTTAATCCCTGTAAGCTTGCATTTAATGTTCAGATTGTCATATGCCGACATATTGCCATAAAGTCCGGGAGCTTCTATAAGACACCCTACTCTTGAACGTACCTTTTGTAAGTCCTTTCCTTTATACCCAAACATTTCTATTTCGCCATAAGACGGTGTTGACAGTCCGCTAATCATCTTAAGACAGGTCGTTTTACCGGCTCCGTTTCTTCCAATAAAGCCATATATCGCACCCTTTTTAATGTGCATATTTACATCATTAACCGCCCTGTGTCTGCCATACTGCTTAGTCAGATTCCTTGTCTGCAATAATAATTCACTCAAAACTTTTTCCTCCTTTTCTTAACTGCTCTTATCATAAAAAATAAATCCTAATCAATCGCAAATAAATAGTAAAAAAAGAGTAAATTATTCATGCAGGCGATATCCAATCCCCCATATTGTTTCTATATATTCATCAGATGTAATGGTCTTTATTTTCTTCCTGATATTGCTTATATGCACATCCAGGGTCTTTGTTTCACCCATATATGGCTCATCCCACGCATATTCGAATATATCCTCCTTGCTAAACACCTGCTTCGGGTTTTTAAGCAGCAATTCCAGTATTGCAAATTCCTGTTTTGTAATCTTAGGAAGCACCCTGCCACCGATACTTACCTCAAAGGTAGAGCGTGTAAGCACCATATCCCTGAACTCAAGCCTTCCGCTGCCTTGTCCTTTTTGTATACCAGCCTTTGTTTTTACTTCCGTTTCTGCCTCTGCTTCTGTTTCTGCATCTGCTTCACTTTTTATTTCTGCCTCTATATGACGAAGCTGCACCTGAATACGTGCCAGTACCTCTCTAATCTCAAATGGCTTTGTTATATAATCATCTGCTCCATCTGTCAGCACTCCGATTTTATCATCTATACTATCCTTTGCAGTCAGCACAATCACCGGAAGCCTTCCATGTTTTCTTATCTCTTTTAAAACCTCCTCACCACTTGCACCAGGCAGCATTAAGTCAAGCAGTACAAGCGTATAAGCCTTTTCTTTTATATTCAGAAGCAGCTTTGCCTCTGTTCCTGAAAATGCCTGTTCACACGTATAACCTGCCTTCACAAGCACCTCACAAAGAAGGTTATTAATATTTATATCATCCTCTACAATCAGTATATTAGGCATAATTTTTACTCCTGTATTTTATAATGTGAAATAGTCATCTACTTTATGAGAAATGGCATTAAATAAAACAGCACGACTATTCCCCTTATCCAGAAATAAATCGTGCCATCTTATCTTTTATCTTATCTGTGTTATAATCCTAATTATTCTCTACCCTCGCCATCGCAATCTGCTCCGGTGTTATAGGCAGCTCATAGAACCTCTTTCCTGCTGCGTGGCTTAGCGCATCTGTCACAGCCGGAAGTGGCGTGTTAATTACAACCTCTCCTATTGACTTAGCACCAAATGGTCCAGCATTCTCGAAGCTGCTTTCAAACTCAACATTAATATGTCCAATATCCATCCTTGATGGTATCTTATATTGCAGGAATGAGTTCTCATAAAGCTTTCCCTTATCAGAATATGTGATATTTTCAGACATTGCCATACCAATTCCCTGAAGGATTCCACCTTCTGCCTGTACTCTTGCAAGATTAGGATTAACCGGTGTTCCACAGTCAACGCATGCATCATATTCTACAACCCTGCTTTCGCCTGTAACAAGATCAACTTCAACCTCAGCTGCACCTACCATAAATGGTGGTGGTGAAATAGGTGATGTATGTGTATTAGTAACAGAAAGTGCTATGTCATTGCCGCACATTGATGCTGTTGCAATATCGCAAAGACTCACTGATGCACCATTATGCTCTCCAGCCTCACATCTTACACAGCTTCCATCAAATGTAACCTCACTCTTATCACAGCCTATAAGCTTAGCTCCAAGCTTTTCGATTCTGCTTCTTAGCTCTAAGGCACAGTTCTCAACAGCCTTTCCGGTAACATATGTTGTACTTGATGCATAGGAGCCTGAATCATAAGGTGATATATCAGTATCAGCACCGAATACACTTATGTCATCAGTACTGCACTCAAGCACCTCCGCAGCAATCTGCGCAAGTATTGTATCACAGCCTGTTCCCATATCAGCTGCACCGATATTCATTGTATACACGCCCTCATCATTAAGCTTAAGTGTGGCACTTCCCACATCCACGCCTGATATACCAGAGCCCTGCATAGCCATGCCCATTCCGACAAAACGTGCCTTCGTATCAGATATCTTTCTCATAGGATACTTCTCATCCCATTTAATCATCTCTTTAACCTTTTCTAAGCATCTGTCAAGTGCACAGCTTGTATTGACCTGACCATAGTAAGCAGGCATTACATCGCCCTCCTTAACTATGTTTTTAAATCTTATTTCAAAAGGATCCATATGAAGCTTATCAGCAAGCTCATTCACAGCAGATTCAACGGCAAAAAGTCCCTGTGTGGCACCATAGCCTCTATATGCCCCTGCTGACATAACATTCGTGTATACAACATCACTTACAAAGCGGAATGCCTCTGCCTTTCCGTATAACGGTATTGACTTGTGTCCTGAAAGACCTACTGTCGTTGGTCCATGCTCACCATAAGCTCCTGTGTTTGACAGAGTATATAAATCTATTCCTTTTACGATACCATCTTTAGTTGCACCGAGCCTTACATGCATCTGCATCTCATGTCTTGGAGATGAAGCTGATAATGACTCTTCCCTTGAGAATATAATCATAGCTGGCTTCTTAGTCTTCCATGTGACAAATGCCGGATATATTTCTGAAACCGAGGTCTGCTTTGCGCCAAAACCACCACCTATTCTAGGCTTTGTAACACGTATCTTTGATGGAGATATTCCAAGTGCGTGTGATATGATTCTTCTGCAATGAAATACTATCTGTGTAGAACTTACAACATGAAGTCTTCCATAAGTATCGATTGTACAGAATGTCCTGAAGGTCTCCATCATACTCTGCTGGCATGCCTTTGTATGATATGTTCTGTCAATTACAATATCACAGCTCTCAATCACCCTATCTATATCACCATTACTGCACTCATCATGTGCACATAGATTTCTTTTATTATCAGCTCCGACAGGACACATTGCTTCCCAGTTATCCTCCGGATGAACAAGTATCTCATTATCCTTTGCCTTTGTAAAGTCAAGCACTGGCTCAAGTACCTCATACTCTGCCTTAATAAGCTTCATTGCCTTATCAACACAGCGCTCATCCACTCCCGCAACAATCGCAACCGGATCACCTATGAATCTTACATGTTTATCAAGAATAAGCCTGTCATAAGGACTTGGCTCAGGATACGTCTGACCGGCACAGGTAAAACGCTTCATATTCTGATCAACATCCTTATATGTATATATTGCCTCTATTCCGGGTACCTTCATTGCAATATCTGTATTAATGCTCTTAACATACGCATTGGCATATGGTGAACGCAGAAGCTTTACAACAAGACAATCCTTTGGTGCAATATCATCTGTATATACTGGCTTTCCAAGAAGCAGCTCCATTGCATCCTTTTTTCTTACCGCTTTATTAACCGACTTCATTACTTCACCTCCTCTGCTATGTTTTCTTTATTTTCCACACTGGCTTCCTTAGCCTTTTTTACCTTGAGGTAATCCATAATTCCTCTTAACTGGCCTTCATACCCTGAACATCTGCACAGATTTCCCGAAAGGAATTCCTTAATCTCATCTTCATCAGGATAAGGATTCTCCCTAAAGAGTGCAATAGCATTCATAACAAAGCCAGGATTACAGAAGCCACACTGCTCTGCCCCCTGGTCAGCTATAAATGTAACGAATTCTGCGGCCTCCTCCTGTAAACCTTCAAGCGTTGTAACGCTGCATTTATCTGCTCTTACAGCAAGAACCGAACACGAAAGTACGGGTTTATCATTCAGAAATACTGTACACAGTCCGCAGTTAGAAGTTTCACAGCCACATTTTACACTATAACAGCCATGCTCCCTGACGAAATCATAAAGAGTCATATCGCAGGCAACATCTGCTTTGACCGACTTTCCATTTAACTTAATATCTACTAACATATATTCTCCAATCCATACACTAATCAATCGATATATAAACAAATCTATACATTAACATTGCTATATAAATAATACCGCAGCTATTAATAATCAATAACTAATTATTAATTATTTACAGCTGTTAATGCTCTCTTAGTAAGCTCTTCTGCCAGATGGCTTCTGTATTCAGCACTTCCACGCATATTACTCTCTGTAGAAACATTTTTCCTTACATATCTGGCGAAGCTCTCTATAGTCTCATCATTTACTACGCCCTTAAGAATACCTTCCTTATCTTCTACAACAACAGCTCTTCCCGGTCTTGCACCTATACACAGATTATATTCACCCAAACCGCTAAAACTTACAGCGGCACAGGTAAGAACCGGAAGGTCTGTTTCTGTTATTCTTACTGCCTCATAAAACATCTTGACTGGCTTTTTCTTAACTATAATGTTTACAATAATATCCCTGTCATAGCTTTGAGCCGCATAATCCTTTAGGGAAACTATTCCTCCCTTATGTAATTCAACGTATGAATCAAGTCCAATTAATAATGTAAGAACATCCGAAAATCCATATCTTCCATATATGCTTCCACCAACTGTTGCAAGATTTCTAAACTGCACGCCAACAATATGCCTTAGTGCTTCCTTAGCACAGCCATTGGTATACTCATTAAAACCTTTATGGTTTTCTAACTGTCTTAATGATGTCATACATCCAATCTTAAATTCTTCATCTGACTCTTCAATCTTATCGAGTCCTAGTCCTGACATGTCAATCGCGGTATTGATCCTGTTATCACCCATACGCATCCACATCATGCCGCCGACAATTCTGTTAGCCTTCTTCTGGTTAAGCTCGTAAGCCTCTTCAATACTTTCTACTTTCCTATAATTCTGTATATTAAGCATAAAAACTCCAATCTTTTAATTTTGCAAAACTATGCATCTAACTGCTATAAATATAACGGCTTGTAAAACCCTTGTCAATCTGATAAAATTCATTCGCACATATCTTTTAACTATTGCTATCAGATATATTCTGATCAACATAAATTAGTGTGCCAAAAAAGTAGAAATGAGGATATTTATGAAAAAATTTAAAAGATTAACCGCTTTAGTTCTGGCAGTTCTCATGCTTGTATCAACCGTAGCATGTGGCAGTTCTGCTGCAAACGACAGCGCTACACAGGCTGCTTCAACATCAGCCTTTGATGTAATGTCTCAGTTCAACGAGGTAAGCACAAGCTACCCTCTTACTGTTACCGACCAGGCTGGACGAACAGTAACCTTTGAAAAAGCACCTGAAAAGATTGCTTCATCTTACTATATCTCCACAAGTCTTCTCCTTGCACTTGGATTAAAGGACAAGCTTGTAGGAATCGAAGCTAAGGCTAATACAAGAAATATCTATAAGCTTGCAGCTCCATCTATCATAAGTCTCCCTAATATGGGAACAGCCAAAGAATTCAACACAGAAGCCTGCGTTGCAGCAGCACCTGATGTTGTATTCCTTCCTATGAAGTTAAAAAAAGCTGCAGATACACTTGAAGGTCTTGGTATCAAGGCTGTTGTTGTAAATCCTGAGGATGAAACTCTCCTTAAGGAATGTATCACACTTGTTGGTAAAATAACTAACACAATTGGACGCTCTGATGCACTTAACAATTCCATTGATACATTTTTAGCTGATAACAAAGCCAAGCTTGCAGGTGAGAGCACTCCTTTAGTATATCTTGCAGGCAACAGCTCTGTTCTTTCAACAGCAGGAAGCAAGATGTATCAGAACACATTACTTAGCAATGCAGGTGGAAAGAATGCAGCCTCTGAGCTTACAGATACTTACTGGGCAAATGTTTCATATGAACAGATTCTTGCCTGGAACCCTGATTACATTATAATATCTGCCGATGCAACTTACTCAGTAGATGACGTTCTGAATGATGCTAATCTTGCAGACTGCAATGCCATTAAGAATAAAAAGGTTGTAAAGCTGCCTGGTGATATAGAAGCCTGGGATTCACCTGTACCAGCAAGCTTCTTAGGAAGCATATATATTGCCTCTGTTCTTCATCCAGAAAAGGTTACTAAGGATTTCTATGAAGAATGTGTAACTAAATTCTATGAAAGCTTTTATGGATTCACACCTGCTAAATAAGGATGATTTATGTTCAAAAATACTTATAATTACCGGAACAAAATTATACTTTTATCAGTCATACAGGTACTGCTTCTTATAGTAGTACTTGTATGGTCTGTCATTACCGGACAGTATCCACTCACATTAAAGAGCTTACTGTCTGGTGATACTATGTCTATTATGGTCTTTAAAAGGCTCAGGCTTCCCCGTGCCCTTATGGGTGTTATAGGTGGTTTTGGGCTTTCAATATCAGGTTATATATATCAGCTTATATTTAAAAACCCTCTGGCTTCTCCCGATATCGTTGGCGTTTCCTCCGGTGCAAGTGCCGGTGCTGCTCTTGCAATAGTTGCGGTTTCTGCTTCTGTTCCAGTCATCTCCATATCTGCATTTATCGGAGCTGTAACAACCCTCATAATAACTCTGCTCACAGCCTATCTTGTCCCTGGCAGAAACAGTTATACTATCGTGCTTGCTGGTATAGCTATTCATTCTGTGGCACAGACTATACTTATGTTTCTAAAGCTTGCTGCAGATCCTGAAAAACAGCTTGCTTCAATCGAATACTGGATTATGGGAAGCCTTAATGGTATTTCAAGGGACAGCCTTGCTATTCCGTTCTTCACAACACTTGCCGGCTTTATTATAATGGCTATGTTATACAGACAGATTCTCATTCTCTCTACAAGCGAAGAGGAAGCTGTATCGCTAGGTGTAAATGTGACAATTCTACGTTTTATCATACTAATGCTTGCTACATTAGTAGTATCATCAATAATATGTGTTACAGGGCTTATAAGCTTTATCGGACTTATCGCCCCTCATATTGCCAGACTGCTTACAAAGCGTAATGACATATTCACATATATAACAAGCGGCTTAACAGGGGCTATTTTACTGACACTTGCCGATATACTGGCAAGAAGTGTATCCACATCAGAGCTGCCAGTCAGTATATTTACTTCACTTCTGGGCGCTCCGCTGCTTATAATTCTGCTCATCAGGGCTAATAAAAAGGAGGGGTTATGATGTCTGATTTATTCAATACTACATTTTCCGCAGCCGGAATATCAGTTTATTATGGCAGCAACTGTGCAGTTGATAACGTAAGCTTTGACCTAAAGCCAGGACAGCTTAATGCTGTTATAGGCAATAACGGCTGTGGTAAAACCTCTCTTATTAAGGCCATCATGGGACTTATAAGACACAACGGACAATGTCAGCTTAATGAACACCTGCTTGAAAACCTCTCTGTTAAAAAAAAGGCCCAGCTGATAAGCTACATTCCCCAAAGAAACAATCTTACCATAAGCATGACCGTCAGGGCGGTATGTCTGCTTGGCTTCAATCCTCATATGCACATACTTGGAAGCTACACCACAGATATGATAAAACGTGCCGATAAAGCTATTGATATGGTTGGACTTAAGGGTTTATACGAAGCAGACTTCTTATCTTTAAGCGAGGGACAGAAACAGTTATGTATTCTTGCACGCACCATAATAGAGGCTTCACCTCTGCTTCTCCTTGATGAACCAGATAGTGCACTTGATTTTTCTAACCGTCATCTGCTTATGCAGCACATAAGAAATATCGTCTCTGATGGCAGATGTGCCCTCACGTGCATTCACAGTCCCGAGCTTGCTTTGGAATACTGCGATAATATATTTCTTATGAAAGCCGGGTCAATCCTTAGCACCATTAATACACATACAGACTCTCTTGATATTATTAACGAAAAGATGTCTCTTATATATGATAATATTAATGTCATTGAATGTACTGATATCCACCATAAAACACACCGTGTAGTTGTGGCATTATAGATTTATACCTATACTGCGTATAAATGTCTATTCACACCAGACACACATACGTTATAAAATCATTTACTGAAACGAGGTAACTTATTCTATGGATAATTGTTATTTAGATGCTTTGGCTGTAATTACATTTTTTAAGATGTCAGATAAAAAACATCTTTTTATTACGGGAGACCGGGGAAGTGGCAAATCACATCTGTTAAACAACATTTTAAACCAGATTGAAGAAGCTATGGATATGTCTGATTTTTTCAATTATCTGCTAAGCCGCAGAACGGACACACCAGAAGTTGTTATTAAATCTAATCTTATAGATGACGGAAAGGAATATGTCATTGGAATACCACGTACACTCACTCCTGTTTCCCCTAAAAAAGGCAACAATATGACCATTGTAGAGGATGGCTTTATTAACTGCGCCTGCCCTGCCATTATGAAGCATCTTATGACCTCTGCTGATAGTGTATTTGTTATTGATGAGCTTGGTTATCTGGAAAGCTCCTGTATCCCTTTTCAGGAGAACATTAAAAGTCTTCTTGATAACTCACGCGTATTAGCTGTCATCAGAAAACAATCCACAGAATTTCTTGACAGTATTAAAAGCAGAGCTGATGTACTTTTAATCGATATTGATAATATATTCAGCTCTATTTCGTGCATTATTATGGCATCCGGTATGTCAAAAAGATTCGGTACCAACAAGCTTTTAGCCTCCTTCAACAACAACACTCTCTTTGAAAATGCGATAAATATAAGCCACTTTGTAAGCTTTGGTAAAACTCTTGCCGTAACCCGTCATGATGAGCTTGTACAGATATGTGAACGGGAACATATACATTGCATTAAACACAATATGCCTTACAGAAATGATATGGTACGTCTTGGTGTTTCACATATTCTAAAGGAAACCCACAGACACAAAAGCTGCTGCACCCAAGGGATATTATTTCTTCCATCAGACCAGCC
>ERZ779875.2024-NODE-2024-length-11708-cov-4.411568_pt1 | contig 11708 bp, 7 predicted proteins | sample MGYA00511246_ERZ779875 | MGnify/ENA primary metagenome ERZ779875 (study PRJEB29588, sample SAMEA2155093) | human gut metagenome | biome: human gut; feature: human-associated habitat; material: faeces | place: Denmark | collected 2008/2010 ... | reverse complement strand
AAAAGGTCTGCAGCGGCGTACAACCATCGATCATCGCAGCCTCTTCAATTTCCAGCGGGATGCTCTTTACAAAACCGCAGAACATAAAGACGGAAAGCCCTGCGCCAAATCCCAGATATACAATGACGATACCAAGCGGATTATTTAATTTCAGCATATCCGCCAGCTTGGACAGGGTAAACATTACCATCTGGAACGGAACGATCATCGAAAACAGACACAGAAAATACAGCGCAGTTGTAAAACGATTCTTTACACGGCTGATATACCACGCACACATGGAGGTACACAGGATGATCACGCCAACAGACAGCACCGTAATAAAGAGAGAGGTAAAGAACGCGTCAATAAAGCCGGTTCTCTGGATTCCCTTGATATAGTTTTCGATGCCGACAAACATCTTGTCCGTCGGAATGGCAAAGGGTTTCTTACTGATATAAGCCTTCTTTTTAAAAGAGTTAATCACAACCAGCGCGATCGGAAATACATAGGCAATGGAAATCAGGGTAAAGACCAGCGTAAAGATCCAGCCATGCTTTGCTTTTCTCACATTCATTACTGCTGTACCTCCTTTCTACGTGTCAGCCAGTTCTGCGTCAATGCGATCGCTGCTACCAGCAGGAAGAATACGACCGCTTTCGCCTGACCGACGCCCTCCCAGCCGGTACGTCCATAAAATGTACGGAAAATATTCAGCGCCAGCAGCTCGGACATGTTGGAGGGCTCGCCGTTTGTCAGCGCCAGGTTCTGGTCGAACAGCTTAAACGAATTGGTCAGGGTCAGGAATGTACAGATCGTAATGGAGGGCATTACCATCGGAATTGTCACGTTTTTCAAAATCTGTCCGGAAGTCGCACCGTCAATCTTTGCAGCCTCGATCAGATCCCCGGGGATATTCTGAATTCCGGCAATGTAAATGATCATCATATAGCCGATCTGCTGCCAGCACATCAGAATAACCAGTCCCCAAAAGCCATAGACGGAGGAATAGGTCAGTGTCCGGTTCATATACAGCAGTACACCATTTAACAGAAGCTGCCAGATATAACCCAGGATGATACCACCGATCAGGTTCGGCATAAAAAATACTGTCCGGAAGATATTTGTCCCCCGAAATCCCTTTGTCAAAAGCAGCGCTACCGCAAATGCAAGCACATTGATCAGCACAACCGTCACAACTGTGAAAATCGCTGTATACCACAGGGCGTGTACAAATGAAGCATCTGTAAAAATTTTAAGATAGTTTGAAAAACCGATAAACTTTGCATCTGTTACCGTCGTGAACTTGCAGAAGGACAAATATACACCCATCGCAAAAGGCGCAATAAATCCAAGGATAAATGCAAGACAGCTCCAGATTCAGCAAAATCATCTGCTGTGCGTACAAGAATATTTCCTTTATCTACATATAAAAATTCCCAGAAATCCATCCTTTCCGCTGTCATTACTACAGTTGTACAGATCGTGTTCTGTTCCATGGCAGGATATGCCTTTGCGAGAATTGAGTTCCCGTTCAAAAACTTTATTTTCGTACTGCTGTTATCCGTCCTGATGGTTCCCGGACAGATTTTCCTGCTTCCCCAGTATCAGTTAATCCAGAAGATGGGACTGTTGAACACCATCCCGGCGCTGTTTCTTCCGAACCTGTTCAGTGCCTTCGGTACATTCCTGCTGCGGCAGTTCTTTATGTCCATGCCTCAGGAGCTGGAAGATGCCGCAATCGTAGATGGCTGTAACCGGTTCCAGATTTTCGGACGTATTATGGTTCCGTTAATCCAGCCTGGTATCGCAGCGCTGACCATCTTCACCTTCAAGTTCGCATGGAACGACTTCATGTGGCCTCTGATCGTCAACAACTCCATGGATAAGCTGATCTTAGGTCCTGCACTGTCCACTCTGCAGGGTCAGTACACAACACAGTACCCGATGCAGATGGCAGGCGCCGTATTAGCCGTTATCCCGCTGGTTGTAATCTTCTTCATCTTCCAGAAGCAGTTTATCGAAAGCGTGGCCACATCCGGCATCAAGGGTTAAATCCATATCGTGCTTCATTGTGTCAACTACCCACGACCTAAAGGTCATGGGCTTGTAACTGCCCAGTCGTACTAACGGTTTACACCTCCGACCTTTAACCCCAATAGATACTGCTATCTAAAGTGGCGTTACATCATAGGGTGGTTGACAGCACCCTTTGTAGCAGAGTTTACTCTGTTACAACTGTATTAGGTACTTGGCTATCTGCAAGATAGTCTATTCCCATACGATACAGATTCATAGCTCCAATGCGGTCATCATTAGATTTATAACCACAGTTTTTGCAAGTAAACAGATGCATCTTCTTATTGCGGTTAGCCTTTTCAATGTGTCCACAACAAGGGCAACACTGACTTGTATAGCGAGGATCTACCTTAATAACAGAAGATTGATTCTGTTTTGCTTTGTAGATTAGTTTTTGCTCAAGGTCATAGAAAGACCATGATACAGAAACATAACGGTCTTTTGTTTTAACACGTTCTGTAGCATTACGAATACCTGATAAATCTTCCAATACAAAGAGAGTGTGCTTGGGGTTATTTTTGACGAGTGCCTTTGATACCTGATGGTTAATATCCTGCATCCAACGGTTTTCTCGCCCACCAATAGCTTTTATTCTTCGTCTTGAAGATGAGGTCTGTCGCATTTGGAGTTCTTTACGAAGTTTGGAATAATTAGCACGTTTTTGCTTCATAGCCTTACCACTAACAAATCCAGACTTGTTTTTGCTGTCATAAGTGGCAACAACAAAGTTAATACCTCTATCTATACCCACAACATTACAGATGTCAGAAACATTACTTTCTTCGACATCGTAGGTTACTGGTATGTGAAGATAATACTTGCCATGCTTATTTACAAGTTTAGCTGTACCAAACTTATAAATCGTATGGTCGAAATACTTAGACATTCCGTCTGCAAAATAAGATAACTTCACACGACCGTTTAGCGTATTGATTGAAAAGCAGTTTTGTGTTAAGGAATAATCTCTGTTCCAAACCAAATCATACTGAGGCTTTTTGAACGAGGGTTTCATCCATTCGTTTTGATTCTCAAGAATGGTCTTATATCTGGCGATAACAGTCTTCAAAACAGACTGAGCCATTTGCGATTTAAGGTTAAAATTTTCTCGTAAAGTAGAATACAAAACCTTATTGAGCGAAAACTGCTTTAAGTCATGAGTACGGAATACATAGTCTGAAACATAATTACAGGCATTACGATAAACAGACATAGTTTCATCAAGCAAAACCTTATCTGTTTCATCTACGACTATTTGAATTTTAGCTGTAATAGTCATTTGTTCCATATATGTACTCCTTTCATAGATATTTCACTAAATATATTATATAATAATAATTAGTGAAAATCAATGTTTTGAGGTGACGTGAATTATGGATAATAGATACAATCGTCATAACAGACGGAAATACAGCCTTAAAGTACATATAGTTCTAGTAACCAAATATCGTAAACAATTACTCAAAGATTCTATCGCTGATGATGTTAAACAAAAGATTTTCGATATTGCTAATACTTATGGCTACGAAATTATTGCTATAGAAACCGACAAAGACCATATACATTTCTTATTAATTTACGATACAACAGATAGGGTTTGCGATATTGTCAAAATTGTAAAACAAGAAACAACGTATTATTTATGGCACAAATATGGTTCGTTTCTGTCTAAACAGTATTGGAAGAAAAAAATATTTTGGTCAGACGGATATTTTGCTTGCAGCATTGGAGAAGTATCGTCAACTACCATACAAAAATATATTGAGAATCAGGGTTAACGATTAAAGATTTACAAGGCTCCTCCCACCACCTAAAGGTAGTGGGAGGAGCCTATGGCAAACGAAAGGATTTTATTTATGAAAGTACTTGTAATTTCAGACATTCATGCAAATATTCGGGCGTTGGATACAATTTTGCGGGAGGAAGCAGACTATGATCTGTTATGCTGCGCAGGGGATTTTACGGACTACGGGATCTCACCGCGGGAGGTCCTGGAGCGGTTTCGCCAGTTGGAAAATACAGTCCTCGTATATGGAAACCATGATCGCCATGTCATAAATATTTACGAGAGCGGAGAATGGACAAATGTAGCGGATGGAAAATACAAATGGGTGCATTATAACTGTGAAAGACTGAGTGAAAAAGATATCGATTGGATGAAGCAGCTCCCGGAAAAGGCATATTTTGAGGCAGATGGATGGAAATATGGAATCGCGCATCAATACGACAATGGCTATGGGACGGTCGAAAGCCGCTATGCCTTTGATCAGTATTGGAATGCCAGCTATGGAGCAGAGTGTGACGGAAAGCGACGATTGATTTTCGGGCATACCCACAGACAATGCATTCATACCCTTGGGGAGGGAATGGAATGGATAAATCCGGGAAGCATTTCCTACAGAAGACCAGATGATCCCGACAAGACTGCGCACTACGCGGTGATCTTGGATGGAAAAATACAGCTCAAAAGCATTGCCTATGACAGAACGCTGCAGCTTGCAGAGGCGAAGAGACTTTTGAAAAATGATCGGATGATGCGAACAGAGCTGCAGGATTTTATGTTCTTTTTTGGTGATGCAAAAACCTCAAGGGATCCGCTGTAAAATTTCATATCAGGAGACTGCCGTTTCTTCCGCAAAAGGCGGATCCGGCAGTCTCTTTTTCTTCCATTGCGTTGACTTCCCCTCTTACATCCTTTATACTAAAAAGTACGACTATTTTACTTTTTGGGAAAATATTATAGGGGAAAACAAAAGAAAAAGGAGGGGAAAGTCGTGATTTTCGGCAAGTATATCAATCGTTACTATCTGAAAAATGCACCGGCGCTGCTGCTTGGACTGCTCTCACTTTTGATCGTCGATATTGCCCAGCTGATGATTCCGGAGCTGTATCGTCTGGTCATTAATGGTGTGAACTTAGGAAAAGTGGTGGTGGATGGTCAGACGCTGACCTTTACCAGGGAGGTACTGTTTCAGAATATCTGTCTGCCCATGATCTGGATTGTTTTGATGATGGTGATCGGGCGCTTTTTATGGCGGGTATGCTTTTTCGGTTCCGCAGTGTGTGTACAGGCAGATCTGCGGGAGCGAATGTTTGATCACAGCCGTCGTTTGTCGCAGCAGTATTATCAGGTGAATAAGGTCGGCAACCTCATGAGCCTCTACACCAACGACCTCGACACCATTCAGGAGTGCTTCGGCGACGGCATTCTGATGTTTTTCGACGCTCTGGTGCTTGGTCTGCTGGCGCTGTACAAAATGTGGCGGATGGATTTCAAGCTTACGCTGCTGGCTCTGATTCCTGCGGCGATCATGTTTGGCATCGGCACTATTATGGGTACGACGATGACAAAACGCTGGGAGGAACGGCAGAAGGCTTTCTCTGATCTTTCGGATTTCGCACAGGAGAACTTTTCCGGCATCGCGGTGATCAAGGCATTTGTCAAGGAATTTAAGGAGCTGACAGCATTCCGTAAGCTAAACCGTGAAAATGAAGAGATCAACGTTACCTATACAAAGATCGCAACCCTGCTGGAGGTGCTGGTGACGCTGTTTGTGGAATCTGTCATCTGCGTCATCTTAGGCTACGGCGGTTGGCTGGTTTATGGTGGTCAGTTCAATGCCGGACAGCTGGTGGAATACATCGGCTACTTTGAATCCATCGTCTGGCCGATCATGGCGATTTCGATGCTGATTGAAAAGACTTCCCGCGGTAAGGCTTCCCTGAATCGTATTACGGAGCTGATGGATGCCCCTGTAGATGTGACGGACCGGGATGGTGTAGGGAATCTTGAAAATCCAAAAGGCAGTATTGAATTCCGGCATTTGACGTTCCGCTATCCGGACGGCGATTATAATGTACTGCAGGACGTCAGCTTTCAGGTAGCTGCCGGTGAAAGTGTCGGTATTGTAGGCAAAACCGGCGCGGGTAAGACTACGGTAGTAGATCTGCTGCTTCGTACCTATAACGTGCCGGATGGTACGTTGTTTGTGGACGGAAAGGATGTGAACAGCGTGTCCATTCATTCCGTACGCAATGCCTGTGCCTATGTGCCCCAGGATAATTTCCTGTTTTCAGATACCATTGCACACAATATCGGCTTTGGCGTGGACGATGCAACTTTCGATCAGATCGATGGCGCCGCTTCCATGGCAGATGTGCGGGACAATATTGTAGATTTCAAGGAGGGCTATGAAACCATCCTGGGAGAACGGGGTGTGACTGTTTCCGGCGGACAGAAGCAGCGGATTTCCATTGCTCGTGCGCTGTTAAAAAATGCGCCGATTCTGATTTTAGATGATTCGGTTTCTGCAGTGGATACCCGTACTGAAAAAATTATTCTCGATAACTTAAAGACCACCCGTGCAGGCAAGACCACCCTGTTGATCGCACATCGCATCTCGACAGTGGAGGGGATGGATAAGATCGTATTTCTGGAGGATGGCAGAGTAGAAGCGGTCGGTACGCATGATGCGCTGTATCACAGCTGTCCCGAATATCGGCGGATGGTAGATTTACAGCGTCTGGAGGACGAAACGGCAGATTCGTCCGATGCGGTAGGAACGTCTGACATAGCGGATTCCGTTGATGCCCCAGAGCATGCGCCGGAGTCTGTAGAAAAGTGCGAAGGAGGTGCCAGCCATGATTGAAGTAAATCCATTGCTTTTGACCGGCGCGGTCATCGGCACGATCACGGCGCTTCTGATCGCCGCTTATGTGCTGGTAAAGGACAAAAAGTCCCAGATGGGATTTGAACGCACGATGAAGGACGGCGAAATTATGCACCGTCTGGTAGCCTATGCAAAGCCGTACTGGAAGCAGTTTGTACTGGTATTGTTCCTGATGATGTTTTCGATTGCCTATGACATTATTTCGCCGCTGATTATCGGTAATATCGAAGAGCTGGTTGCAGGTGATTTTGTTCTGCCTGCCCTGTATGCCCGGGTAGGCGGTTATGTGGTGGTGCTGCTGTTTTCAATGGGAAGTACCTATCTGCAGGCGGTGATTTTGCAGCGGGTTGGACAGCGGATTGTGTCCGATCTGCGTGAGGATCTGTTTACCCATATCGAATCCCTTTCCCATGAGCAGCTCAATGAGATTCCGGTGGGCAAGCTGGTGACCCGTGTGACCAACGATACCAACGCGATTTCGATGATGTTTACGAACCTGCTGGTCAGCCTGACAAAGAATGCCTTTGTTATTGTAGGCATATTAATTGCAATGATCTGCTTAAACTATGAGCTGACGCTGATGGTGCTGTGCTTTGTTCCCTTCATTGTGATCTTTACAGTGATCTTCCGGAAGTTTTCCCGTCGGGCATACCGCAGGGTAAAGGATGCGACGACGGATATCAATACGTATCTTTCGGAAAACCTTTCCGGCATCAAGGTTACGCAGATTTTCGGGCGCGAAGAGGAAAAGATGGCGGAATTTCGTGAGAAAAGCCAGACGCAGGCAAAGGCAAACCTGAGTCAGATTTTCGTGTTCAGTGTATTTCGTCCGTTGGTGTATATGCTTTACATCTGTTCCATCCTATGTCTGTTTTATCTGGGCGGCATGGGACATTTAAACGGCGTGGCGTTTTTAGGACAGACGATCACAGGCGGAACGATCGTTACCTTTTATATGTATATTTCGAAATTTTTCACCCCGATCCAGAACCTGGCGGAGCAGTTTAACTGGCTGCAGTCGGCTTTGGCGTCTGCGGAAAAGGTGTTCTCGATCATGGATCTGGAGCCGAAGCTGGTAGATGCGCCCGATGCCATAGAGCTGGAAGAGGTGCACGGCGAAATCGAGTTTCGCAATGTGTGGTTTTCCTATATTCCCGGGGAATGGGTGCTGCAGGGTGTGTCTTTCCATGTAAATCCGCGAGAGACGGTGGCGTTTGTCGGATCGACTGGTTCCGGAAAGAGCACAATCTTGTCCCTGATCTGCCGCAACTACGAGTTCCAGAAGGGCGAGATTTTGATCGACGGTATCGACATTCGCAAGATCAAGATCGCTTCCCTGCGCAGGCATTTTGGTCAGATGCTGCAGGATGTATTTCTGTTCTCCGGCACGATCCGCAGCAACATCGTTCTGCGGGAAGAGGGCATTTCGGATGAAGAAATCCGTCGCGTCTGCCAGTATGTGAATGCCGATCATTTTATTGACAAGCTGGAGCATGGTCTGGATGAGGAGGTGCGGGAGCGAGGAAATAACTTCTCTGCCGGACAGCGTCAGCTGCTGAGCTTTGCGCGAACCATCATCCACAAACCAAGTGTTATGATCCTGGATGAGGCGACTGCTAATATTGACACCGAGACGGAGCTTTTGATTCAGGATTCCCTGGAAAAAATGCGCAGCGTCGGCACGATGCTGATGGTAGCCCACAGACTTTCCACGATTCAGCATGCGGACAACATCATTGTGCTATCCCACGGAAAGATCCTGGAGCAGGGCACGCATCAGGAGCTGCTTGCAAAGCATGGACGATATTATCAGCTGTATACGCTGCAATATCATAAGGAACAGATGGAAGAGTGACGGCGGAGAGCCATCGCGGATGTAGAAAAGATTGAAAAGAAAAGCCCGGAGCACAGCAAAGGAATAGATGCTGTGCTCCGAGCTTTTTTCATCGTATAGGAAACTTTGTTTCCATACGATAAAAACGCTCCCTTTACTTTTGCAGCGTGCAGATATCGACCAGCTCTGCCGTATCCGGCGTAAAGCCGCTCTTTAAGATATCCGCCAGGGCAACTGCCGTATCCAGGCTGGTCAGGCAGGGAATGCCAAGCTCCACAGATTTGCGGCGAACCTTTACGCTGTCCCGGGCAGGGGTACGCCCCTTTTTGGAGGTCGAAATGATGTAATTGACCTTTCCGCTTTCCAGAAGTGCGATGGTGTTGTGTTCGGATTCGCTGATCTTATGGACAAGTGTAACCTGCATGCCGTGGTCACGCAGTACAGCTGCCGTACCTGCGGTTGCATACAGGTGGAAGCCAAGATCTGCAAACCGCTGTGCAATATCAGGGATTTCATCCTTATCGGTGTCGCGCACGGTGATGAAGATGCCGCCCTTGTCGGTCAGCTGGTAGCCTGCGCCGACCAATCCTTTGTAGAGCGCTTCCCGCATGGTGGGTGCGATGCCGAGCACTTCACCGGTAGATTTCATTTCAGGTCCGAGCTGAGTGTCCAGTCCAGACAGCTTTTCAAAGGAGAAGACAGGCACTTTGATCGCGGTGTAGGAGGAAATCGGGGCAAGACCGGTGCCGTAAGGCATATCCTTTAATTTTTCCCCGAGCATGACGCGGGTGGCGATATCGACCATCGGGATGCCGGTGACTTTGCTCAGATAAGGCACGGTTCTGGAGGAACGGGGGTTTACCTCAATGACATAAACCTGATCCTGGCAGATGACGTACTGGATGTTGATCAAGCCCTTCGTGTTTAAGGCGAGGGCAAGGCGGGTGGAGTAGTCCACGAGCTTTGCGGTTTTGGCGGGGCTTAAATTCCAGGCAGGGTAAACTGCGATGGAGTCGCCGGAGTGGATGCCTGCACGGTCGATGTGCTCCATAATGCCGGGCAGCAGGACATCCTCGCCATCGCAGATTGCGTCGACTTCAAGCTCCGTGCCCATCATATATTTATCGATCAGAACGAGGTTCCCTTCCATATGGGAAAGGATAATATCCATATATTCTTTTACATCCGCATCGGAAAAGGCGATAATCATGTTCTGGCCGCCAAGGACATAACTGGGGCGCAGCAGAACCGGATAGCCGAGACGGTTCGCTGTTTCGATCGCTTCCTCTGCAGTGTGGACGGTATCTCCGACGGGCTGCTTGATATGGAGCTGTTTTAAGAGAGCTTCAAACCGACCCCGGTCTTCGGCAGCGTCAATACTGTCTGCAGGTGTGCCCAGAATCGGAACGTTGTTTTCTGAAAGCCATTTGGTCAAGCGGATTGCGGTCTGTCCGCCGAAGGCAACAACTGCACCGACCGGATTTTCCACACGGATGATGTCTCCGACATCTTCCGGAGTCAGGGGTTCAAAGTACAGGCGATCTGCTGTGTTGAAATCGGTGGAAACGGTTTCGGGGTTGTTATTGACGATAACAACCTCATACCCGGCATCCTTTAATGCCCAGACACAGTGAACGGAGGCATAGTCGAATTCGATTCCCTGACCGATCCGGATCGGACCGGAGCCAAAGACGATGACGACGGGCTTTTTGGAGCTGTGTTCCGCGATAAAAGCGGAAGCCTCGTCCTCCTCGTCAGTGGTGGAGTAGAAGTAGGGGGTTTCTGCCGCAAACTCCGCGCCGCAGGTATCGACCATCTTATAGGAATACGGAAGGGGGGGGAAAGCAGAGTTGCCGGACAGGCGTGCAATCGTTTTATCAGGAAAACCGTTTCTCTTTAATTCCCGCAGAAAATCATGTGTGAGCGGCTCTGTCTCCAGCCGTTTTTCGAGGTCGCACAGATGCAAAAGCTTTGCTAAAAACCATTCGTCGATCAAAGTCAGCTGATGGATTTTTTCGATGGAAAAACCGCGGAAGAGCGCTTCGTAAACAGCGAAGATGCGTTCGTCGTCCTGCGCCAGGATTTTGGCGGTTAGGGCTTCGTCGTCGAGTGCGCGCATATGCACGTCTGCCAGGCAGTCATGGGAGATTTCTGCTCCGCGAACGGCTTTCATCAGCGCCTGCTCGAAGTTTCTGCCAATAGCCATGACTTCACCGGTGGCTTTCATCTGGGTTCCGAGCTTTCTTGTCGCATACACGAATTTGTCAAAGGGCCATTTCGGAAATTTGACGACAACATAGTCCAATGCCGGTTCGAAGCATGCTTTCGTCTTGCCGGTGATTTCGTTTTTGATTTCGTCCATCCGGTAGCCGATGGCGATTTTGGCAGCGACTCTGGCGATCGGATAGCCGGTCGCTTTGCTGGCGAGGGCGGAGGAACGGGAAACCCTGGGGTTTACCTCGATAACAGCGTACTCGAAGCTTTCGGGATTTAGAGCAAACTGTACGTTGCAGCCGCCCTCAATGCCCATGGCTTCGATGATGTGGAGTGCAGCACTTCGAAGCATCTGGTATTCTTTATCCGCTAGCGTGACCGCAGGGGCGATAACGATGGAGTCGCCGGTATGGACGCCCACCGGATCAAGATTTTCCATAGAGCAGATTGTGATGACGTTTCCGCCGCCGTCGCGCATGACCTCAAATTCGATCTCTTTCCAGCCGGAGATACATTTTTCCACCAGAATCTGCGTGATCGGGGAAAGACGGAGCCCTGCGGAAGCAATTTGGCGCAGCTGTGCTTCGTCAACAGCGATGCCGCCGCCGGTGCCGCCGAGGGTAAAGGCAGGGCGCACGATAACCGGATAGCCTGCAGAGTGCGCGAAGGAGAGAGCACCTTCAAGCGTCGTCGTAACGACAGAGGGGATGATAGGCTCCCGGATCGCTTCCATGGTGCTTTTAAAACCCTGACGGTCTTCGGCTTTGGCAATGGTTTCCGGGTTTGCGCCAAGAAGTGTAACGCCCTCCTGTGCCAGAAAGCCTTCCTTTGCCAGCTGCATCGAAAGCGTCAGGCCGGTCTGACCGCCGAGGGTGGAAAGAATGCTGTCTGGGTGTTCTTTTTTGATGATTTTTTTTAGAAAATCCAGAGTCAGA
>ERZ779875.2020-NODE-2020-length-11724-cov-2.810952_pt1 | contig 11724 bp, 10 predicted proteins | sample MGYA00511246_ERZ779875 | MGnify/ENA primary metagenome ERZ779875 (study PRJEB29588, sample SAMEA2155093) | human gut metagenome | biome: human gut; feature: human-associated habitat; material: faeces | place: Denmark | collected 2008/2010 ... | reverse complement strand
ACGAGTCCGCAAGCCCTGATTAGCCGCGACTCCTCCGGCAAGAATAAGTTGTTTTACCGGAAATTCTTTCAGGCAGCGAACTGTTTTTTCTGCCAAAACGTCGACGACGCTTTGTTGAAAGCTGGCAGCAAGATCGTTTTCATCAAGTTTTTCGCCTATTTGGTCGGCATGATGAACCGTATTGATGAATGCGCTCTTTAACCCGCTGAAGCTAAAATCGAAATTGTCCTCTTTTTCCATTGCGCGCGGAAAATGGAACGTATCATGACCTTTGTGCGCCATCTCATCAATCTGTTTTCCGGCCGGATATGTCAGGCCAAGGACGCGCCCGACCTTATCATAAGCTTCACCGCAGGCATCGTCTCTTGTTTCGCCGATAATCTTGAAATCATAAGGACCGCTTAAATAGACCAGTTCGGTATGACCGCCTGAAACAAGCAGCGCCAATGCCGGAAAATGCAGTTCTCCTGCAAACCTTGCGGCGTAAATGTGTCCTGCCATGTGATTAACCGGAACAAGCGGCAAATCATGAGCATACGCAACCGTTTTTGCAGCAGTCACGCCAACGAGCAGCGAACCAACCAAGCCTGGTCCGTAAGTAACGGCGACCGCATCCAAATCATCATAATCGACGTTTGCTTCACACAATGCGTCATCGATACAGTACGTAACCTGTTCAATATGATGGCGACTCGCCACTTCCGGAACAACGCCTCCAAAACGCTTGTGGCTTTTGATTTGGGTTGCCACAATGTTGGAAAGAATTTTATTTCCGTTTTCAATCACGGCCACGCTTGTTTCATCACAACTTGATTCAAAGGCCAAAATGAGATTTCTGTCTTCAGCCATTCGTCATTCGTTCCTTTCTCTTGTTGGCATTGATGCTGTAAACCATTTCGATGGCATCTTCTGCCGGACTGTCAGTATAGTAGTCTTTTTTCACGATTCGATCGACAAAGCCTGCAAAACGGTATGCTTCATGGGCATTAACGTTGCTTTGTCTGACTTCAAGAAAAAAGATTGTTACTGATTTTTCTTTCGCCCTTCTTTCCATTTCTTTAAGAAGTGCTTCAGCCACACCTTGTCTTCTATATGATGGATGCACAGCAACATTAGTTACATTGCCCTCACCCATAACAGTCCACATACCACAGTATCCTGCTATTTCTCCTGTATGCTCGCATACAAGATATATGTTATCCGGATTACATGCAGCATCTATGAAAGATTTTTCAGACCATGGCAGTGAAAATATTTCATTCTCTATCTTTGACACATAAGGAACATCTCTTTCTTCCATTGTTCTGACATGGTATTCCATAATCCTTTACTCCTATTCTAAGCATTAAGCTTTCATTAGTATATTCATGTCTTCATATGCTAATAACTATCTGCTGATTTATTTATTATGTTCTCTTTCAGCCTGTGATGGGCGTAAATAATCCGGCTTCATAAGATCCGAATTAATAGTCTTTCCTTCCTGTGCCATGTATATAGCCGCAAGTGCAACACTTGATGCTCTCTGTGTCTTTATATGAGGTTTACTAAAACTATATCTGCACTTAAGATTATCTTTTATATAATCTCCTGCAACATCTATGCCATCTCCGACAAATACCACTTCTTCATCCTGTGCATTAAGTATATCTACCAGTTCCTGATACGATATAAGACATTGTTCATGTATAATTTCAAGCTTTTCTGCATCAAATCTGTATAAACCACTGTAAAGATGCTGTCTTCTTGCATCCATGACAGGGCATATAAGTCTTTTGTCTCCCATAAGATTATAAGCCATAGCCTCAAGCGTAGGTACAGCCACCATAGGTTTATCCTTAGCAAGTGCTATCCCTTTTCCTGTAGCCGCTCCAATCCTTAATCCCGTAAATGAACCCGGACCATCAGACACTGCAACTATATCAATATCTGACACATCTGTTTCTGTCATACGACATATTTCATCTATCATCGGAAGCAATGTCTGCGAGTGTGTTTTCTTGTAATTAATCGTATATTCAGCAATAAGCGTATCCTCTGTCATAATCGCAACAGAAGCTGTAACTGCTGAACTCTCAATAGCTAATACTTTCATTTTGTTACCTCGATTTTCCTGTAGTCAAATCCCTTGGATAAATCCTTACTAATCTTAATGTATGTCGCATTTTCAGGCATAATTTCACTTATAAGATTGCCCCATTCAATAAGACACACACCTTCTGAATAGAAGTATTCTTCATATCCTATCTCGTCCATTTCAGTTATATCACCTATTCTGTATACATCAAAATGGTATAATGGAAGCCGTCCATCATGATATTCCTGAACAATAGTAAAAGTAGGGCTGTTAATAGGCTCATTTATACCAAGTCCCTTCGCAAACCCCTGGGTAAATACAGTTTTCCCAACACCAAGATCACCATCAAGACAATAAACATCTCCTGCCCTGGCATTTTTACCCATGTTATATCCTAGTTCATATGTTTCTTTAGAACTACGTGTTTCTGTAATCATATTATCACCCATTTCTGCGGATTACCGTATTGTTTAAGATATTAAGAAAGTCTGTCAGTATTCACCTTTACCTGGAATGACTTTAAATGCTTCTTTGCAAGTGCTATAAAATCAGCCGCTTTCCCGTTAAAATCCCTTACAGGTATTATATTGGCATTTACTGTTGTCATATAAACGTCAATGTTTCTGCCGTCGAACTTTATCTTGTATATCTTGTCCCATAAAAGAGTCTCTGTTATATCTCCAAGACTTACTGTTATACCAGAATCATCTATCCTGTAATGGACTTTTTCCTTAAATGTAACAACACTCTTCATCTGTCTTTTGGCTCTAAGCTTCATATCTACTGATGGAAATATAAGAAAAAATATTCCAAACACACCAACCATGAGTGTATAAGAGACATTAACCTTTCCTGCTGATATAACTGCAAGCACTATAAGTATAAGTGCAAGCAGAATCTCTGCCATACCCGATATCGTATGATACTTATGATAGAACTTAAATCTGAGCAGATCTTTCTCTGTAACCTTACTGTCAAACTCGATAACACTATCCATTACCATTATTCCGCCTTTCTGTTTTTCCTAATCCTAGTGCATGAACTTCTCTAAGCCTCTTAAGTTAAGCCCCTGTGGCTTTTTCTTTTTTCTGTTCTGATTTCTGTCATGGCTGTTGTTATCTTTTGTATGCTGCTTATTGCCGCCCTTGTTATTACTTTCTTCCTGGCTGTTTCTTCTTCCTCTGTTAGCTGCTGCCTTTTCGTCAAGAATCATTGATAGTGATATTCTTCCCTTGTTAACATCAACATCTATAACCCTTACATCAACAATATCACCAACACTGACAATATCAAGAGGATGCTCAACTCTTCTTTCTGCACTCATCTGTGATATATGCACAAGTCCATCCTGATGCACCCCTATATCTACAAATGCGCCAAAATCTATGACATTTCTTACTGTACCTTTAAGTATCATACCAGAAGCAAGATCCTTCATATCAAGTACATCTTTTCTTAATATCGGCTTAGGCATCTCATCTCTTGGGTCTCTGCCTGGCTTTTCAAGTTCTTTTACTATATCTTCAAGTGTTATTGTACCTATACCAAGTTCATCAGCAAGTCTGCCCATATCTTCTATCTTAGACTTTAGTCCTATAAGCTCACCAGAGCTTATGGAATCTATATCATACCCCATAACTTCAAGAAGTTTCTTTGCTGCTTCATAGCTTTCAGGATGCACACTTGTTGCATCAAGCGGATTATCTCCTCCTGATATTCTCATAAATCCTGCACACTGTTCAAAAGCTTTTGGTCCTAGCTTAGCTACCTTAAGCAGCTGTTTTCTGTTAGTAAATCTGCCATTAGTTTCTCTGTAATCTATAATATTTTTCGCAACCGCCTTTGATATTCCAGATATATATTCAAGAAGTGAAGCTGAGGCTGTGTTAAGATCTACACCTACTTTGTTAACACTATCTTCTACAACACCACCAAGTGTCTCGCTTAACTTCTTCTGGTTCATATCATGCTGATACTGGCCTACACCTATAGACTTTGGATCTATCTTTACAAGCTCAGCTAACGGATCCTGTACACGTCTTGCTATAGATACTGCACTTCTCTGATTAACATCAAAATCAGGAAACTCCTCTGTTGCAAGCTTACTGGCTGAATATACAGAAGCACCCGCTTCATTGGTTATAACATAATCCACATTCTTAAGCTCATATTCCTTTATCATATCTGAGATAATCTGTTCTGATTCTCTTGATGCTGTTCCGTTACCACATGATATAAGATTAACATTGTACTTCTTAATAAGGTCTGCAACTATTTTCTTAGTTTCCTCGACCTTGTTAAATGGTTCTGTTGGATATACAACCTTTGTAGCAAGAACCTTTCCTGTAGCATCTACTATTGCAAGCTTACACCCATTTCTAAATCCTGGATCCCATCCAAGTACAACTTTTCCTGCTATAGGTGGCTGTAAAAGGAGCTGCTCAAGATTCTTGCCAAACACCTTAATAGCCCCATCCTCAGCTGTTTCTGTAAGAGTATTCCTTATCTCTCTTTCAATGGCTGGTGCAATAAGTCTGTCGTATGCATCTGCTATACACTCTTTAAGATATGGTGTTGTATACTCATTGTCGTTTGTTATTATCTGCTTTTCAAGATATCTGAGTATTCTTTCTTCTGGTGCTTCAACTTTAATCGTAAGGAACTTTTCATTCTCACCTCTGTTTATTGCAAGAATTCTATGTCCTGGAATAGATGCTATTGCTTCATTGTAATCATAATAATTCTCATATACTGATTCAGCTTCTGCATCCTTTGCTGCTGCTACAAGCTTTCCCTCTTTAAATGTTATATCTCTTATATATGTTCTGTAGTCTGCTACATCTGATATCTGCTCAGCTATAATATCAAGTGCTCCTGCAATAGCTTCCTGTGCGCTCTTTACTTCCTTGCCTTCCTCATCTGATACATACTTTTCTGCTTCAACAAGGACATCTTCCTTTGCATCCTGTCCTTTGATATATTCTGCAAGCTGCTCAAGACCTTTTTCCCTGGCTATTGTTGCCCTTGTTCTTCTCTTCTGCTTATATGGTCTGTAAAGATCTTCTACAAGCACCATGGTTTCTGCTTTAAGTATCTGTTCCTTAAGCTCATCTGTAAGCTTACCCTGTTCCTCAATACTTGCAATAACCTGTGTCTTTCTATCTTCAAGATTACGTAAATACTTAAGTCTGTCATCAAGTTCACGAAGCTGTTCATCGTTTAACGCCCCTGTAACCTCTTTTCTATATCTGGCGATGAATGGTATGGTACAGCCTTCATCTATAAGCTTTACAGCCGCATCCACCTGTGATGTTTTTACACTTAATTCTTCTGCAATCTTCTTAATAATATCCATTGTGAAACTCCATTTCTATTATTTTATCAATGTTTAATTATACCAATTGTAAGCTTTATTATCAAGTTGCTGTTTTATATGCAATATACAACAAACAATCGCAGCACATACATAAAAAAGCCAGGTAGTATAATCAATCAATACTACCTGGTCATTCATTATTGTTACTTGATATTCTTTTTCATCTTTTCAATCTCATCATCTATGCTTTTTCCATTGGAAAATGTATCTTTATAGCCTTTGTTTTTATCTTTTCCAGATGCCTTTTTCTCTCTGTAAGATGTTCCGCTGCCTGATAGCAGCACCTTTCCAACAAGTCCGGCACCTCCAAATATAAGCACCAATAATAATATCCATTCGTATAATGTCATCGCACTAAGATGAATATGTGTTGACATTATAACTGATACTATTATCAAAAGCACGGATAATGCTGTAAATACTTTTGATGCAAAGCAAGCCCCTGTCATAAACATCCATACAATCCCTATAATTAGAGGAATAATAATAAGCCCTGATGAAAATCTTCCTCCACCAAGGAAGAAAAATCCATATCCTGAAAATACTATAACCTTCTGTGAAAATATATACAATCCAACTGCAAGCATAACTACACCTGCTACAAACTGCATAAGTTCATTTTTCGCATCTTTCATAAGCTTCCCCCATCTTTCTATCCTGCCTGTTATACAGAATATTTCATGTCTTACCAAAAAAAACGCTGCATTAATCCACTACTTTGATTCTGGCACAAACACTCCATAGATTGTTCTGATTGCATCCTCAAAATATCTGTTTCTTACACCTATGATGATATTAAGCTCACTTGAACCCTGATCTATCATCTTAATATTAATCTTAGATTTAGCAAGTGCTGAGAAGATATTGCCCGCAAGACCTGAGTTATTTCTCATGCTTCTTCCTACAACCGCTATAAGTGCAAGGTCTGATTCAAGCTCAATAGAATCCGGATTAACTGCTCTATGAAGCTCTGCAAGAACTTTCTGTTCCTTTTCTACGAATTCATCCTGATGAACAAAAACTGTCATAGTATCTATGCCTGAAGGCATGTGCTCAAAGGAGATTCCATTATCTTCAAATACCTGAAGAACTTTCCTTCCAAATCCTATCTCTGAATTCATCATATCCTTATCGATTGTTATTGATACGAAGCCCTTCTTACCCGCAATACCTGTTATAATGCAGTCAGGTCTGTTACATGTTGTCTCAACAATCATAGTACCTTTATCCTGTGGTGCATTAGTATTACGTATATTTATTGGAATTCCTTCCTTTCTTACTGGGAATATAGCTGATTCGTGAAGAACTGTTGCACCCATATATGAAAGCTCTCTTAATTCCTTGTATGTTATGATATCTATTGGTCTTGGATTGTCTACTATTCTTGGGTCTGCCGCAAGGAAACCAGATACATCTGTCCAGTTCTCATATACATCAGCCTTAATAGCTCTTGCAACAATAGAGCCAGTTACGTCTGAGCCACCTCTTGAAAATGTCTTTACAGCTCCATTAGGCATAGCTCCATAGAATCCAGGAATAACTGCTGACTCAACATTCGCTAATCTGTCTCCCATAACCTTATTAGTCTTTTCACCATCGAATTCACCGTTAGCATCAAAACATATAACACTGGCTGCATCTATAAACTCATAACCGAGATAGTTAGCCATAATTATACCATTAAGGTACTCTCCTCTTGAAGCTGCATAATCTGTACCAGCCTTTGCTTCAAAGTTCTTTCTGATTATCTCAAACTGTTCCTTTAATGAAAGCTTTAAACCAAGACCTTTTATAATCTCGTTATATCTTTCTTCTATAGCCTTAAGCTGCTTATCGAAGTTTTTACCTGCTTCTGCCTCAGCATAGCACTTATAAAGCATATCAGTAACCTTCGTATCATCTGAAAATCTCTTTCCTGGAGCTGAAGGAACCACGAATCTTCTGCTTTCTTCTGCTCTTATTATATTTCCAACCTTCTTGAACTGCTCTGCACTCGCAAGTGAACTTCCACCAAACTTAACTACTTTTACCATTACTGTTTTTACCTTTCATCATATTTATTATATTTTACTTAATTCAATGACACAATTACTTTTCTATTAATTAAGCTTTGTATCATCTATTCTGATTCTTGATATAACATTTATCTTAGCTGCTGCCAAAGCAAACTTTTCTTCTGTCATAACGCCTGTTATAAAGCCGTACTCAGCATCAAGACCTTCAGCGTTAACTATCCTAACATCACCAAAAAGCTCTTCAAGCTGTGATTCTTTCACACCCTTTGATACCCTTACAAAGAATCTTCTTTCTTCTTCTGCTGTATCTGCAAGTGTAAGCTTCTCATCGTCCCAGATAACCATAACGTTAGTTCCCTTATGCTTAACACAGTCGATTATATCTCCAACTACTGCACTTGCTGTAGGAAGCTTACCTGCACCAGCACCAAAGAACATAACATCTCCAACCATATTTCCGTTAACATATATTCCATTAAGTACTCCGTTAACATTATATAATGGATGTGTCTTATCTATAAGGAATGGTGATGTTATAGCATATACTTTACCATTTTTTCTATAACTTGTTGCTAAAAGCTTGATTACACATCCAAGCTTATCTGCATACTTAAAATCCTCGTTTGATATCTTTGTAATGCCTTCTGTTGTTATCTCTTCAAAGTTAACTGTCTTACCGCCGGCAAGTGATGTAAGAATAGCTATCTTTCTGCATGCATCATATCCTTCTACATCTGCTTCTGGATTACGCTCTGCATATCCAAGCTCCTGTGCTTCCTTTAACACTTCCTGGTATGAACTTCCCTCCCTGCTCATCTTTGTGAGAATATAGTTAGTTGTTCCATTCATAATACCTGTAATCTTAGTTATCTCGTCTGCTGTAAGCGCCTGGTTAAGAGGTCTGATAATAGGAATACCACCACCTACAGATGCTTCAAACATAAAGTTAAGATTTCGTTCCTTTGCCATGGCAAGAAGCTCTGCTCCATGAGCTGCAACAAGTGCCTTGTTAGATGTACACACACTCTTTCCAGCATCCAAAGCTCTCTTAACAAATGTAAATGCTGGTTCTACACCTCCCATGACTTCCACTACAACATCTATCTCATCATCATTTATAATAAGGTCTATATCATGTACTATCTTTTCCTGGATAGGATCTTCTGGGAAATCTCTTAAGTCTAAAACGCTTTTAACCTCTATAGACTGTCCCGCCTTTTTTAATATTGAATCAGCATTCGTGTTAAGTATCTCAACAACTCCTGATCCAACTGTTCCATAACCTAATACCGCTACTTTTGCCATATCATCCTCCATGTAATTTTCACTTTATTTTATAAAATCAAAGTGATGCATCGCTGCTTAAGATTTTAAGGTATCTTACCCCACCAAGCTGTTCTATTTCCTCAATCATCATAGATGCATCTCCGGTCGTTGGAAGGATCTCAACACTCAATGTTAATGATGCAATACCATTAACCGGTATAGTCTGGTGAATCGTAAGTATGTTAGCCTTAAACTCAGCTACCTTGTTAAGCACAACTGATAGAAGTCCTGGTTCATCCTCCATAGACAGGACAAATGTTATTGTCTTACCTTTGGAATTATCTCTGAATGGAAATATATCATCTTTATACTTATAGTAGGAGCTTCTGCTTATCCCTACTTTTTCGGTAGCATCTGCTATAGAAATATTCTTATTCTCTATAAGTCTGTTTGCTTCCGCTACCTTTAAAAGCACTTCAGGCAGAGCTTTCTGCTTAACAACATAATATTTAATATTATCTTTCATTTTAATAATCTCATGCCTTTCCGCATATTTAAAGTATATAAGTATGTCAACGCCTTTTGTGTATTCCACAGAAAGACAGTTGTACTCAGTACAAAGAATAGTAGCACATGTTCTATATAAAAGCAAGTGTTTTATGTCTGTTTAAACAATAAAAAACCCTCGCACAACGGGAGAGGAATGCGAGGGTTATATATAAAAACAATGTCATAAATACATTGTCTTTATCAATATTAAACTTCTTAGTACTATATAACATTTATGCTTGTTGGAAAATAGTGCTTTAGTACTATTTTCCAACATTATTTTCTTTCACGGTCGAAAACACTGGCCAGATATCTCATCGCATTAAGGTGTTCCCAATTCAGCTGGTTTTTCTTCATACGCCATTTCCAGTTATTTCCAAGACTTGAAGGAAAATTCATACGGGCTGAATTATCAAGCTTTAATATATCCTGAACAGAAAATATAGTGAGTACTGCAATGCTGGAATATGCTGCACGGAAAACCATATCAACCATACGGCACTTATCTCTTGTGTCCAGATAATCATATGCATATCCCAGTTCACCATCATTTCTTTCATTAAAGTATCCAAGAAGTGTTTCATTATCATGAGTTCCACCATAGCATACACAATTATGTGTGTAGTTATATGGAAGATGTGGATTCTTTCTGTCTCCACCAAAAGCGAATTCTAACACTTTCATGCCTGGATAATTATTATATTCAAGCACTTCTTCAACCTCTGGAATATTTACTCCAAGATCTTCAGCTATTATCTTTTTATTACCGATGGATTCATTAACTGCATCCAGAAGCTTCTGTCCTGGTCCCTGTTCATAAGAACCTTGTCTTGCATCAGGCATATCATATGGAATCGTATAGTACTTAATAATCCCAAGAAAATGGTCTATTCTTATAACATCATACAGTCTTGCTGAATTCTTCATGCGCTTTCTCCACCACAAAAATCCATCAGCTTCCATCTTATCCCAGTCATATAAAGGATTGCCCCATTTCTGTCCTTTATCAGAAAATGCATCAGGTGGTACTCCTGCAACCTTAACAGGTGTAAGATTCTCATCAAGCTGGAACTCCTTCTGTCCGGCCCATACGTCAACACTGTCATATCCCATGTATATAGGAATATCACCTATTATTTCTATTCCCTGTGAGTTAGCATATTTTTTCAGGCTGTCCCACTGTTTATAAAACTCATACTGTATAAAACACCAATATCCTATGTCATCTTCAAGTTCTTTTTCATACTTTTCCATAGCCTGCGGACGTCTGAACTTTATGTCTTCGTCCCATTCGCCCCATGATTTCTGGCCAAAATGTTCTTTAAGTGACATAAACAAAGCATAATCCTTAAGCCAGTCTTTGTTATCATTTATGAAATTTTCAAACTTTTTATAAACAGGAAGTCCTTTATCAAGCGTTGACTTTGCTTTAAGGCACTGCTCTTTAAAACGCTCATATGCTTTTCTTAGTATGGTAAATCTTTCCCTATACATTTTTTCGTAACTTACATATCTGTCATCACCAAGATACCCATCATAGTTAACAGGATACCTGTTACTAAGAGCCTCCTCCTCAGATACATTGACCGGAACAAAGCCATCTCCCCAGTCAACTGCAATAACCTCTGACTTAAGAAGCAGTCCATCCTCTATAAGCGTATCAAGGTCTACAAAATATGGATTACCCGCAAATGCTGAATATGGCTGATATGGGCTATCTCCATATGTTGTTGGCCCAACTGGCAGAACCTGCCAATACTTATGATTAGTATCTCTTACAAAATCAATGAATTCATAAGCTTCTTTTCCAAGTGTTCCTATTCCATATGGTGATGGAAGAGAACTTATAGCCATAAGTATTCCTGCATTTCTTTTAAAAACATTGCCCCTTCTCATACAATCTCCATTCCGGGTGCATATAACTGCACTCACTGTGTTATTAGTTATTCTTCATCTGCTCAGTGAATTCCTTAATACCCTGTGCTTCTTCTTCTGATAATATTTTGTTAATATCAAGCAGAATAACAAGTTTATCATCTATACTTGCAACTCTGTCAAGATATTCTGTATTCTCTGTTTTTGCCAGCTTTGGCATAAGTGATATCTTATCTGGCTGAAGTTCACCTATCTCTATGACCTCATCAACCTCAAGTGCAATCTTCATATCTGGAAGATTCACTATCACTGTATTGTCACCTTTAGACTGATCCTCCATATTGAACTTTTCCTTAAGACTCATAACTGGAATAACTTCACCCCTTAAATTCACTATACCACTTATATACTTCATTGAATTAGGAACCGGTACAACATCAACCTGCTTTTCTATTGACTGTACAAGATTGATATCTACTCCAAACTCCTGATCTCCAAGTCTAAATACAACTGGTCTAATATAATCTGCCATAATTGCTCCTTTCTGCTTATATATGTAAGTTATGCTT
>ERZ779875.2016-NODE-2016-length-11735-cov-6.262329_pt1 | contig 11735 bp, 6 predicted proteins | sample MGYA00511246_ERZ779875 | MGnify/ENA primary metagenome ERZ779875 (study PRJEB29588, sample SAMEA2155093) | human gut metagenome | biome: human gut; feature: human-associated habitat; material: faeces | place: Denmark | collected 2008/2010 ... | reverse complement strand
TCCTGGAGGCATACCGGTTCCGGGGCTACGCAAAGGGCGTTCGCGGCATTCATATCATCTCTTTCCTGACTGGAACCTCGTGGGGAACGATTGCAATCATGGTTCCCATCATCGCGCCCCTTGCCCTCTCCGTCAGCGGCGGCGAGCTAAGCACGGTAGTCTATGACGCCGTTGCAACAATCCTCGGCGGCGCAACCTTTGGCGACCATTGCTCCCCCATTTCGAACACCACCATTCTCTCCTCCTTGGCTGCAGGATCGGACCACATTGCACATGTAAAAACACAGCTTCCCTATGCTCTAACCTGTGCTGCAATTGGCTGCATCGGGTATTTGATTATTGGCCTCACACTGTAATCCTTTGCTCAACAAAATGTGCGGCGGTTCTCATTGAACCGCCGTACAAATAAATGAAAGTAAGTTTCTGATATACCTGCTTTCCGCCAAAGTGCGGATGGCCACAAATTAGCTTCAGTTGAGGCTTGGGATGCCTGCTGCTTCAGACTAATAGGCATAGCTTTTTATCTCACTGTTGGCTGCCTTTAACAATTCAGGTTTGTGCGGCGAAAGTCTAGAAAGCTTTCGCCGCACTACCTTGATGAGAGAGATAGAGTGTCTTCAGAAGCGACACTCGGCGGCAAAGGCGTGCCCTTCGAGCCCTTCGCCATGCGCCATTCTGTTGACAAGGGGAGCGATGAGGTGGGAAGCCTCATCCGTCATGCTCTGGTGCGTGCAGGTCTTGAGGAAGGTTCCAACATAGACGCCGCCCGTGTATCGCGCGGCCTTTACGGTCGGCAGAGTATGGTTCGTTCCGGAGGCGTAGTCGCCAAAGACCTCCGCTGTGTTTCCACCGATAAAGAGTGAGCCGTAGTTATGCAGTCGTTCAATGACACGTTCATTGTCTGCCAGATTGATCTCAAGGTGCTCCGGGGCATAGCGGTTAGCCATGTCAATAGCCTCATCCAGACTGTCGAGCAGGATTACCTCACCGAAGGTGTCCCAAGACTGGCGGGCGATCTGTGCCGTCGGCAACCAGGAGAGCTCATCCTCCACCGCACGGATAACCGCGTTTGCGGAGGCCTCGTTTGTTGAGAGAAGAATAGCCTTCGCGTTGGGATCGTGCTCGCATTGAGCAAGAAGATCAGCTGCGAGTGTCTTCGGGTCGGCGTTCTCGTCGGCGATGACCAGTACTTCGCTGGGACCGGCAACAAAGTCGATGCCAACCTGTCCGTAGCACTGGCGCTTGGCCTCAGCGACGTACTGGTTGCCGGGACCGACAATCACGTCGACCGGAAGAATGCTCTCGGTACCATAGGAGAACGCTGCAATGGCCTGCACGCCGCCGAGAGCGTAGATTTCGTCCGCGCCGGCGAGATCCATGGCGACAAGTGTTTTGTCGTTGATCGTTCCGGTGCCGTGCGCGACCGGCGAACAAGTCACGATACGCTTGACTCCCGCAACCTTGGCAGGAGTGATGAGCATCATGGCCGAGGAGTAGAGCGGGAAGCGCCCGCCAGGGACATAGCAGCAGCAAGACTGCACGGGGATGACGCGATGGCCGAGTAAGATGCCGGGGCGCGGCTGGAATTCGGGCAGGTCATGGATGGTCGCTCGCTGTGCCTCGGCGAACGTGCGGATGTTGGCGAGCGCAGACTTCATATCGTTGAGTTCCTGTTCGCTTACGTGGGAATAGGCATCGTTGATCTCCTCGCGACTCACGCGGAATACAGGACGGGCAAAACCGTCGAACTTTTCGCTGTAGGAACGAAGTGCCGCATCACCGTTGGCGACGACGTCTTCAATGATTTCGGAAACGGTTTTGCGCAGTGCGCTGAGGTCTTCCTTCGTGCGTTCTTTACCGGTTTTGATATGTTTCATAATATATGCTCCTTTTACGATTTGCAGGTTTGTTAGCGGTGGTCAGAAGATGAGGGGAATGACGTACAGCAGAACCGCGATAATACAGAATGCGGCTACGATGCTCTTCCACAGGAGGTATTCCTTGTCCATTTTTGCACGTTCCTCCGGGGAGGGAGGCGCTTCATCGGTAATGGAGTCGTTAATGTTCAGGATGTTGCTGTCACCATATTTAGCGTGGCAGATGTAGTAGACCACAAGGCCGACCACGCACCAGATGATACCGGAGACAATGGCATAGCGGTCAAGCTGGAAGAGCATGATCGCGTAGATGAGGATGCTGACAGGCACGCCGACTTCAATGAGCGGTGCCTTGTACGGACGGCCCAGCTCGGGGTGACGCTTACGTAGACCAAGCGCGGCGGCGATACCGATGATGTAGTAGAAAAGGTCGGCAAACAGGCTGACCGAGGCGACAAATGTGATCGGATAGAATACGAGAACGAGCGAGAGCGCGCCGAGGAACAGAATGGACACCCACGGCGTCTGATAACGGGGGTGAAGTCTGGCGAAGACCTTGGGCATTGAACCCTCGCGCGCCATAGCGAAGAGGTAGCGCGGCGGGACGGCGATGCTGGAGTTCAGCGTAGAGAAGTCGCCGCCGAAAGCGATACCCGCAGCGAGAAATGCCATCGGTAGACCGAGAATGCCGGCCATAGCCATGCCGTCGGCGAATGGGGCGGAGGCATCCGCCAGCTCACCGAGATGCTCAGGCGGGACAATGCCGACGAGGAACCACTGGAAGATGGCGTTGACTGCGAAGACAATGAAGGGGGAGAGCTTCAATGCGCGCGGCAGGTTGATGCGCGGGTGCTTGATCTCTTCACCTAGTGCGCAGCAGGTCTCAAAACCTGCGAAGCACCACCAGATCATGGCGACCATGCCGATAAAGCTCCAGCCGGAGAGACCGTTCATACTCTCGGGCAACACCATATAAGAGGGAAGGTGAATGTTGGGGATCATCATCAGAGCCCAGATAATGGCAACGCCCCAGAAGAAGAACATGAAGCCGTTTTGGAGGCGGCCCGTCATTTCTGTGCCGTGGATGTTCGTGACGATGAAAAGGACAATAGGGATGGCCGCGAGCAGCACATCGCTGATCGGGAGTTCCACGCCGAACGCCCTGAACAGCGTTTTGAAGTAGAAAGAAAATGCCAGCGCCTCACCGGAGGTGACGGCGACGAGCGATGCGATGAAGTTCCAGCCTGCCAGCATACCTGCGGCCTTTCCGAGTCCGAGCTGCGCGTATTTGTACGTGCCGCCTGCGAACGGGAGGGCTGCGCTCATCTCCGCATAAAGGTGAGAGGGATATACGCTGATGACCATGGCCATAAAGGTTGCGAGGATGACGGCGGAACCCATAGAGCCGACGATCTGCGCGCCGGTTGTGAACAGGCCGACGCCGACAACAGTGCCGACCGTAATGGTAACGGCTTCGCGCATACCAAGCGTGCGTTTCAGCGTTTCATTTTGGGGTGTGCTCATAAAGATATCCTCCTTGCAATCAAATTTTCTTTGTGCGGTGACCGGTCTTAAGCATCCTGCACTTAGGTTGTTTACAGAATAAACGGTCAAGTATGCTCTATGTCAATCTGCTGTTTTTGCCAAATCAGCAAAAAGTGTTGAGTATACTCAAACTTTTTGCTAAACTGAGGAAAGATAGCGGAAAGGGAGGGAAGCCGACTCACGGCGAAGGCATGAAGATCGGACAAGTGGCGCAGCGCTACAGTATTTCGAGGGACAATCTCTATTACTACATCAACTACGGACTGCTTGTCCCACCGCGAATGGATAAGCAGTATGTATTCGACGATGAGACGCTGAACGATCTTGAGCGCATCCTCGAACTGAAGGAACTCGGTTTTACGCTCGCGGAGATTCATCATATCCTTTCACTCTTCCGCATCTCTGACATGGAGAAGACCGGCTTTCGGGAGGAATTGCGCGTCATCTACGCCAAGCGACGCCGCGGCTGTCAAGAGGAGATCGCACATCTTGAGAGAATATCCGGCGTTCTGTCGCAAAAGATTGAAGCGCTCTCCACCGTGGATACGTCGGAGTACCGGCGGACGGGGCTGCCGCTGAGCATGCTCGGCCTTATCCAGTGCCCACATTGCAAAAAGCCAATGGCCATCAGCAATGTGACGATGGATACAGAGTATATTTTCGAAGCGGACATGGATTGCCAGTGCGGGTATCACGCGGATGTGTGCGATGGTATCCTGCTCACACCGAACCGTTACGAGGGAAACGACGACACGCCGGATGTCCATCGTTTGATGTATAAGGACTTGCCCGCAGGGATGATTAGTCTTTTTCAGAGCGCATACAATTTCATGAAGCGGCAGATTGACGGGGTCAACCTGAGCGGGAAAATCGTAATGGAGAGCTATATCAATGCATGGTTCTTCTTGTATACGCATCAGGGTATCTTCGATTCCGATGGGCGCTATATCATCGTCGACAAATACCCGGAGACGTTGGCGATGTATAAGGCGCTGATGGAGCGGGAGAATTACCACCTTCCGATTCTCTACATTGCCGACAGCACGCTGGACCTGCCGCTGTGTCCCAGTTGCATCGACGTCAATATCGACTTCTTTGCGACAAATGAGCACAATTTTTACCGCAGGAGCTTTTTCTATGAGGAGTTGACACCGCTGCTCAAGCCGGGCGCGTGGATAATCGGGACATATTTCTACTTCGAAAACGGCTGGCGCTCCATGCAGAAGCTGCTGAGTCAGTATCCAAAGTGCAGCGACAACAACTTCTCGCTGCAGTATTTTCTGAAAATGGCGAATGAATCGGGTATCGTCATCGACAAAAAGGAAATCTGCGGACCCAGCATAGACTCTGGGAACAACATTGGCTTCAGCTTCCATCAGAAGGGGGAAAAGCTCTATCTGCTGCCCTACACCGCTCACCGTGCACTGCCGGGGAGGATGGGATGAGGACGAACGTACTGCGGTACTGAACTATGTTTATATGATCACTGGCAGTAGAAAGGAATATGGATGGCTTCGCGGTGACAGAGCAGACCGAGCTTGACGTATCCGTTTACTCAGCGGCGAAGTCTCTGTTGCGAATCTGGTCAGGGAGATATTGATTCGTCCGTCAAAGGCAGTGTGATATGGGATACAGCGTTGATTTCATTTCCTTTGACTGCTATTCCGATACGACGGTTTTGATCAACAAGTTTGGCATCAGAGACGAAGAAAAGTCAAATGAAGTTGAGGGTGTGATTACTTCTGCCCGCTATACTAAATGGTTGAGCGCTCCAGAAGTCAAAGATTTTGACTTTGCATATTACAAGGAAATCCACCGCTTTCTTCTTTCCGTGAAGGAAGTGGCAGGATTCAATGAGCGTTTTTGACCCACACCGTGACCCACGCGGGGAAATGAGCGGGTGGAAACAACGGAACAAATAGGGCAAGACATGCGCAATATGCGAGGCGGAAAGGCTCCAAAATCCCTGAAAACCGTCAAACGGAGTGTCTGGATACACTTCGTAATCAGCAGGTCATGTGTTCGAGTCACACCACCAGCTCCAAAAAAGCCCTGAAATCTCAACGGTTTCGGGGCTTTTGCTTTTTTCAGTATATCTGCAAAGGGCATTTTTGTGTCTTATTTGTGTCTTACAGTCGAAAAAATGTGTTTCGGCGGGCAAAAAAGCCGGTCAGGATCAACACCTGACCGGCTTTTCATTTTGCCGCTGCTTCTCATGCCGTAGCGCCCTTTTTCTTCTGGTTCGGCACAATAATGTCGGCGAACTTCTCTGTGATCTGCGCCGCCTTTTCATCCGCCGACGCGATGACATGCGCGTAAATATTGGCGGTCGTGCTCACCTGAGCATGTCCCAAGCGGCGGGAGACTACGACGAGCGGCGTTCCCTCTGCAATCAGCAAGGAAGCGTAAGAATGTCGGAGGCTGTGCACATGGATCTCCGTGAATCCGTTCCGCCGCGTAAAATCTCCAAACCAGCTTGACAGTGCGTCGGGGTGAATCGGCGCGCCCTCGTCATTGGTAAAGATCCGCCCGTCCTTGTCCTTCCATCTGTCCCCGCAAAGCGCGCGTTGCTCTTCCTGCCACTCCTGTACCTGTCGCAGAACGAAAAAGGCAGAGCGCGAGAGCTTCAGAGGCCGTGCAGATGTTTTGTTCTTCGGTGTGTCCGTGTAGATCCCTACCCCCGGAACATAAGAGGATGTCTGCACAATGGTGACCGTTTCGTTTTCGAAATCGACATCCGACCAGCGCAGCCCCAGTAATTCGCCACGCCGTAGGCCCGATAAGAGATCAAAGGAAATAGCCGCGCGATATTTGGCAGGCTCATTTTGCAGCAGCTCCAACAGCCGCCGCGCGTCCTCTTCGTCAAGATGCGCAGCCTCTTTTGGCATCAGCTTTGGCAACTCGGCATTTGCCGCAGGATTGAATGGGATGAAGCCCCATTTTCACAGCTTTCGTCAAGATAGATGAAATGAGTCTGTGATAACCTCGCACGATGTTCGCATCAAGTGTTTTACGCTTCTCAACGTCAATAAACAGATCCAAGCGCGAACGGCCAAGCGCTTCCGCAATTTTGTCCGCGCTGTGCATGGTGACATTCTTGCCCGCAATCGCCGCTTGTACCGTGCACACGCCGAGTCCCGTCTTCTCAGAAGTGGATACTCGTGTGCGCCCTTCCTTTTTCAGCAGTGCTGCGAGATCCACGCGAGCGCGGCTCTTCACGTCAAGCCGTATGCCGACTTCCTGCAAGTTCGCATAGGGCTGATGAACTCGCTGAAAGCGCAGGCCGAGGAAACGATCCTCACGGAACTGGTGTTCAGCTAAATATGTTCGATGCCCCTGCTGGGGCGCAGATGTCCTTCTTCCCCTCAGAGGCAGAACAAATTCAATCCATCGCAGAAGCGGAGAGTGTAACACCCTCCGCTTTTTCTATGTTCATTTCTCAGGATGATATTGACCACATCCTGCGCGCGGGCGGTAATGCGGATGCAGCGCGGATGAAAATTGCTGCGGAATTCTCCAAGCAAAAGCCTTTAGAGGATCGCGCGGCATTTCTGAAAGCTCTTTACTACGGCGGCAACGGCCTGATTACGGATAACGGCAGGCTTTCCGCATGGTACGGGGACGATGGTATCCATATTGCAACCGGAGATACCTCTCGCTATCTTCGTTCTGCCCAAGTGATAGGCTGGGCAGATGCGGCGGAGCGTATTGAGGAACTTCTGGACGGCGGCGCATTTGCCACCAATCTTGAGGTCACGGAAGCCCCGCGCTATGAGCGGCTGGGTATTGCTGTGGATGTCTGGAACCTTTATCACGATTTCTCGGATGAAGCAAAGTCGCTGGGGTATCTGTCCTGCTTGGGTAATATCCATAGCACCAGCTTTCCAGAGGAAACGGAGCGTCTGACGGACGATCTGCTGAATCCGGCGTTCCGGGATAGGCTCCTGTCGGAATACAAGGTATTCATGGACGCCTACCGCGAAAACCGTGCGCTGCTGCGCTTCCATTACCACAAGTCGCAGGCACTTCTCACACGTTTGGAAGATTTGTCCCTTCCGCGAAAGGAATTCCGCTCCGATATGGAGGCTATTCCAGAAACCGGCAGGTTTATCACCGAAGATGAAATTGCGGCTTCTCTTGCGAACGGAAGCGGCTTTGAGGGTGGAAAGACCCGCATCCATGAGTTTTTCCAGACTCCGCACACGACAAAAGAGAGCGCTGATTTTCTGAAAAAGGAATACGGCATCGGAGGACGCACCCATGCTGTATCCAGAGAAAGCGGCAGCTATGAAGATCACGGCAGCAAAGGCATCACGCTGAAAAAAGCGGGCTGTGCAGATGTTCAGATGAATTGGAACAAGGTCGCTTCGCGCATCTCGGAGCTGGTTCGGTTGAACCGCTACCTTACGCCGGATGAGCAGGCAGCCTATGACAAGGAAATGGCGCAGGACGCCATGCGGAACGCGGTTTATAACGACTATAACGACGTAAAGGCGGCGCACCCCGATGAAATTGTGCTGTATCAGGTTGGGGACTTCTTCGAGCTGTATGGCGAGGATGCGCGGGCAGTTGCAGATGATCTCAGCCTTGAGCTGACGCGCCGCAATTTGGAGGGAGTAGGCCGTGTTACCATGTGCGGCTTCCCTGCAAAGGATTTGGAGAAATACGTTGAAAAGCTGCGGGAAAAGCATGATGTAACAATTTCGCGCATTGGCGATTCCGGCCATGAACACACGGCATATACGCTTCCGTCCATCGACCACGAGGCAGAACAGGCCATCAATGCCTATGAAGCGGAGTTCGGCGCGGATGGGACGCGGGTGTTCCGCGACCCCGCCGCCGAGCTGCCACCACAGCCTACCGTGCGAGAGCTGTTTGACGGGTACAAGCTGACCGTCGGCAACTCGCTTTCCAAAGATACGGCTTTTGTCAATGCCTGCCGCAATTCAGACCGCCAGAACGCTTATCTGGAGGGTGCGGACGCTATCCGTCGTATTGTCACGGCATCTGATGATCTCCAGCTTGTCCGCCTGTACTTTGATATGCCCGCGTTCCATAACCGGCTGCATCAGGAGCTTTTGGAGGAACTGTATCCCACGCTGGCAGCGACGGTCGCACCCTCTCCCTATCAGATCACACAGGAGGACATTGACAACGCGCTTCTGGATTGGCACAACAACCTAAAGGGCAAGCAGGAAGTCGCACTATATATGCAGGCGCATGGGCGAGAACGCAGCACCGCCGCATGGCTGGCTGCAAAATATGGCTGGGAAGATAGCAAAACTCCCATGTATATCCATGTAGGAAACGCCGAGCCGGTGACGCTCACATGGGCGCAGGTACAGCGGCGGTTGGCACAGCTCATCCGCGAGAATAAATTTTACGATGAGAATGAGCGACTGCGGTTATTTTCACCTGACCGATACTCCATTCGTCTGCATCCCGGCGAGGGCGGAATTACCGGCATTTGGGATGAGGTGTTGGAACGGTTCTGCGGAGATGGGGAACAAACGCTCCGCTTTGCAGAACAGAATAACGCCATTGCTTACTTGGATGGCATCAAACGGGATATGGGAATTGAGCTATCCCCTCCGGCGTTTACAACACCGCTTGGCTATACTTATCATATTGGAGATCGCATTTCATCCATAGAGTTAGACCACATAGCAGCAGTCGGCGTTATCGCGCGTGTAGATGAAGATCACGTCTGGCACACGTTACCGAACGTACCCGGACAGGAACCTGTCAGCATCGACCGCAATTCCTTTGAACGCTACCTCGACACCAGATATTTCGAGGTTTCTGAACCGGAGCCGCAGCGCGTCATTGCGGCGCAGCACACAGAACAGCCAACCCCGGAGACGCCGCAAGCGGTTCAAAACCTTATGGGGCAGCGCGTGGAAATTGATGGTAAGCTCTATAATGTTGATTCCGCAGATGAAACTGTCGCGCATCTCAGCGTCGTTTCATCCTCCAGCGAGAGCAATCACGATCCGGAACACAGAACCGAACCGGTTTCTGCTGTCCTCACACGAATTGCAGATCAGGGTCGTGAGCTTGCGCCGAATATTTCGGCATATCAGGCGCTTCGTGCAGAGCATCCCGAAAAGCTCATCGGTGTCCGTGTCGGAGAACGGCTGCTTTTTTATGACGCGGATGCAGAACGCGCCGCCAGCGCTTTGAATCGCCGCCTGCTGCAACGCGATATTCCCGGTATGGGCGAAACCGCTGTGACCGGCTATGATTTTGGACAATGGGCAAGCGCCGCAAAGCGGCTGCTGGAGCATGGACACAGCTTCGTGTTTGCGCAGCCAAATGAAACCGACGGCTATGATGTTATCAACGAGGCCGATGCCAAGGAGTATATCCCCATTGGCATGGAGCTGGAGATTGACGGACGGAAGTTTGTCATTGACAGCGTAAATTTCGGCACGGATGAAGTATCTCTGCGCGATGTGACTTTTCAAAACAGGCAGGGCTTTCCCATCTTCCGCGCTGAACACATTGCGTTTGTACGCTCGTTTGTTGAAGAACAGGAACAGGAGCAGCCGCAGCCCATCGCCAAACCCGTCGCGTTCTATCCCGCCGAGAAAACACACTTGCCCTACGACATAGAAATCAAAACGCTGCACATCCCGGAACCGGAGCATGACCCGCCCTCTGCGGAACCCGCCAAGCCTGAACCGCCTGCCATGAGCGAGGAAGAAGCTCTGATTCTGGAGCAGGAAGGACGCGCGGCGCTTTCGGAAATGGGCGAGTTTGTGCCTGATTTTGATGATGCCATCTCACAGGCCGAGATCGACGAGCCTCCCGCACACCGTCCTGCGGTATCTATCCCCGTTGACGGCGAGTGGCAGGGCTTTCCCAGCGTTGCCGCTGCGGAGCAGGCCGCTTACGCTGACTTCAAGGCGGCAAGCCACCGCGACGCGCAGAATTTCCACATCACCGATGATGCCCTCGGCGTCGGCGGCGCAAAAGCAAAGTTTCGGGCAAATATGGCGGCGATCCACCTCCTGCAAGAGCTGGAGTTTGAGGGCTTACAGGCCAGCCCGGAGCAGCAGGAAATCCTCTCCCGCTATGTGGGCTGGGGCGGTCTTGCGGATGCTTTTGATGAAACCAAGAGTGCCTGGGCGAAGGAGTATGCGGAGCTGAAAACCCTGTTGTCAGAGGAAGAGTATATTTCTGCAAGAGAAAGTACCCTGAATGCCCATTACACCAGTCCTGTGATTATTCAGGAGATTTACCGGACATTGCAAAGAATGGGATTTAAAAAAGGAAATCTTTTAGAGCCTTCGATGGGAATCGGCAACTTCTTTGGTATGCTGCCTGAGACGATGCGGGAGAGTCATCTGTATGGTGTTGAGCTGGATAGTCTGACAGGAAGAATTGCAAGACTACTATATCCCAAAGCCAATATTACCGTGGATGGATATGAGAAAACCACATTTCCGAATGATTTCTTTGATGCTGCCGTTGGCAATGTTCCATTTGGTCAGTACAAGGTGGCAGATAAGAAATACGATAAATACAACTTTCTGATCCATGATTACTTCTTTGGAAAAACGTTAGATCAGGTGCGTCCGGGCGGTGTGATTGCATTTATCACCAGTAAGGGAACGATGGATAAGGAAAATCCCAAGGTACGAAAGTACATTGCACAGAGGGCTGAACTATTTGGGGCAGTCAGACTTCCCAATACCGCATTCAAAGCCAATGCCGGAACAGAAGTGACATCGGATATCCTTTTCTTACAGAAGCGTGACCGTATCGTAGACATAGAACCGGACTGGGTGCATCTTTCACAGGATGAGAACGGCATATCCATGAACAGCTATTTTGTGGAACATCCGGAGATGGTTGTTGGCTCTATGGAAATGGTAAGCGGACCGTATGGAATGGAGAGTACCTGTGTGCCGGATGATTCACTTCCTTTTGACGAGCAGTTACAAAAGAGTCTGTCTTTTATCGAGGGTTCTTATGAAGAAATTGAACTGGAAGAACTGAATGAGGAGTTGATAGCAGAGGTTATCCCTGCCGTGCCGGAAGTAAAGAACTTTAGCTATGCGCTGATTGATGATCGGCTGTACTATCGGGAAAACTCTTTGATGCGTCCGGTGGAAGCTTCTGAGGGAATGCTTGAGCGAATCAAGGGCATGGTTGCCATAAGGGACTGCACACGGGAGTTGATCCGGTTACAGTTAGAAGATTATCCAGATGAGCAGATTCATTCCCGGCAGAAACAGTTAAATGACCTGTATGATTCTTTTGCAAAAGACTATGGAAGGATTTTTTCAAAAACCAATAAGCGGGCGT
>ERZ779875.2009-NODE-2009-length-11773-cov-24.320874_pt1 | contig 11773 bp, 10 predicted proteins | sample MGYA00511246_ERZ779875 | MGnify/ENA primary metagenome ERZ779875 (study PRJEB29588, sample SAMEA2155093) | human gut metagenome | biome: human gut; feature: human-associated habitat; material: faeces | place: Denmark | collected 2008/2010 ... | reverse complement strand
ATGTCTTATCGAGCATTTTGGCAACGCAGATGCCGTGCCGCAGCCGCCGGAGCGGCGCTTAAGCCGTCAGGCGGGAATTGTGCGGTATTGCCCTTACTCTTTTGTCACAAACACCAGGCCTGCGCAGCCGGGGCCGGCGTGAGAGGCAATGGCGGGGCCAAGGCGGGCAACGCGCCCGCCGGTCATGTGCAGGTTTTCGTGCATGTAATGGTGGAGGGGGGCCAGCACACCTTTTTCGTCCGAATACAGCAGAGCGTACCCGTACCGAGGGTCCACCCCGCCCATCTTTTCAATGTTCTTAAACATTGCCACAAACGCGCCGGGGCGGCCGCGGGCCGTGTCCGCTAGCTTGATCTGCCCATCCACGACCGAAAGCACCGGCTTGACACCCAGGGCACCGCCCACCAGCGCCACCGCGGCGGGCAAACGCCCGCCTTTGTGCAGGTGCTTCAGGCTGTCCACTACGGCCAGAACGCGGATGCGCTGCTTGAGCTGTTCCAGCTCAGCGACAATCGCGTGCGCGGGCAGGTGCTCCTCGTCGCGCAGGCGCAGCGCTTCGCGAACCAGGATGGCCTCGCCCTGGGATGCCGTGCGGGAATCCACAAAAAAGACATCCTCAAAATCGCAGCTTTCCGCTGCCAGCCGCGCGCACTGATAGGTGCCGGACAGGTTAGAACTGATCAAAATGGCAATTACCTGATCGCCGTTCTCCTTGGCATCCTCAAAAATTGTCATAAAGGATTGGGGGCTGGGCTGGCTGGTGCGGGGGGGAACCTTGTCCACTTTCAGATGTGCATAAAATTCATCAGCCGTCAGCTCCACACCGTCCAGCCCGCCGGTGCCATCGGCAAAGGTAACGGACAGGGGCACAGTGTACACGCCGGGACGGGCACTGTCGGTCGCGGTCAGATCGGAAGCGGAATCAGTCAGAATACGAATCATGCGGAAAAACCTCTTTCTGTGCGGCAGCGCCCGGCGGCAAAAAACAGCGCTGGGATGCAACATGATTGGGTGGTAAGCAATCGTGAATACACATAATTTTAACACAATAAAAAAAAATGTCAAATATTTGAGCAAATATTTACAAAAAGGTAAAAAAACAGCCGCACATCAGCGTGCGGCTTGGGGAATATGAGCAATAAAATTTTAAAATCAGACAGCTGTACAAAATATTTTGTACAGACGTATAAAAGTTCGGATGCTGTTGGTGGATGGTTCAGATGTTGTGTGAGCGGCAAATTTCGCAATGTAGGGGGGATTGCATTAGGTTGACGGGCGGCCAATGAAAGTGTGTGGCTAGAAAGCCAAACGCACGACAGGGGAATGGTTTATTCCGCTGAATTTAAGTTGGCGGCGGAGAACCGCCCTTCAGTCACCTGTGGTGACAAGCTCCCCGCGGGGGGAATATCGCAGAGAGACAGAAGGGGCCGGGGCGCTGTTTGCGCTGGACGCGAGGCGGTCTGAAGGTTCCTTACCACCAACCTTAAAAATCAATCTGTAGGGGTCAATGCTTGCATCGTCCCGTAGACTGGCCCTGCCGGACATCTCAACTCGAAAATAGGGCAAACGCCTTACCGCACGCCATCGCGCAGGCGCTGTACGCAGGCGGTGATCACAGCAGCAGCGGTGTCGATTTCTTCCGCCGTGTTGGCGGCATCCAGCGTCAGCCGCAGGGTGCTTTTGGCTTGGGCGGGAGTCAGGCCAAGGGCCAGCAGTACATGGCTGGGTTCCACCGCACCGGCGGAACAGGCAGAGCCCGCGGAAGCGCAGATCTTGGCCTCGTCCAAAAGCAGCAGCAGGGTTTCGGCCTCCACGCCGTCAAAGGTAATGTTCACATTGCCGGGCAGGCGCTGGGCCGCATCGCCGTTCAGGTGGGTGCCGGGAATGGCCAGCAGCTGCTCCGTCAGGCGCTGGCGCAAATCCAGGCAGCGGGCTGTGTTGGCGGGCAGGTTGGCATCCGCCTGGGCCAGTGCCGCAGCAAGGCCCGCGATGGCGGGTACGTTCTCAGTGCCCGCGCGGTGGCCGCGCTCCTGGCCGCCGCCGTACAGCACGTTCTGCAAGGCAATACCGCGCCGGGTATACAGCGCACCGGCTCCCTTTGGCCCGTGGAACTTGTGGCCAGAAAGGCTGAGCAGGTCAATGTTCATGGCCTGCACATCAATGGCCAGGTGCCCGGCAGCCTGTACAGCGTCAGTGTGGAACAGCGCGCCGCGCTCCCGGCAGAGGGCACCAAGTTCCGCAATGGGCTGCACGGTGCCGATTTCGTTGTTGGCAAACATGATGCTGACCAGGCAGGTGTCCGGCTGCAAGGCGTCCGCCAGCTGCTGCGGGGTGATAAGCCCGGCTGCGCTCGGCGGCAGCAAGGTTACAGTGAAACCCTGCGCCTGCAGCGCCTGTAAAGTATGCAGCACGGCGTGGTGCTCGATCTGGGTGGAAATGATGTGCCGTTTGCCTGCGGCAGCGCCAAGGGCGGCACCGGTGTATAAAGCCTGTACGTCGGATTCGGTGCCGCCGCTGGTAAAGGTGATTTCCGCCGGGCGCGCGGCGTGCAGTACGCGGGCCACCGTGCGGCGGGCGTCCTCCACCAGCTTGCGGGCCTGCTGGCCGGGGCGGTACAACGCGGACGGATTGCCCCAGGCATCCTCCAGCGCGGTGCGCATGGCATCCAGCGCAGCGGGGCAGGGGCGCGTGGTGGCAGCATTATCCAGATATATCATGGAAAAATCCTCCCGGTAACATGGTGGTGCAGGATTTTGGGGTGTTTGCTGCTAGCGCAAACGGGAACTTGTCGGAGTGAAACTCCTCCATCTTGCTGACGCAAGACCGTTCTGTCGCTTGAAAGCCCCACTGGGGCTTTCATTGCTTCACTTCGTTTCGCAAACGCGAATTTGATAAGCTCCTCTAAGAGATTATGTTTCAATTTTCTTCTATGTATTTCACTACTCTATCTATATTTCCGCTTTCATATTCATCATGTGTTAATTTGAAACACTCATCCTTACTAACACTGCTGTAGTCTATATACCTAGCAATATCTTCTGGAATTAAAAACAAGTTTACTCCTTCTCGTTTCAGCGATTGTAAATCTCCGTGATTGACATCAACAATTACTTCCGCTTCCCAATTTTTTGCTTTAATTACAGACTGTAAATTTTCTTTTAATACAGTACTTCTCTTTTTTTTAAAAATATTAAAATGTCCATCATGTCCAACCTGTGAATTTCTCCCATTAGTTACATAGGGTACAATGGCTATTTTTTTTATCATTAACTTGTCCTCCTTTTCCACTTCTTATAACTTCCGATTTACAGGTGCAGGCGTTTTTCAAACTCTGCCAGCAGGCTGCGGCCCTTGAAGATGACCAGCCCCAAAAAGGTGATCATGCTGATGACCAGGCAGATGACCCAGGCCATTGGCGGGCGCACGCTGTGGCGCAGCGTTAAGCCGATATACGGCACCACGCCCACCACAATGTTCAGCAGCAGGTAAACCAGGCCGTTCTCGGTAAAGCGGCGGTTGACAAAGGCAAAAATGAAGTTCAGCACCAGGGTAACGCTGCACAAGATCGGCACAATGGCGTCAATGGCAATGCCGTTCCACCCGGCGTAATAATCCGCAAAGGTCACGATCAGCGAAGTGCCGATCAAAATCTGGAACAGCAGCTTCGGGGCGTTGCGGCCCTGGCGCAGCAGTGCGCGCAGCAGCATCAGCACCCCCACCGCGCCGGTCAGCACCAGCAGGCTCCAGTGCATATGCCTGCCTTCGATCATGATGTAATCCACCACGCCGCAGATGACCGCCGCCCCCAGCAGCACAAAGGCAGCGATGCGGTAAAACAGCGATGTCTGCCGCGCGGGCGGCACCACCTTGGGGTAGCGGTCCGGTTCCGGCGTGCCGACAAGGGGGTTCTGGCACAGCGGACAGTACTGTGCGCTGCCGCCAACCTGGATATGGCAATGGGGACAGGTTTTCATTCTCCATCCACCTCCGTTGCATACAGTGTAATATCCAACCCTTCGGCAGAAAGGCGGCGGTAAAAGTTTTTCAGCATCTCGGTGCTGCGGAACGCCCAGGTGGTGCCCAAAACAAGATCATCCCCATAGGAACAGACCGTGGTGAACGCGGTAGTCGAACTGCAGAACGCCGTAAAGCCTTTGATGTAGGGCTGCAGCTCTTTTTGCAGTGGGATGCGCCCCATGTTGGAGATGGTCAGGGTAACTTTTTTGGCTTCCAGCGTATTGAACAGGTTAACCACCGCGTTTTTGATAAAGAGCGGCACCAGTTTGATACCAGGCATCTGTTCCAGCTTTTCAAAGCCGTCCATGCGGGCCTTGACCCGCTCGTCCTTCAGGGCTTCCCGCAGTTTGGCGTCAAAGCCTTTGGCCAGGGTTTCCAGCGTTTCGTCCCCCCGGAATACCCAGCTGATGCGGATGGAGTTGAAAAAGTTGCGGGCGGTCTCGGTTCCGTAATAGCTGCGCAGGTTGACCGGCAGGCTGACCGAGATGACCTTACCGCGTTCCAGCGCCGGCATTTCCTGATAAGCCGCCAGCATCTGGGCAGCGGCCAGGTAGCTGGTCATCGTTACCCCCATGGCGTGGGTCTTGGCCAGCACCTGGGCGGTAGAAAGGTGGGCTTCAAAAAACTGGGACTGGTCATACGGCAGTTTGCGGCCATGCAGGTGGAAAGACTTTTTGCGGTTCAGCGGGTCTTCCTCCGCCGCTTTGGACGCCGTATAGTACTTGCGGAACGCATCCTGGGCCGATTCGCCCTTGCTGGCGCGCTCTTCTCCGGGAACATTGGCCAGTTCGGGATTTTTCAGCTGCAAATAATTGTGCACCAGCGTTTTCAGGAACACCATCCCGCCGTTGCCATCGCTGATGGCGTGGAACATTTCCACATTGATGCGCGCGCCGTAATAGCTGACGCGGTACAGCAGTTCGTTTTTGATCTGCGGGCCGTACAGCATGGCACAGGGGGCCAGCGTTTCCGGCACCGCCTGCGGTTTCAGGTTGGTGGATTCAAAATAATGCCAGAACAGCCCACGGTGCAGCGTGACCTGGAACTGCGGGTTTTCCCGTGCGGTCTGTTCCAGGGCCTGATTCAGGCGGTCGGGATCCACATCCTCGTTCAGGGTGCAGCTGACGCGGAACACCCGCGGGTCCCGCCGGTTGATGGACGCCAGAAATACTTTGGCGACATTATCGACTTTATACCAGGTTTCGGGCAAATGGCAGCCCTCCTATCCGGCGGGGTTCCGCCGTTACAAAATTTTCTGCACAAAGCGGCCAACGCTTTCCATGGCCTGTGCGGCATGGGGGATCGGCATCTGCTGGAACACATGCCAGCATTCGGGGTATACCTCCAGCACGGCGTATACTTCCTGTTCCGTCATGGCTTTGGCAAGGTTGATAGAATCGGATTTCAATATTTCGTTCGTTCCCACCTGGATCAAAGTGGGCGGCAGCCCCCTTAAATCCGCAAACAGCGGCGAAAGGCTGGGGTCCTCCCATTCCAGGGTGCTGTTTGCTCCGCGGTAAGCGGTGCGGCAGGAATCAATATAGTCGTGGGTCAGCATGGGATCCAGCGCGGCACATTTCTGATAGGATGCCCCCTGCATCGTCATATCGGTCCAGGGGCTCATCAGCACCAGGGCACGCGGCTGGCTGCGGCCCTGGGCCTTTACGGCAAGGGCCAGTTCCAGCGCCAGGTTGCCGCCCGCCGAATCCCCGGCCACGATCACATCCCGCGCACCGATGCCCATATACATCAGGTAGTCCCAGACGCGCAGGGCATCGTCAATGGCGGAAGGATACGGCGCTTCGGGGGCAAGGCGGTATTCAAAGCTGAGTACATCGCACCCGGTGGAAAGCGCCAGTTTGCTGGCCAGCACGCGGGCATAGCCCAGCTGGCCGCAGGTGTAGCCGCCGCCATGGCAGTATAGCACCACATGGCGGCGGTCATGCCCCTGGTTCATCCGCACCCATTCCGCCGAAACATTGTTGACGGTGATGGGCGTGGTGTTGATCAACAGGTTGGGGGTAACCAAACGGCCAAACAGCTCCTGGGCGGCACGCTGGCGTTCCAGGTCCTCCGGCTGGGTAGAGCCGGTGCTGGTCACGCTGTGCACCGCCTTGATGGCTTTCATCATGGGGGTCAGGTCATCGGTCTCCGCGGCCTGTTTGCGGGCGTTGCGCAGGCGGTGCAGACGTTTCAGGGGAATACGTTTTTTCTCCTGCATAGAGCGTTCCTTTCCTTGGGGGTCAGTGGGTGGATTCAAATGCCGATTTTGGCCCGCAGGCGCACCCACAGGCTGCGCAGCAGCGGCGGGCGGGCGGCAGGCAGGCAGCAGAGCCGCCACACAGTTCGGTTTTCCGGCATGCGGCCGCTGCGGGTGTATTTGTGGTAGAGCACCGTCAGCTGGCGCATTTTCGCCTTGCCGGGCAGGTGCAGCACGCAGACGGGGTCGCAGCAGTAGTTCGTGGAAACATAATAAAAATGCCCGCCCAGCCAGTACCGGAACACATACGCGTTGGCGGCCCGCACGGGCTTGCCCGCCAGCTGGCTGCGGTAAGCCGCAGCATCCAAAATGGCTTCGTCGCCGTCCTGGCTGCGCACGCCGGTCTGCTGCATCCGGTCAAACACATTGCGGCATTCGGCCATAAAATCCTGCAGCCGGGCCGTGCTGCCCGCCACGAACTCGCCGCCAAAGTGGGTCAGCACATGGGGAGCGCCCTCCGGCCAAAGTTCATCATAGGTGTGGGAGATGCGGGCCGTCATGGGCTGGCTGGCCGCATGGGGCACCTGATACAGCAGCACCGCTTCCGCGGCTTCGCGCCAGATATCCTGATAGCCGCGCTGGGTAAAGGTATCGGAATCCAGCATCAGGTAGTTTTCGTAATGCTCGGTTTCGAGCAGATACTGCATGGCGCACAGCTTGTAATACGCCAGGGACCAGTCTAAATCCGCTTCAAAGCGGTAGTTGTCAAACGGACAGGCAATTACACGGATGCCCGCCTGGGACAGCTGCGCAGCATAGGGTTCCGGCACAGCGGTGTTGGTCACAAGGGCTGCATCGCAATTCTGGTTTTTCTGTTTTGCGCTGACAAGGCTGACCACAATGCAGCGGTAGAATACCTCGCTGCCCAGGTTGGCATTGCTGCCCTCGCGGTAGCCCTCCAGTGTGGCAAAGGCTGTAAAGATCAGGTTCATTCCATTCCCCACTTTTCCGGGAAGTTCCGGCCGCCTTACCGCATTCCCTTGTTGTCATCTTTTCCTATTATTTTATTATAGTCCTGTACGCAAGGCTTGTCTATTATTGTTGTACATTTGTTAAGCCTTGGTCTACAAACTCCGCCATTTCACAAACGCGAACTTACCATTTCCCTTTGGCAATTCGTCCGCCGACCAAAATGACAGAAAAAATAGCGGCGAAAAACAGGAACGTAAGCCAGATTGGACTTAGTACCCATAACCATGACCATGAAATCAAACCCATTACTTTTAGCACAACAAAAATCAAAGTCAAGGCAACTACGGGGTCTGTTCCTGAGCGTCTTGATTTCTTCTCCATACACTTATCACCTCGGAATCCCAATTATCGTGCCCGCATAAACCCGCAGCAGCCCAACTTTTCAAGCTCCACAAATCCCAGCGATTGATAAAACGCCACGGTTTTGGGTGTATTATCCGTTACCAGTTGGATTTGCCGGACATCCGCATACCGTTCCAGCACCGCTTTGAGCAGCGACGTGCCGATGCCCTGCCGCTGCTTTTGGGGATATATCAAAGGCAATACCGCATAATTCTAAGTGCCGATACGGCGAGCGAGGTGCGGCAGATGCTAAGCCAAAAGCGCAGATAATACTGGATGTCTTATCGAGCATTTTGGCAACGCAGATGCCGTGCCGCAGCCGCCGGAGCGGTGCTTAAGCCGTCAGGCGGGAATTGTGCGGTGCTGCCTTAGAAATAATCCCTCCACCGGTGTGGACAAAGCAGACCAAAATATTTGAGCAAGGAGACATAAAACCAATGAAGTACATGAAAAAACTCATAACACTGCTTGCCGTGCTGACGCTTGCACTGGCCATGGCCGTCCCAGCATTTGCAGAAAGCAGCACAGGAACGATAACCATTGATAATGCCGTGACGGGTACGACCTACAAGGCTTATCGTATTTTTGACTTGGAAAGCTATGATACAGACAAAAATGCGTATTCTTATAAGCTGAATTCGGCATGGAATGGCTTTCCTGCATATAGCACAACCATTGACGGCAATCTAGTGAGCGCCTCAACCTTTTTTAGCGTAAATTCGGCAGGTTATATTGAGTGGAACGATGCGAAAAAAGATGCCGGAGCGGATTTTGCAAAGCTGGCAAAGGCTTTTGTGGTTGAAAAAATATTGCATGGGATAAGACAGAAACCGCAACTGACGCTAAAGTGACCTTTACAGATTTGACACTGGGTTACTATCTGGTAGATACCAGCCTGGGGTCTCTGTGCAGTCTGGACACAACGGCGCCGAGTGTTACCATAAAAGAAAAGAACAGTGATACAACAATCGAAAAGAAAATCGTGATTACTGGTGATGAGAAGGTTGATAGCAACAGTGCAGGCATTGGTGATACCGTAAACTTTAGCATAACCATTACGGTAAAGGATGGTGCCCCGAAGGGCTATGTTCTGCACGATAAGCTCTCCGGTCTGACATTTGATCCTAATTCACTTGAAGTTAAAGTCGGAACAACAACGCTTACTGCAAATACTGACTATACCTTGGAAACAAACCCCGCAGATGGGGATTCCTTTGATGTAAAATTTAAGGATGGCAAGCTCAAAACGAACGATGTAGTCGTTGTTACCTATTCGGCGACGGTTGCAGCAAACGCCACGATTGCGGGCGCAGGCAACAAAAACACGGCAAAGCTGGTGTATAATGAGAAAGACAGCACCAAAGAAGAGACAACAACCTATGTTTGGAAACTGAATGTGCACAAATATGCGCTGGACAGTACAAACCATGAAGTAGCGCTGAGTGGTGCAAAGTTTGTACTGTACCGCATGGACAATGGCGTCAAAAAGTATGCAAAGCTGACTAACAAGAAAATCGTCGGTTGGGTAACCGATAAGGACAATGCAACAACTTTGGAAACTTCCGGCACAGGTGATATTTTGATTGAAGGTCTCAACGTGGGAACCTATTATCTGGAAGAAACCGAAGCGCCTGTAGGGTATAATAAGCTGACCGAACCCATTGAAGTTGAAATCACCGCAACGACCAGCGTCACAAGTGGGAGTGAAACTGTTCAATATAAGAATTCAAGCGAAACCTCTTATACACCAGCAACAGATGCAACTGTTAAGGTTTTGAACAACGCCGGAACGCAGCTGCCCTCCACCGGCGGCATCGGCACTACCATTTTCTATGTGATCGGCGGCGTGCTGATGGCCGTGGCTGCCGTTCTGCTGGTCACCAAAAAGCGGATGAATAACAAGTAAAGGCGCATTTGCCGTCATATACCAATCCTTATAACATTAGGGAGTAACCCATGAGAAAGAACCTCAGCACAATTATTTTAATATTGATCTTCCTCGTGGGTCTATCCGTGATGTTATATCCCTCCGTCAGCGACGCTGTCAACCGGAAGCATCAGTCCCGCGCAGTGGCTGGCTATGCCGAGGAGGTAGAACAGCTGTCAGATGCGGATTATCAGACCTATTTCGATGCTGCTGATGCGTACAACCGGCAGCTGAACACCACCCCCAATGCCTTTTATAAACCGGATCTGGTCAGCGGCTATGCGCAGACGCTCGACATCTCCGGCACGGGCATTATGGGGTATATCACGATCCCCAAAATCAGCGTTGAGCTGCCCATATACCACGGCACCGATGAGGGCGTGCTGCAGGTGGCAGCAGGCCATCTGGAAGGCAGCAGCCTGCCCGTGGGCGGTGCCGGGACCCATGCGGTCATATCAGCGCACCGCGGCCTGCCCAGTGCAAAGCTGTTCACCAATCTGGACGAGCTGGAGGTGGGCGACCGCTTTACCATCACGGTGTTGAATCGGGTGCTGACCTATGAGGTCGACCAAATCTCCATTGTGCTGCCTACTGAGATCGACCAGTTGCTTCCCACCGAGGGGATGGATTATGTCACCCTGATGACCTGCACCCCATACGGCATCAACACGCACCGCCTATTGGTGCGCGGCAAGCGGGTCGAAACTACGGAAAGCCAAAAGCATATCCGTGTGGCGGCAGATGCCTTCCGCATTGAACCCATCATCGTGGCCCCGATTTTGGCCATCCCGATGCTACTTGCGGCACTGGTCGGTGTGCTGGTTGCCCCACATCTGCGCAAGCGCAGCAAGAGAAGGAGGAAATAACATTATGAAAAGCATCCGTGATCGGTTGGCAGTGCTGCTTATGCTGTGCCTGCTGGTGTGGGGCGCTGTTCCGGCTCTTGCCGCAGAAACGGTTGATGAAACGCGCATCGGCTCCATCAAGGTATTGCTCTGTGATACCGAAACCGCAGCACCGCTGCAGGGCGGTGAGCTGACGCTGTACCGTGTGGCGAGTGTCTCTAAAAACGGCGCAGATATGAGCTTTACCTATGTAAACGGTTTCGAGAATTGCGGAATCGCGCTGGACAATGTATCCGAAAGCGCACTGGCGAGCCGATTGGCAGAAAAGGTGACACAGAATGCACAGGCAGTCACCAAGACCGTCAACGACAGCGGAATCGCCGTGTTTGGTGATCTGAAGGCCGGGCTTTACCTTATTGTGCAGAAGCAGGCAGCCGAAGGGTATGACGCCATACAGCCTTTTCTTGTGACGGTTCCAATCATGGAAAACGGGCAGTATGTTTACGATGTGGACGCCCACCCCAAAGCGGGTACTTCAAGCCGGAAAACAACGCAGACGCCGCCCACGCAGGAAGTTCTTTCTGCACTGCCGCAGACCGGACAGTTGAATTGGCCAGTCCCCGTGCTGGCGGTGACTGGCGCTGTACTGGTGGCGGCAGGTGTCGTACTCAAAAAGCGCAGTGGTCAGAATGAGAAATAAGCTGGGGAACGCCCTGATTGCGCTTGGGGTTCTGGCATTGCTGGCAGCTGTGCTGCTTATGGGCTACAACCAGTGGGACAGTACCCGCGCAGAAAAAGCAGCCGACAGTGTGCTGACCCAGCTGGAGGAATCGATCGCAGAGCCACGCACCATCTATCCCGGTGATGCAGCAGAACCCACAGCGGACACGGAGATGCCTGTTGGCACCATTGACGGCTACGACTATATTGGGTATCTCTCTATTCCGTCCATCGGGCTGGCACTGCCCGTGATGCAGCAGTGGAGCTATCCGGGGCTAAAGATCGCGCCGGGGCGGTATTCCGGCTCGCTATATACAGATGACTTGGTAATCGCGGGACATAACTATGCGCGTCACTTCAGCCCTCTGACGCATCTTACGGTGGGGACAGAAGTGCTTTTTGTTGACATGAATGACAACACATGGCATTATGCGGTCTCGGATACAGAGGTTCTGCAGCCAACCCAAATCGAGGAGATGGCGGTCAAAACGTCCGAGAGCAATTGGGATCTGACATTGTTTACCTGTACCACGACCGGTCAGGCACGATATGCGCTGCGCTGCGTCCGCACAGACGAGTGAGCATGATTCATAGTCATCACTTTCAACGGTGTACAAAGGGAACATAATAAAAACCTTAATAATGGACTGCCAATCTTACACAAAGTACCGCCCAAACGAGACTACGGGC
>ERZ779875.2008-NODE-2008-length-11777-cov-3.734516_pt1 | contig 11777 bp, 12 predicted proteins | sample MGYA00511246_ERZ779875 | MGnify/ENA primary metagenome ERZ779875 (study PRJEB29588, sample SAMEA2155093) | human gut metagenome | biome: human gut; feature: human-associated habitat; material: faeces | place: Denmark | collected 2008/2010 ... | reverse complement strand
GTCAAGTGCGCGCAGACACAAATCTCGCGATTGAAAAATTTTATTTTTCAATCTTCTCCTCTCCCTTAAAATAATGCGTACTCAGAATCTTTTTTCTTAATCGCCCAGTTCGTCACCATAACGACCACAAATCCGAAGATCGACTGGAAGAGACCCGCTGCGGAACCAAGGCCGATGCTCAGCGGCTGTCCGACCGTAATCCGATATACATAAGTGTCCAGAATGTCTGTCACGTCATACAAAAGTCCGTTGTTTCCGACGGTCTGATAAAACAGTTCAAAATTACCTTTCATGATGCTGCCCAGAGAGTAGATCAGCAGGATAATAAATGTGGGCTTGATCTGCGGCAGCGTAATGTAACGGATTCTCTTGAAAATATTCGCACCGTCTACTTTTGCCGCTTCATACAGCTCGTTATCAATGCCCATGATCGTCGCCAGATAAATAACCATACCGTAGCCGACGGATTTCCACATGTAAAACAGGATGATCAGAAACGGCCAGTACACCGGTGTGTTGTAAAAATCGATCGCCGTCCCTCCCGAGGAACGAATCATGTTATTGATCGCACCATACTGATATTCCATCAGGCTGTAGACCATGACCTTTAACATAACGTAGGATACGAAGTATGGCATAAACATCAGCGTCTGTCCGGTCTTCTTAAACCATTTTACCGTCAGCTGGCTGATCAGGATCGCAAAGAAGATCTGAAGCACATTTCCAAGCCCGATAAAGACTACGTTATATAAAACCGTATTACGGATCAGTCTGCCCATCTGGGACTGGAACAGAAATTCGAAGTTTTTCAGTCCTACAAAGGGGCTTGCCCACAGACCGTCTGAAAAATTAAAGTTCACAAATGCAAAGTAAATACCGATCATCGGCAGGTAGGAATTGATCAGAAAGAACACACACAGCGGGATCAGCATCAGAAACAGTACCCAGTTTTTCTGAAATTCTTTGATCAGCCCGTGTTCATGGCAGCGGATCCTCTCCTTCGCCTCCATCCGTTTGATCAGTCCATAGGCTGCAAGCGCCAATATCAGTTCAACTGCCAGGATCCACGATCCGGAAAAGCCCTTCATTTTCACCACATTGTTGGAATACAGGACAAAACCGTAAGAGCCAAACACCAGAAGTGCTGTCAGAAGTGTCGAGGCCTTTCCGATCACATAAGTATGAAGCTCTCCCTTCCCATCGTCCCCTTTGCTGTTGCGAAAGACCTTCCAGATATACAGAAGCTCCAGATACCAGGTTGCAACCAGCAGGATCAGCAGCAGCATTGCATACAATCCGAAAACACCTTTTCCGGAATTTTTTACAAATCCCAGCAGGGAAAAAATACTGTAGCTCGAATACAGGCTGCCTGCTGCTTCTCTTGTAATCCCCAGCTTAGCAAAAAGCTTCGGAATATTTACCAGCTGGATCCAGTCCATAAAGGGTAGGGACAGAACAAGCATCAGTCCATTCATCAGTGCCGTCACCAGCAGCCCTGTTTTTCTCCCCGTTTTCTCCTGTTCCAGACATGTATCCAACGTCAGAAGCATATTCTTTGGTTTCATAATTTCCTCTCTATTCTCCTTTTCTATTTCCCGCAATGAAAACCTTTCGGTAAAAGATCCCTGTCTGTCACGCGTTTTCCCAAAATGCTCACTACTTTTTTGCACCTATTCGATCTTTCCTTTTTATCTGCAAAAAAGCTTCTGCCGGAGGGCAGTGTAGTAACATTGCTGTCATTTTTTATCTTTTTGTTGCTTTCCTTATGCACTTTACTCATTCATCATAATCTCCGCCTCCGTTTTTCACTATACAAAAAGCTTGCGTATATGTATAAAAAAGTGCTATCATCATCTTACAATAACTCAAACCAGAAATGAGGTCAGAAATGCTGGAAAATTATGTTGCCCTATCCATAACGAATATTTTAGCCATGCTGCTATTAGCTTTTGTTGTCGGCAGAAACAACCTTCTGGACCGTAAAATGAAGCGTTTTTTTTCCACTGCCATTTTTTGCACGATACTTGTCATCCTTGCGGAAATCGGAACCTCTGTTTTTGGACAGCCGGTTGCCTCTTTTAGTCTCCCGAATATGTTTTTTAATGTGCTCGGCTTTTCACTTTCTCCATTTATTACCATTTCTCTTGCATTTGTTTTTAACCATAAAAATTACAGAAATATATTTTACCTGTTCCTTCCAGCTGTTGCCAACATGCTTTTGGCTATGCTCTCGCCAAAATTCGGTCTGATATTTTCCATTTCTCAGCAAAATGAATATTTCCGCGGACCTTGTTTTTTTGTTTATGTTGCCGCTTATATCTGGAGCATGACCATACTTTTTAAAGAAACCTTATACATCGCCAAGCGTTATCAAAACAAAGATTGCTTTGCACTGCTATTGCTGTTTTTGTTCATTCTTGGAGGAACCTCTATACAGGTTCTGTTTCCATCCATCCATACAACCTGGTCCTGCGTTTCCTTATCCCTCATCCTTTATTATGCGTTTTTTTGTGAGTTGAAAGAGAAGCACGATATCCTGACCGGTCTGTTTAACCGCCGCGCCTATGAATATGAAATCCAGCATCTGGAGTCCCTGGGTTATGGGGCGATTATATTCTTTGATGTGGATGATTTTAAAAAAATCAATGACCAATTTGGGCACCAGTGTGGAGACCAGTGTCTCAGCACGATTGCCGGTTTGATACTGAAGTCTTTTTCAGGCATCGGATTTTGTTACAGGATCGGCGGCGACGAATTTGGTGTATTATCTGATAAAGCAGATGAAATTGATATTTTAAATGCAATCAGCCTTTTTATAAATAATTTAAATTCCAGCCGGGAGCAGGACTGCAATCTTCCTCTGGTTTCTATGGGATACAGCATTTATCATAAATCTGAGGGCAGCATAGAGCAAGCGATTTCAAAGGCGGATGCCCAGTTATATCGATACAAAAAACTGCACAAACAGGAAACAAAAGAACCGGGCAAAACCAATTGTAACTTTTCCTGCTCTTTGACAGAAAGGACACCACATTGATTACCAAACGCGACCTTTATGAAATCCACTCTGAAAAGATCTGCCCCTACACAGGCATGGCTTCTCCGGAATTTGCCCCGCTTTCCGCCGGGATCAGCTACCGCGATCCTTATTACCACATCCGGCGCTTCAACGGAGATCATTATGTGTTTGAATGCGTGCTGCAGGGAACCGGCTATGTGGAATTTAATGGCACCTTAACCAGGCTCACGGCAGGGGATGCCTACATTCTGCATCCCTGTACGTTTCATCATTATTATTCCGACCATAATGATCCCTGGGTAAAGATCTGGTTCAACGGTCAGGGAAACCTGATCAGTCATCTGCTCAGTGATTATCAGCTCGGCTTCAACTGCTGCGTCCGGAATTTCTGGAAAAGCGATTACCTGATGCAGATCCTTCAGAAGCTGGAAAAAGAGCCCTCGCTCAACAAAAACGAGCTGGCCCTTTTACTCCATCAGCATATCATTCAGTTTTCCGAGCAGTTAAACGGACTGCAGACCGATACCTCTGCCCCCCAGATCATGAAAACCTACATCGAGCAGAATCTGACTGCACCGCTCAACATCGCAAATATCGCTGCACAGGTACATCTTTCCAATTCCCGTGCGATTCATCTGTTTAAAGAAACCTTTCATATGACGCCCTATCATTATTACTTGTCCCGAAAGCTGGCAATTGCACAGGATCTTCTGCGCTCTACGGAAATGTCCATTCAGGAAATATCCGACCTGCTGGGCTTCCCGGATTACCGACACTTCACCAGCCTCTTTAAGCGCTGGACCGGTGTGACGCCCAGCTGGTTTCGAAATGACTTATCCACACGTGACGATTATGTCAAGCCGCTCCCCCCTGCGTAGGCGGGCGGGGTGCCCTGTCATTCCATCACAAAATCCACATGCAAGCATTCTGACAGCGGATGTTCTACCACCAGCTCTGCCACATCGCTGTCCGGTGCTGCGCCTGCTGTCCCGAATACCTTCGCCGCCTTTGATTTCAAGATTCTCTCAAAAGTCTGTTTTCTCCCATTGATCAACACCTGTTTTACCCGTTCTCCCAAAAGCTCATGACACCGGATCCGCAATGTCCGCCTTTTACCTGCAAACCTGCCCGCAAAGTCTCCCTCCGCGTTTGAAATGCTAAGTCCATATGCCTTTTGATTTCCATCATAGGAGGTATGATAATAGGTCTTGCGATATTTTCCGTTTTTGTAGGCATCCGTCTCACGGTCATCCTCATACAGAAATCCGTCTTGCAAACATTCTTTACAGGGATAATAATCCATCGTCAAAAGCTCCCAGCTCTGCTCCTTGACACAGGCAGTATCCTCCGCCAGGATCAAAACCGCTCCCAGCCGGATATAGAGTTCCAGCTGCTCTGACTGATTTTTCAGCTTCCTGCAGCGTTTTCCCTGATATACCTTTCCTGTCCACGGATACAGCCACAATCCCTCCGGCAGGTAGATTTCAGACTTTTCTTTTTCCGGCACAACAAGCAGATCTCCGATCATAAACTCCTGCAAATATAGCAGCACCTTTTTATCCTGGGGATATTCCCAGTCCAGGCGGCGGCAGATCGGCATGCCGTTCTCCCAGCTTTCATACACGTTTCTGTACAGCATCGGCAACAGACTGCCGTTTCCTGGTTTTCGAAGCATCTGTTTTAAATTTGTCTCTCTCTGGCACTCCGTCATTTCCAGATAATCCAGATAGGGCAATTCTTTTTTTCTGTCCTGAAAATATCTCTCAGGGCTCTTCAGGATCTCTGTATACAATCCATTAGCAGGTGTTTCTGCCTCACTTTTTCCATCTGATGCCGCTTTGAGTAATCTCAGTGGCTGCTTCAAACAAGGCTCAATTTTTTGATCCTCCAATACAGCCTCCCGGAGCATATCTGCCCTTCCGGTCAGACAGACATACGTTTCCCGGAGCTTTCTTGCATCTTTTTTGCACACCAGAAGATAAAGATCCTCCGCATCCCATTGCAGGATATATTTTTTCTTTTCAGAAGTGCTGCAGTTTTTTTCCGGCAGCAAAATTCTTGGTACGTCCAGCAGCGGATAAATCCATGGAGTCTGTGCCGGAGCCGGAAGCTTTCCGTTTATTTTTACTCTTTCATACTGATAAACGCATTTGCCCTCTCTAAAAATCTGAAGCCCCCTCAGTCCTTCTTTCGGATTCGGCAAAACAAGAAGAAGGTCTCCCAGCAAAAACCGCTGCGGACGGCTGTGTTCCTGAGCTGCCTCTTCTCTTACCACCAGGCTTTGCTGCCTGCCCTGATTTTCCCGGGATCTGCTTTGACTTTCCGGCAGTCTCTTTCCTGCCTTTTCAAACGCTCCCCTGTCCGGAATCCAAAGCGTATTCCGATCCGTGAAATATGCCCCATATCTGACTTCCAGCCGAAGTACCTCTTCTGACAAAAACTGAATCCGCACATTATCATAGATCAACTCGCGCATATCATCCTCCCGCAGTCTGCTTTTCGATGCACAGACTTCACCCTTTGAATCCTGTCTTTATTATAAAGAGGAGCAACGCGGTTTTCGAGGAAGATTAGGCGCATATATGTGTAAAAAAGTGGTATTTCGGAGAAAGCCCAATCACAGATATGGAAATCTACCAGATCACAGATCTTGGAACTACATCACGTACATTCATTGTTCCACCAGCCACGCCCGCTCTTTTTCTTTTTCCTCCAGCGCTGCCGCGTAGCCTTTGATAATCTTCTGCAGTTTCTGTACGCTGTTAATGCTGCCGCTCTTTCCTTCCGGCTGATCCAGCCAGTGCTTCTGCTGTTGGGGCGTGTAAATATTTTCCCGGGTGTTTTCCCCGATTTCCAGCCAAACACCCTGGAAACGCACCGCGTTTTTCTCAGTGTCCAGGTATTCGTCCATTTGTATCAGCGGATGTGTTTCGAAAACCGTAATTTCCCCACAACAACTTCTGCCAGCGGCATTGTCCACACCCGTCCCGGCATCTCCTGCTCTATATGTCCGCTTCACCGTCACGCCATTTTCTGTCAGCCCAACTTCCAGCCACTCCGTTCCTTCCGGACGATGCCAGATCTTATCCAGAATGAGATCGATCGGTTTTAAAATCAAAAAGGTCAGGATAATCGCAATCGTACTGGAAATTTCCCCGATTCCATCGTTCTGGCAAATGATCTGAAACCAGATCGGATCGCTCTCACGAATCAGCCACACTCTTCCGACAACCCAAAGCACTGTCAGCAGATCAATTCCAATTGTTACTGCAGCCATTGGCATCAGAACTTTTCCTTTTTTGATGCCCCATTCTGCATACTTTTTTCTCTGTTCTTCCGTAAATCGTATCGGCAGTTCATATTTTTCGTACATACTGTTTCCCCAATCCCGTATTCTGTACTGTCAGCTGTTCCTGTGTCTCCCGCCCGCTGTCCGCATAATCGCCACATAAACCAATGCCTACGCCTGCTTTTTCTCCACACGCTTTTCGCACCACGCCTGCAGTCCACATTCACTGCATTTCGCTTTTCTTGCGGTACAAATGCTCCTGCCGTGATAAATCAGCTGAAAATTGATCCGGTTCCAGTGATCTTTTGGAAGCACCCGCATCAGCTCCTCTTCCGTCTCAACCGGATTTTTGCCGTTCGCCCAGCCGAGCCGATGCGAAATCCGAAACACATGCGTGTCCACAGTCACGCCCGGAATCCCATACGCATCCGCCAGAAAGAGTGTTGCAGTCTTTCTTCCGACTCCCGCCAGCTTTACCAGCTCTTCGATCGTCGTCGGCACTTCGCCGCCATATTGTTCTGCAAGCTGCATACAACAGGATTTAACATGCTTTGCCTTACTTTTATACAAGCCAACCGACTTGATTTCTTCCCCGATTTCCTCTTCTGTCGCCTGCGCGATCTCCTGCACGGTTGGAAAACGACCATACAGCTTCGGAAGGACTTCATCCACCTGCTTGTCCGTGCTCTGCGCGCTCAGCATGATCGCAACAAGCAGCTGCCAGTGCTCCTGATGAAAAAATCCCTCTTTCTCCACACCGTAGGTCTGATCCAACCAGTCCAGTTCTTCCCGCAGATGCGGTACTTTTGCTATTTTATCCATTTTGTTTTCCTCAGCAGTTCACCCGCTCCCTTCATGATTTCTGACAGTCAGATTTTCATGTGAGCAGGAATCTGCCTGTCAAAAGTTACGAGCAAACTATAATCCGTTCCAGAATCCGCACAACCTCTCGCAATCCCTCTTCATCTTCCGCCGAAAATCTTCCAACCTCCGGGCTGTCAATATCCAGCACACCGATTACCTCTCCGTTTTTGTGCAGTGGAAGCACAATTTCCGACCGGGATGCCGCGTCGCACGCAATATGTCCGGGAAACGCATGCACGTCCTCGACCCGCTGTACGCTGTCCGTCTGCAGCGCTGTCCCGCAGACGCCGTTTCCCTCTGCAATCCCGCACGCACGCTGTTTTTCCCTGAAAAGGTCCCAGCCACAGCACATGATTGTCCGTCAGGTAAAAGCCTGCCCAGTTCAGGCGATCCAACCTTTCATATAAAAGCGCTGCCGCATTTGCAAGATTGCTGACCATCGGCCACTCTGCATCCACCAGCGCCGCCAACTGCTCTGTCAGCTCCTGATATTGTTGTGTCATATCACATCTCCCCATTCCGCAGGTGTTTTGCGTTTCTCAAATATTGTACATGTCAATTTTGAAAAAATCCATGTATCTTTTTTTCTATAACTCCATCATCCAACTTAGCAAACATTCTACAAGACTTTCCAATACCCATTCCGTTTTCCATTCATACGAACTATCTTTTCTTCTTTCACTAATTTTTTTATAATCCGTTGAACAGTACTTACAGAAGCACCTACATCTTCCGCTAATTCTTTCTGTTTAATTCTTGGCGAATATAGTATTTTCTTTATTACTTTTATTTCCATTTCTGTTCTGCCAGAATTCAAAACCTCATTCAAAACTTCATTCAAAACTTCATTTTTTTCGTTCAAAACTTCATTCTTAAAGTTAAGATTTTTCAGGATAACTCTAAATTCCGTTGCATTTGAATAAAAAACAGGCTTTTTGTCTTCCGTATAGTTCGGTTCTACTTCATATGCCTGCATAATCTTTTTAAAACCGCTTCCTCTTCGTTCCATATAATCAAGTCGACTAAAAATATCTGCAACCACTGGATTTCTGCGCTTTGATGGAACGTTACCAATATCCCTGTCCTGAATAAGCGTCCCATCATACATTCCACCGGGGGAATATATTTCCAAACGGTCATCAAAAATATCAATATGAACTTCGCTTCCCATATCTAAATAATCACGATGTACTAATCCATTCACTAATCCTTCAAAAATACTTCTCTCTGGATATTCCGGATATTCTACTCTCCGATCAGACTCTTTTTTCCACATTTTCTTTGAATTTCTTCGCGCAAAATTCATGCCCTCTTCCAAAAGCAGGATAAGACTGCCTGTATATTCTTCATCATCCAGTGCATCAATAACTCCTGATGCTTTGTCAATACCATTCCATCTGGTGCAAAATAATCTCGAACAATAAACAGGAGATTCATCCGCAAACAAAGCTCCTGCATTCGTTAACATACCATTCCTGTCAATAATACCAAATGATTCAAAATCTTTGATTTCCATACTTTTCTTCGTCTGTTTATAATATGCTGCCTTTAACTTGGAAAAAGAATAATCATCAAAATTATAATCCGTAACGAGACTATCATAAGTTCTGTTCTTTCCCCGTAAAACCAGTCTCTTTAAATCCATCGCAGCCGCAATTACACTTTCATTGCCGATTCGAACAAAAGCCGTATAATTACCTTCTCCTACATAATAGTAAGGAGTCTCACCGCCCCGATATACCTCCAGTGTTATAATCTTCTTGCCATCTATTTCGTGTGCTTTTAGCAGAACTTCTGGAATTGGATCCATTTTTGTCTTTATCTGCTCACTAATAACTTCCATAGCTTTCTTTGCATCGTCAACTCCCACCACAGAATCATTATCGGCAATGCCAAAAATTAGCACACCACCAACGCCATTAGCAAAAGCACTTACACTTTTCAGCCAACTTTTCGGCTTTTTTATCTCCAGCATCGCTTTTTTGTCATATTCGGTTGCTTCACCGATCAGTTGTTCTAATTTCATAAACACCCCTTATAAATATTTTACCTTTTACAAGTGCCCAACACTACTTCTAATTATTTTATCATAGGGCTATTTACAAGTAAACTTTACCATTCTATCGTTCCTTTAATATGTGCGATAAAATATATTCAAAAAGGCAAAAATCAGTATTATCTACTAATTTTTGCCTCTTGTTCCTTCTTTGCCTTAGCTATTTCGGGTTCTGCTGCTTTTATTCTCAGTCGTCGTATCCGTTCGGATTCATCGACTGCCATCTCCAGGAATCCTCGCACATCTCTTTGATGCCGTATTCCGCTTTCCAGCCAAGCTCTCTTTCTGCCTTGCTCGCATCGGAGTAGCAGGTTGCGATATCGCCTGCACGGCGGGGCTTGATCACATACGGGATCTTCACGCCGGTAGCAGCCTCGAAGTTTTTCACGATATCCAGCACGCTGTAGCCGTGTCCGGTTCCCAGGTTGTAAATGTTCAGACCGGAATGATCCTCCAGCTTCTTGAGGGCTTTTACATGGCCTTTTGCAAGGTCAACGACATGAATGTAGTCTCTGACGCCGGTTCCGTCCGGAGTGTCGTAATCGTCACCAAAAACACCCAGCTCTTTCAGCTTGCCGACTGCAACCTGTGTGATGTAAGGCATCAGATTGTTCGGAATACCATTGGGATTTTCACCGATCAGACCGCTCTTGTGAGCACCGATCGGGTTGAAATAACGCAGCAGAACAACGTTCCATTCCGGATCTGCTTTCTGGATATCTGTCAGAACCTGTTCCAGCATGGATTTTGTCCAACCGTAGGGGTTTGTGCACTGTCCCTTCGGGCATTCCTCGGTGATCGGGATCATCGCAGGATCGCCGTACACGGTTGCAGAAGAAGAAAAGATGATATTCTTCACATTGTGCTTGCGCATTACATCAACCAGTGTCAGAGTGCCTGCAATATTGTTTTCATAGTATTCCCAGGGCTTCTGTACGGATTCACCGACTGCCTTTAAGCCTGCGAAATGAATGCAGGAATCGATTTTTTCTTTTGCAAAAACTTCATTCAGGCCTTCTCTGTCGAGAATGTCCACTTTGTAAAAAGGAACCTTCTTTCCTGTGATCTTTTCTACACGTTCCAGGGATTTCTCGCTGGAATTTACCAGATTATCTACTACAACGACATCATATCCTGCATTCTGTAATTCAATAACGGTATGACTGCCGATAAATCCGGCGCCGCCTGTAACTAAAATTGCCATGTTTCGTTTCCTCCATTCTTTTGCTGACTTTTCTTATTGTTTTACCACAGAACATCAGGATAAACACCGGCATCCTTTAACTTCTGGATCGACTCCATCACAAACGGTTTGTCTTCCTTATAGGTAACGCCAAACCATTTGTCAGCAGAATGAAGCACCTCAACGGTTGCTTTTCCAGCCTTTAACAGCTTATCTACCTCGATCGGCAAAAAGCACTCGGATTTGAGCGGATTCTTTTCAACTTCTTCTGCAAAGAAACGATCTACTGCATTCTGCAGCTCGTTGATAATGCTGGGAGAAAATGCCCACATGTTCATGGAAACCGGAGTCTTTAATCCTACCGGAATCCAGGTCTTACCATCATCCTCTGTGTATGCCGCGCCATCCTCGGTCTTCACGATCTTGGTGCGCTCTGCAATCTCCTGCAGATAGCCGTTTTCGTCGGTTACGCAAATACCTCTTGCAACGGAACCGTTGTCTGTCAAAGTGTTGCCCAGCTGATAGCCAACCATCGCGTAACGATATTTTTCATCGTCGTGATGTGTGGTCAGGAAACGGTACAGCTCTTCAAAAGCGCTTCTTCCATAATAGTCATCTGCATTGATCACTGCGAACGGTCCGTCAATCTCATCCATACAGCTATATACAGCATGTGCTGTTCCCCAAGGTTTTACACGTCCTTCCGGTACTTCATAGCCTTCCGGAATGTTGTCGATATTCTGATAAGCATATGCTACGTCCATGTATTTTTCCATACGTTTTCCCACATGCTCTTTGAACTCTTCTTCGATCTCGTGTTTGATTATGAATACGACCTTCTCAAAGCCGGCTCTCTTTGCATCATACATGGAAAAATCCATGATAATATGTCCGTCATTGTCTACAGGATCTAACTGCTTCAGACCTCCGTATCTGCTTCCCATTCCTGCTGCCATGATCACTAATACTGGTTTATTCATTATAATTACCTCCATGTCTTTAGGATCTTTCGTTTCTAGATTCATTGTAGTATAACTATTTCCAGAAATCTTTATCCTATTATTTTCTTAATTTGCATTATTTATGTGGTTTAATTGTTCCAGATAGCTGATGAATTTTTCTGCCATTTTCTGATTCTGTGCATTCACCATAATAGCCGCATGCGCATCATCATAAGAAATAATCTTCTTCTTTTTAAGCATATTATCTTCCGGAAAATCAATGGTTTCTTGAAAACCATCCTGTTTTTTGTACTCTTGATATACATCTTCTCTACAGATCAGTACATCCACTGCATCTGCGCCTACCAGCGTTGTCAGCGCTGTCTTTGAGGACAGGCTTCCTCCATCTTCCGGAATGTTCGCCT
>ERZ779875.1999-NODE-1999-length-11819-cov-15.072594_pt1 | contig 11819 bp, 6 predicted proteins | sample MGYA00511246_ERZ779875 | MGnify/ENA primary metagenome ERZ779875 (study PRJEB29588, sample SAMEA2155093) | human gut metagenome | biome: human gut; feature: human-associated habitat; material: faeces | place: Denmark | collected 2008/2010 ... | reverse complement strand
AGGACCGCTACGACATAGACAATTTCATCGAGACGGCGAGCAACGGCATTTTGAGCGACATCTGGGATGCCTGGTACAACGGCATCTACCGCTGCAACGACGTACTCGATCACATGAACGGCGTGCAGATTCCCAACTACAACAAATACCGCGGCGAATGCCTCTTCATGCGCTCCTGGTGGTATTTCAACCTCTACCGCACATTCGGCGTGGTTCCGATCGCCCGCACGGTCGTCCCCCCGGCTGCGGCCAAACTCATCCCGCGCTGCACCGAGGAGGAGATGTACAGCCTGCTGACCGAAGACCTTGCCGAGGCCGCACGCCTGCTGCCCGACACCCGTAACGCCGAAAAGGCCCGTGTAACCGGTATCGCGGCCTATACGCTGCTGGCGAAGGTATACCTCACGTTCGGCAAGCATGCCGAAGCCAGGACCGCGCTCGACGAGGCGATGAAGGCCACGGGCTACGGACTGGAATCCACGACGAAACGGGTCTTCGACATCAACAACAAGATGAACAAGGAAGTCATCTTCGCGCTCTACTACAACAAGACCAACGACAACGGACACGGTTACTGGTACAGCGCCAATACCGATGTAATGGCCGACATCCGCAACCCGACCCCCGAATTCAAGGCGATTTACGACGAGTCCGACAACCGGCTGGCGCTGATCGACACCTACACGAAGATACAGAGCAATCTCTTCGCCATGACCAAGTGGTACGACACCTACGACGCCACCTACACGACGCAGGTCGGCAACGACTTCCCGCACCTGCGCTATGCCGACGTGGTGCTGATGTACGCCGATGAAGTAACCCCCAGCATGGAGCGCGCCATCATGGAAACCGAGCGCCGCCGTGCCATCCAGGATGCCTACAACAAAGAACACGGCATTACACCAAAAACTATCGTGAAAGCCATCGGCGGCGGGCTGGAAATCAGCATGAGCGAAGAAAACAAAAAGATGCGCCAGCACCGTATGAGCCGCGCTGAACGCGAACAGACCATTACCCGCCTGACCCGCGAGATGAAAGAAGCCGCCCGCCTGCTGCAGTTTGAGCACGCCGCATTCCTGCGTGATGAGATTGAAAAGCTGCAGCGCGGGGAGGACCCTACCGCCGATACCAGCACCCGCCGCGCCGCTGAAAAACAGCGCAAAACGGGCAAGGGGAGAAGGAGCTATAAAAAGTGAGCAACATTCAAATTGATGCCAACAACCGCATTACGATCAAGGGCGCGCGGGAGCATAACCTGAAAAACGTCAACCTGGTTCTGCCGCGCAACAAGCTGATTGTTATGACGGGCCTTTCCGGCTCCGGCAAGTCCAGCCTGGCCTTTGATACCATCTTTGCGGACGGCCAGCGCCGCTATATGGAAAGCCTTTCCAGCTATGCCCGCATGTTCCTGGGCCAGATGGAAAAGCCCGATGTGGACGAAATCACCGGCCTTTCCCCGGCGGTTTCCATTGACCAGAAAACCACCAGCCACAACCCGCGTTCCACCGTGGGCACCGTGACGGAAATTTATGATTATCTCCGTTTGATGTATGCCCGCATCGGCGTTCCGCACTGCCCGGTCTGCGGACGCGTCATCAGCCAGCAAACGGTGGACGAGATGGTAGACGAGGTGCTTAAACTGCCGGAACGCACCCGCTTCCAGGTACTGGCCCCTGTTGTGCGGGGCCGCAAAGGCACCCAGGCCAAGGAGCTGGACGCTGCCCGCCGCGGCGGTTACGCCCGCGTGCGCATTGACGGCAACATGTATGATCTGGACGAAGAGATCAAGCTGGAAAAGAATATCAAGCATACCGTTGAAATCGTCGTGGACCGCCTGTCCATCAATGATACGGTGCGCGGCCGCCTGGCCGATTCTATTGAGACTGCCGTTGCCCTGACCGGCGGCCTTGTCATCATTGATGTTATCGGCGGCGAACCGATGGAGTTCAGCCAGAACTATGCCTGCCCGGAGCACGGTGTTTCCATTGACGAACTTTCCCCCCGCATGTTCAGCTTTAACAATCCCTTTGGCGCCTGTGAAACCTGCACCGGCCTGGGCACCTTTATGAAGGTGGACCCGGCCCGCGTGATTCCGGATCCGCACAAGTCCATCCGCGAAAGTGCCATCAAGGCCAGCGGCTGGTATTATGCGGAGGGATCCATCTCTGAAATGTATTACAAAGCGCTGGGCAAGCGCTATGGCTTTACGCTGGATACCCCCATCAAGGAGATGAGCAAAGAAGCCGTGCACGCCATCCTGTATGGCACCGGAACTGAAAAAATCGAGATGCAGCGCGAGAATATGTTTGGCTCCGGCACCTATATGAACACGTTTGAGGGCATTATCCCCAACCTGGAGCGCCGCTTCCGTGAAACAGGCAGCGAGTGGGTCAAGGAGGAAATCGCCCTTGTCATGTCCAGCGAGGAGTGCCCCACCTGCCACGGCCAACGCCTGAAGCCCACCAGCCTCGCCGTCACGGTGGGCGGCATCAACATTGCCCAGTTCTGCGATATGAGCGTGAACGAGGAGCTGGAATTTATTCAGACGGCAAAAGTGTCCGAGCGGGATGAAGTCATCGCTGCCTCCATCTTCAAAGAGGTCAAAGAGCGTCTGGGCTTTTTGAAGAGCGTGGGTCTGGGGTACTTGACCCTGTCTCGCGGCGCATCGTCCCTTTCCGGCGGCGAAAGCCAGCGCATCCGCCTGGCGACCCAGATCGGCAGCGCACTGACCGGCGTGCTGTATGTGCTGGATGAACCCAGCATCGGCCTGCACCAGCGCGATAACGATAAGCTGATTGCCACCATGAAGCGCCTGCGCGACCTGGGCAACACCCTGATTGTAGTAGAGCACGACGAGGACACCATGCGCCAGGCGGACTATATTGTGGATGTCGGCCCCGGTGCCGGTGTGCATGGCGGCGAGATCGTGGCCGCCGGCAGTGTGGAGGACATCTGCAATGCCCCGCGCAGTGTGACCGGCGAGTACCTTTCCGGCCGCAAATTTGTGGAAGTTCCCACCGCCCACCGCTCCGGTAACGGTAAAATGCTCACGGTGGTCAAAGCGCGGGAAAACAACCTGCAAAACATTACCGTGGATTTTCCCCTTGGCAAAATGATCTGCGTGACCGGTGTTTCCGGTTCCGGCAAGTCCACGCTGGTCAATGAAATTTTGTATAAGTCGCTGGCCGCAGCGCTCAACGGCGCCCGCAGCCGCCCCGGCCAGTGTGACGAAGTTCAGGGTATGGAATGGATCGATAAGGTCATCGGCATTGACCAGTCGCCCATTGGCCGCACCCCGCGCTCCAACCCGGCCACCTACACCGGTGTGTTCGGCGATATCCGCACCCTCTTCTCCAACACCCAGGATGCCAAACAGCGCGGTTACGGCCCCGGCCGATTCAGCTTCAACGTCAAGGGCGGCCGCTGCGAAGCCTGCGAGGGCGGCGGCATTGTGCAGATCGAAATGCACTTTCTGCCGGATATTTACGTCCCCTGCGATGTCTGCAAGGGCAAGCGCTATAACCGCGAAACGCTGGAAGTAAAATATAAAGACAAAAACATCTCCGATGTGCTGGATATGACGGTGGAGGAAGCCTGCAATTTCTTTGCCAACCAGCCCAAAATTGCGCGCAAACTGCAAACCCTGCAGGAAGTCGGCCTTGGCTATGTGCAGCTGGGCCAGTCGGCCACCACACTTTCCGGCGGCGAAGCCCAGCGTGTCAAGCTGGCCAACGAGCTTGCCCGCCGCGATACCGGCAAAACCGTCTATATTCTGGACGAGCCTACCACCGGCCTGCACATTGCCGATGTGCACCGCCTGGTCAAGGTGCTGGATAAGCTGGCCGATGCGGGCAACACCGTGATCGTGATCGAGCATAACTTGGATGTGATCAAGCGTGCCGACTATATCATCGACCTGGGGCCGGAGGGCGGCAGCGGCGGCGGTACCATTGTGGCAACCGGTACGCCGGAACAGGTGGCCCAGAACCCGAACTCCTTCACCGGCCAGTACCTGAAACCCGTGCTGGAGCGCGCCTGGAAACTGCAGGGCACAGCTCCGGCCCCCGTGCCGGAAGAGCCGGGACGCCCGGCGCCCGCAGAGGAAAAAGCCTCCGCCCAGCCGCCGCGCAAACGCAAAAAAGCAGACAAAAAATAACCACAACAGGGAACTTTGTGCAGCAAAAACGCAAAATTGGATTTGACAATTCCTGTCAACCTGTGGTTTAATTATCTTTACGCGCCTGAAAAAGCAAAATTCTGCGCGCACAGGGGTACGCAGCAGCGTGATTCCCTGCATCCAAAAACGGGAGGGAACTGCCGAATGGCAAAAAAGAAGGAAGAATACGGCAACGAAAGCATCAAGAGCTTAAAAGGTGCAGACCGTGTGCGCAAGCGCCCGGCCGTTATCTTTGGCTCTGACGGTGTGGAAGGCTGTGCCCATTCCATTTTTGAGATCGTATCCAACTCCATCGATGAAGCGCGTGACGGCCACGGCAACAAAATCAACGTTACCCTTTACCCGGATCACTCTGTGGAAGTAGAGGACTTTGGCCGCGGTATCCCCGTCGATTACAATAAAGCTGAAGAACGCTGGAACTGGGATCTTGTGTTCTGCGAATTGTACGCGGGAGGCAAATATGGCGAGGGTAGCGGCAACTATGACTTCTCCCTTGGCCTGAACGGCCTTGGCCTTTGCGCCACCCAGTATTCCAGCGAATGGATGACTGCGGATATTTACCGCGATGGCATGCACTATCACCTGGATTTCAAAAAAGGTGAGAATGTCGGCGGGCTGAAAAAAGAGCCGTTCACCGGCCGCCGCACCGGCTCCGTCATCCGCTGGAAACCGGACACCGATGTGTTTACCGACATCAATGTTCCGGCGGATACTTTCAAGGATATGCTGCGCCGCCAGGCCGTTGTCAATGACGGTGTGACTCTCGTGTTCAACGACCGCACGGGCGAACGTGCCGAAAAAATCGAATATTTCTATGAGCATGGCATTCAGGACTATGCCAATGAGATCGCCGGTGAGGGAACCCTGACCCCGGTGCATTTCTGCTCCGGTTCCGCAATCGGCCGCGACCGTGATGATCAGCCGGAATATCAGGTCAAAATGAACGTGGCGTTCTGCTTTTCCAACGCGGTGCAAACGCTGGAATACTATCACAACTCTTCGTGGCTGGAGCACGGCGGCAGCCCGGACCGCGCTGTCCGCCTGGCCTTTGTCAACCAGATCAACAACTGGCTGAAAAATAAGGGTCTGTACAAGAAAAACGAAAGCTCCATCACCTTCAACGATGTGCAGGACTGCCTGATTCTGGTTTCCTCCAGCTTCTCCACCCGCACCAGCTACGAGAACCAGACTAAAAAGGCCATCACCAACAAGTTTGTGGCCCAGGCCATGACGGAGTTCCTCAAGCACCAGCTGGAAGTCTACTTTGTGGAGCACCCGGACGAAGCCGAAAAAGCCTGCAAGCAGGTGCTAATCAATAAGCAAAGCCGCGAGCACGCCGAAAAAGCGCGTGTGTCCATCAAAAAAACAATGACCCAGCAGATGGACCTGGCCAACCGCGTGCAGAAATTTGTGGACTGCCGCACCAAGGATGCCACCCGCCGCGAACTGTACATCGTGGAGGGCGATTCCGCTATGGGCGCGGTCAAACAGAGCCGCGATTCGGAGTTCCAGGCTATCATGCCCATTCGCGGCAAGATCCTGAACTGCCTGAAGGCCGATTACGCCCGCATTTTCAAGTCTGACATTATCACAGACTTGATCCGCGTGATGGGCTGCGGCGTGGAGCTGGGCGGCAGCCACAATAAGGACCTGGCTACCTTTAATCTGGACAACCTGCGCTTTAACAAGATCGTCATCTGTACCGATGCTGATGTGGACGGTTATCAGATCCGCACCTTGGTGCTGACGATGCTCTACCGCCTGACCCCCACCCTCATCAATCAGGGGTATGTGTATATCGCGGAATCCCCGCTGTATGAGATCAACACCAAAAATAAGACCTACTTTGCCTATACCGAGCCGGAAAAGGCCGATATCATGAAGCGGATCGACGGCCAGAAGTTTACGATCCAGCGATCCAAAGGTCTGGGCGAAAACGACCCCGAAATGATGTGGCTGACCACCATGAGCCCCGAAAGCCGCCGCTTAATTAAAGTTCTGCCCACCGATGTTCAGCGCACGGCGGAGGTGTTTGACCTGCTCCTGGGCGATAATCTGCAGGGCCGTAAGGAGCACATTGCGGAGCACGGCGCTGAATATCTGGACGATCTGGATGTATCTTAATCAGGGGAGGAGAGAGCAAAATGGCAAAAAAAGCAACCAAAAAGAAAGCCGCCCCTGCCCGCCCGCAGCTGGGCGATAACGTCGAGATCCTCTCTGCCGGTGAGGTCATCGAAAGCCCCATTACCGATACGCTGGAAACAAACTACATGCCTTACGCCATGAGCGTTATTGTTTCCCGCGCGCTGCCGGAAATTGACGGCTTCAAGCCCGCCCACCGCAAACTGCTGTATACCATGTACGGCATGGGCCTGCTGAAAGGCGCCCGCACCAAAAGCGCCAACATCGTGGGCAGCACCATGCACCTGAACCCCCACGGCGATGCCGCCATTTACGACACCATGGTGCGTATGGGCCGTTCCAACGAAAGCCTGCTGGTGCCCTTTGTGGACTCCAAGGGTAACTTTGGTAAGGCGTACAGCCGCGATATGGCTTACGCCGCCGCTCGTTACACCGAGGCAAAGCTGGAACCCGTGTGTGAAGAGCTGTTCCGCGATATCGACAAGGATACCGTGGATTTTGTGCCCAACTATGACGGCACCACCACCGAACCGACGATGCTGCCGGTCACCTTCCCGACCATTCTGGCCAACAACACACTGGGCATTGCGGTCGGTATGGCGTCCAACATCTGTTCCTTCAACCTGGTGGAGCTCTGCAATGCAACCATTGCCCTGATGAAAGACGACCAGGCGGACCTGGCCCAGCTGATGCCCGCGCCGGATTTTGTCGGCGGCGGTTCCATCCTGTATGATGCCGCCGAGATGCAGAATGTGCTGGAAAAAGGCCGCGGCAGCATCCGCGTGCGCGCCCAGTGGGCTTACGATAAAGAGAACAACTGCATTGACATCACCCGCATTCCGCCGACCACAACGGTGGAAGCCATCATGGATAAGATCACCGAGCTGGTCAAACTGGGCAAGATCCGTGAGATCAGCGATATGCGTGATGAAACCGACCTGAACGGCTTGAAGCTGACCATCGACCTCAAGCGCGGCCAGGACCCGGACAAGCTGATGGCGCGTCTGTTCAAGGCAACCCCGCTGGAGGACAGTTTTGCCTGCAACTTCAATGTGCTGATCGGCGGCCAGCCCCGCGTGTTGGGCGTGCGCCAGATTTTGTTGGAGTGGATCGCATTCCGCTCCGAATGCGTGCGCCGCCGCACCTACTATGATCTGCAGGGCAAGCAAAAGCGTCTGCACCTGCTGCGCGGCCTGGAAGCTATCCTGCTGGATATTGATAAGGCAATTGAAATTGTGCGCAACACTGCGGAAGAATCCGAGGTTGTGCCCAACTTGATGATCGGTTTTGGCATTGACGAAGTGCAGGCTGAGTATGTGGCGGAAATCAAGCTGCGCCACCTCAACCGTGAGTATATCCTCAAACGCACCGAGGAAATTGAGGAACTGGAAAAGGCGATCGCAGACTTGGAAGATGTTCTCAAACGCCCCGCCCGCATCCGCAAGATCATTATGAACGAGCTGGGCGATGTTGCCAAAAAGTATGGCAGCCCCCGCAAAACGGAAATTCTGTACGACCTGCCGGACGATTCTGCTGCCGATGAGCAGAACGAGATCCCGGATTACCCGGTCACGGTGTTCTTTACGCGGGAAGGCTACTTCAAAAAAATTACCCCGCAGAGCCTGCGCATGTCTGGCGAGCAGAAGCTGAAAGACGGCGACGAGGTGGTTTATACCAAAGAGACCACCAACAGCGCCGAGCTGCTCTTCTTTACCAACCATGCCCAGGTGTACAAATCCCGCGCATCGGAATTTGCCGATACCAAGGCCAGCGTGCTGGGTGATTATGTTGCTTCCAAGCTGGAAATGGAAGAGGGCGAAGTGCCGCTGTTCATGACGGTCACAGTCGATTACCGTGGTTACATGCTGTTCTTCTACCAGAACGGCAAGTGTGCAAAGATCCCGCTGGCCAGCTATATGACCAAGCAGAACCGCCGCAAGCTGCTGAAAGCCTATAGCGATAAGGAAGAACTTGCCGCAATGCTGCACATTGAGGAAGAAACCGAGCTGGCCGTCTTCACCAGCGGCGGCACCGGTGGCCCACGCTTGATCTTGGTCGGCAGTGCGCTGATTCCCGAAAAGGCTACCCGCGATACCGCCGGTATCAACATGGTAACGCTGAAAAAGAACGCCAGAATCGCCAAAGTGCGCCTGGCGGCGGGGCTGGAACTGAAAGACCCGCACCGCTACCGCGTGCGCACCCTGCCCGCAGCCGGCGCGCTGCTCCGCCAGGAGGACACGACCGAGCAGATGAGTCTGTAAGGAGCAAAAAAAGGCAATGCAATCTTTTTCTGCACAAGGCAGGGTAAAGTTCTTGCATTTTGCTTTTTGGTATGTTATATTATAACCTGTATGAGAGTTAGGGCAGGCCGAAACATCCGTTTTGGCTGTGGCCTGAAAAGGAGTTGCTGTTAATCCATGACCGCTTATGAAATCGCGTTCGGCGTTGTGCTGATCATTGTTTCGGTTCTGATCGTTGTGTTCACTTTGTCCCAGACCCAGAAAGGGCAGGGCCTGTCTGCTGCCATTATGGGTGATAGCAGCTTTATGGCTGCCGGCCGCGAGCGTGGCCTGGATGCCAAGCTGGCCAAAGTGACCAAAATCTGTGGCGCTGTTTTCTTTGTAGCTACGCTGCTGGTTGGTGTGCTGAGTGCCCGCTTGTAATTGAATGAAAGGAGAACGGTCTGGCCAATTTTGTTGGCGTTCCGCTTTCCCTTATTCAGGAACCGTCAACGACCCGCCCAATACCGCGGGTCGTTTTTTATGGGAAAAATAAAAAGGTCACAATGGTGCAGGTGCTGCCGCGAAACCAAAGGCCACGCCTGCTATGGAAGGACCCTGCCGGGTGACAGGGTGACGTAAACGAGGAGTAAAAACAAAGGCATGGGCCGCTGCCTGTGCCCAACCCAAAGGAGAAAACATGACACCATTACAGAAAAATATTCTTGCGGCGTGCAAGCACCGCCCCCAGACCCTGCGTGAACTGCAGAATGCTTTGCAGGTGGATAATTCCCGCCTGCGCAACACCGTAACCAGCATGGTAGCTACCGGTATGCTGTCCGCCCGCAACGGTACCTATGTTCCGGGCTTTGCCGTGATGGAAAATACCGATGCCCCCGCTGGCATTCCCTGCACACTGGTCAAGCTGGCGGCCCGCTTCGGCTTTGCGTCCCGCGATGACGGCACCGGCGATATCTTTATTCCCGGCCGCGCCCTGCATGGTGCTATGCCGCAGGATAAAATCATCATCAAACTGTTCGACCACCCCCGTGTGGAAGGCAGCGCCGAGGGTGAAGTGGTGGAGGTGACCACCCCGCACAACACCTTTGCCGGTACCATTGTGCTGACTGAGGACGGCCGCCTTGCCGTGGAGCCGGACGGCTGCCGTGATGTGCGCATTGTGCTGGATAAAAAAGGCGTCAACGGCGCACAGCTGGGGGATAAGGTCGGTGCTATCCTGACCAACCGCGGCCAGCGCCATATGGACCACCGCTGCGCTGTTGCCGAGCGCTTCGGCACTTCCGACCGCGCAGCAGAGTGCGCCAAGGCTGTGCTGTATGGCCGTGATGTCCGCCAGGAATTCCCGGAGGAGGTATTGGCCGAAGCTCACGCATATGATAACGCTCTCATCGACCCCGCCGAAGCTGCCCACCGCGCCGACCTGCGCGGTCTGCCGATCTTTACCATCGACTCTGCCGAGACCAAGGATATCGACGACGCCATCAGCCTGATGAAGACCCAGAACGGCGGCTATGAGCTGGGCGTTCATATTGCGGATGTCAGCCACTATGTCCGCCCGGACACCGCGCTGGATAAAGAAGCTTATGAGCGCGCAACTTCCATCTATTACGCGGATAAAGTCATCCCCATGCTGCCCACCCAGCTTTCCAACGGCATCTGCAGCCTCAATGAAGGGGAGGAGCGCCTGGCGTTCTCCTGCCTGATGCAGCTGGATGAAAGCGGCAATATCCATAGCTATCAGTTCGTCAAGAGCGTCATCCGCAGCCGTGTCAAGGGCGTTTATAAAGAAATTAACGCTCTGTTGGACGGCTCCAATGACCCGGCTCTGGTGACGAAATATAAAGACGTTATGGCTCAGCTGCCCGCGATGACCGAGCTGTACGAAAAGCGCCTGGCTCTGCGCAAAGCACGCGGCGCGATGGACATCGAATCCGACGAAGCCAAGTTGGTCATGGACGAGGAAGGCCGCTGCGTGGATATCGTTAAGCGCACCCGCGGTGTGTCGGAGTGCATGATCGAAGAGTTCATGCTGCTGGCCAACCAGTGCGCTGCCAATGCGGGCCGTACCCATCATGTGCCGTTTGTGTACCGTATCCATGAAGCCCCCGATGCCGAGCGCATGGAAAAGCTGAGCAACACCCTGAAAGCCTGCGGCCTGAACGTCCACTTTGCTGGGGAAGTGCCCACCCAGCTGGAGCTTTCTGCCATTCTGGACGAAACCCGCGGCCAGCCCATCCAGATCCCGGTCCACACCGGTATCCTGCGCAGCATGCAGAAAGCTCGCTACTCTCCGGAGCCGAAAGGCCATTACGGCCTGGTGCTGGCAGACTATGCCCACTTTACCAGCCCCATTCGCCGTTACCCGGACCTTGCCATCCATCGCATCCTGACGGATATGCTGGTGGGCAAGCCGGAGCAGGAGCTCATCAAGGATTATACCGGTTTTGCCACCCACGCCAGCGAGCAGTCCAGCCGCCAGGAAGTTTCCGCCGTGCGCATTGAGCGCGATGTGGAGGACCTGTACAAGGCCGAGTATATGCACAACCATCTGGGCGAGGTCTATACCGGCACGGTCGCAGGCATCACGCCGCGCGGCGTCTTTGTTGAGCTGGAGAACACGGTCGAGGGCTTTGTGCCCGCCGCGCAGCTCTGCAAGGGTGAACCGCAGGTCATCGACGGCGTCAGCATCAAACCCGAAAGCATGCTGTCCCTTGGCGTATAGCGGCGCATGGTCATCAGCTCCAGCGTGCCGCCGTCCAGCTTGGCGGACAGGGTGAGCAGCGTCTCCTCCTCGCGGGTATAATCCAGCGCGTCGGGCATGTAGTTGACGAGAATCGAGCCATAGCCGCCGTTTTGATAGAAATCGCCCATCTGCGCGTCATGCCACGCGGCACGCTCATCCTCGGAAAGCAGACCGCGCTCGACAGCCAAATCACCAAGCTGCTCAAGAAAAACCTCATAGCTTTCCTCCAGCGAGAGCAGGTCATCGACGCTCAGCAGCGGACTCCCTTCCTCCGCATGCAGAGCAAACAGCGTCAGGACGAGCAGAAGAACGCAGATGCGTGAATTCATAGACGCGCTCCTTTCCGGAGAATGGCTTTTTGCCGAAAAGATTTTTCCATCGGTCGGATGGGGACTTACTTGGTGAAATAGACGATGTCGCTGACATTGCGTTCGCGGGAGCCGCTCGTCTTGTTGACGCGCTCGCCGCCCATGATCATCGTCGCGCTTCCGCCGCCGTCCAGATTATAGGCGACCTT
>ERZ779875.1998-NODE-1998-length-11821-cov-3.611168_pt1 | contig 11821 bp, 10 predicted proteins | sample MGYA00511246_ERZ779875 | MGnify/ENA primary metagenome ERZ779875 (study PRJEB29588, sample SAMEA2155093) | human gut metagenome | biome: human gut; feature: human-associated habitat; material: faeces | place: Denmark | collected 2008/2010 ... | reverse complement strand
CAAGACCGCCTTCACCTAATCCGCCGCCAAGGCCTCCTCCGAGACCACCGCCCGACATATCATCAGCGATGCCTCCAAGGTTAAGACTGAGCTTAGGTGCAGCTCCCTCTGGTTTTTTATCTTCTTTTTTATCTTCAGGCTTCAGTCCCTCTCCCTCTTTTGGAACATCGTCCTGCTTTTCATCCTCAGTTGAAGTTTCCGGTTCATCCTCATGAACAATTCCAAGAGCCTCTTCTCTCTTACGGCGTTTCTTAGCCTCGATTCGTTCTAACTCCTCCTTGGACAAAGTTTTGTGTTGGCTTTTAGCAGTCTCAGCATCTTTCTTCTTGCTGCCGCTCTTGAGAAGTTCTTCCTCTTCTTCCCTCTTTTTCTTGGCAGCTTCTGCAGCTCTTTCCTTTTCAAGCTGTGCCTTGATCGCCGCAATCATTGCTTCTGTCTGATCTACAGCCAATTCCCTCGCCTCCTTCCGTTTGTTCAAATAAAAAGCAATACACTATATGTATGATCATGCTACTTTATTTCTTCTTTGATCAGCCCTTCAGTCTGAACGGCTTTTTCTTCGGTTGCTCTGGTTCAGCGTCAACCGTTTCCTGTTGTGAGGATTCCTGCTCATCTGTCTTCTCCTCGTCGGGAGCTGCCACATCATCCTCTTTATCTTCATCATCAAAATTCAATATAGAATTGAATTCCGTGTTGAATTTAATTCCAAGTCTTGCAAGGAGTCTGTCTGTTTCACCGATAAGATCCTCCTCTTTCTTAAGACTTTCCGATATCTTGGCTTCATCAGCCTCTATCTCTGCATTTATATCTTTCTCTGCCGACAGATCATACAGTGCTGCATTCTCTGTGTTGTAGTCAGGGAACAGACTGCTCTTAAACACCGGGAAGCCATTATTCTTTGGCTTTTCCGGTTCTGTCTCCACCGCAATTTTCTCTTCTGACTTATCCTCTGCTTCCATTGTGAATTCCTCTTCGACCTCTGATTCAGCTTCAGCCTCAGTTTCTTCGATCTCCAGTTCAGCCTCAGCTTCAAATTCTTCCACCTCTGGTTCGACTTCCACTGGAACTTCTTCCATCTCAGATTCCTTAGATTCCGCATCGATTGTAAATTCTTCTAACTCTGGCTCAGCTTCAGTCTCAAATTCATCTTCAATCTCCGCTTCGGCATCGATTGTGAATTCTTCCTCAACCTCCGGCTCTGCCTCGACTGTGAATTCTTCCTCAGCCTCTGGCTCTGCCTCGATCGTGAATTCTGCGCCAACCTCAAGTTCTTTTTCGAATTCAGGCTCAGAATCTGCATCTACCTCGAATTCTTCTTCGATCTCCGGTTCGATCTCAACTGAAACTTCATCAACTTCCGGTTCATTCTGCTCTACACCCGGCTCAACAGCAGTTTCTTCCACATCATTCTGAGACTCCGCATCTTCCATCAGATCCTCGAGATTCTCATCGTCAACCTCGAACTCCTCAAGAGATTCAAAGGCTTTATCAAAATCAAACGTTTCTGATTCAACCGGTTCATCAGGCAAAGTCTCCGGCTCTGCATCCGCCTCAAATCCATCCTCAAAGTCTCCCTCGAACTCAGGATCAAAGGTCTCCACAACAGTATCGTCTTCAGAATCGCGATCTGACGCACTGTCAGATACGTCATCAGAATCGTCACCATCAACTTCAACCATGACTACTTCCTCCGGCTCTTCTTCGATAACATAGTTATCTTCCTCCACCGGTTCGGAATCCTCATACTCATTGTCGTTATCTTTGTTATACACCGCTGCATCCTCAGGAGTCAGCTCCCCGCTTATCTCAGTCATATCCTGTGACTTTCCCTCAGGAGCTTTCTCACTGTCACTGCTCATCGCCTTGAGCTCAGGCTTTGCCGTATTCCCGGCATCATCAGCAGTATCGGAAATAACTTCCTCGAGCAGTTGTTCCTTGTCAAGATTCTCGTTCTTCAGAGATTCCATCTCCTGCTCGACAAGCTCTTCCTCTTTCCTTGACATCAATCCAAATAAACCTCTGGATTTCTTCTTCGGCTCAGAATTCTCTTCTTCCTGACGAGCTTCCTTTTTCTGCTCTTTTTTATCCTTCGATCTAATCCACATCTGCTTGAATTTCATGGAACTCGTCACAGGTGCGTCATCCTCGACCATGATCATGATCTTAGCATCCTTTGGATGCATTCTCAGATCGTCTTCTTCCAATATCTTATTTTCATTTGCTCTTGTATCTGCCTGCTCAGGATCATCATCCGACATCTCCGTGTCAGGATAACAATAGATCATGGATTCAAGATCCACATCGCCGCCCATGAGCTTGTCCAGCATATACAAATGTGAAGAGTTCTTGTAATGCGCTCTGAATTCAACACAGGCGCTGTCAAACTTCTCCCTGTTTCTTATGTACGCATGAAGCAGAAGCATCTCAAAATCCCACTCTTCATCCGTCTCAACATCATTCGCCGACACCAGTATGCTGTAAAGTTCATTCACGGGCTTCCTGTGTGCCTTGGCTATCATATATTCAAGTCTGTATGTACCTGCATCCTTATTGGCCTGATTAAATGTATATATCTCAAAATAACGCTCTGCAAGCTGTGTAAATCCCATGGATAAATACAGTTTTACCAAAGAATATATTATCTTGTTACCAGCCGGAGCCATGGCATGTGCCTTGACAAGCGCCGCTCTGGCCTCAGGATATCTTTTGTTCTCGTAATACACCTCGCCGCATATTCTAATAAACTGTGGACTAAGTGACTTCGACAGATCCTGATGTTCAAGTATATCGAGAGCGAGACTGTAATCGCCATTGTCTGCAAGTTCCTTTATTTTGTTTACACTTGACATACTGATTCCAGTACTCATAACCCAGCCTCCCACTTTTTATCATCGTATTATTTTATCATAAACGGCTATTCTTTACAACCTTTTGATTGGTCAGCAAAAGGACTATCCCGGCCACTAACCCGGCCGCAAATCCCGCCACATGGGCAACATTATCAATACCTTCTGACATCTTTCCGTTAACCAATGTCAGAATAAATAATATAAGCATATTAATAAGTGACAGATCCTTCACCCGGCCCTTATTATAAAATGCTATGACAACCAGCACTCCCAGAAGACCAAATATTGCTCCGGATGCACCAGCCGAGTAAGCATATGTATTATTATAAAAACAATCTATGTATGATGCAAATGACGCAGTAAGACCCGTGGCAATATAAACTATGATATAATTGAATCTGCCTATTATATTCTCAACCCTCGCACCGAGTGCGATCAAAATTACCATATTCCCAACCAGATGTGCTATTCCAAAATGTGTAAACATTGATGTCAGGAATCTGTAATATTGTCCTTTTTCTGATATCGCAAGCACTTCCACAGCCAGTTCCGTAGGTTGATAGACAAAGATACATGCAACGTACACCAGAATATTTATCAACAGTAATATCGGTGTTACAACACCGAACATTCTTATCAGATTGTGCTGGGATCTGCGGTTATCCACCACCGTTTTTTTATCGATCACATCATAGAGTGAGTCAAAGTCAGTGGGCTGATTCTCAAATATATACAGTTTTCCGTAATCCTCCGCGAACAGCCAGACATTGTCCAGTTCTTCAACTATCTTTTTTGTCATATCATCAAACATTCCGTTTGGAGTGATGAGTATATTGAGAAGATTGACTTTTCTATGCGAATCCGAAGAAACATCAAGCAATATTTTATTATTGAACTTTTTCAGAGTCTCAGAATCAAGATTATGATTACTGCCTATAACAACAATATATACGGCATCGCTGTCTGCTCTGCCGTATACATTGTTACTTTCCGGATTGAGTTGTCTGTAACCCTTCTCCTTAAGATTTTTTATTATCTGTACCATGTACTGTTGCATATTGTCTTATAATCCTTATAATCCAAGGAAGAGATTCTCAACTTTCTCAATAACAGAATCCTTCATGGATCCTCTGCTCTTCTCGTAATTAAGACCGGACTCCATGATCTCAAGAAGCTGCATTCTCATTCCTGTATCAATGTCCTTGATGTACTTCATGAGTACATCCTTGATCTCTATTACATACTCTTTTGTCTTCATCTCTTCAAGCATAGGCTCGTAGTTGAATGTGATAGAGTTCTTCATCTCATCCTGCTTTCTTCCACAGATCACACATTCCTCTGCGCCGCCTTCGTTTACGTGTCCACAGTTACATGTCCACACAAGTCCGTCTGACTTGTAGTTTGCAACTGCATCAATTCCCTTTTTGAGCTTGAGTGCCTTAAACTTAACGTCAGACATCTCAATTCCGATAGAATCCGCATCTATCTCGTATACTCCGCTGGCCTTGACATACTTCTTGATGTATACCTTGACGGAGGATATCATCTTTATATACTTGTCCGGAAGCTTACACTCCACATAATCCGACTTGAGGAGCTTGAGGTTGGTCTTATCAAATGTAAAATCAACATCCGGCAGTGTTATATTGTCACCATAGATATTGGTGAACTGAAGCTCTGCCTTAAGTGCCTTTATATCGTCGTTATTGTAGTTGTTGAACCACACGGAAATCTTTGTTCCCTTACCCTCTGATGCAAGCACCACCTTTGATGCTCTTGGCACGAGCAGGTCGTAATAGTTTCTTACATATATCTCGTTTCTGATGAAGCTGCTCTTGTCAAATTCCGACTTGTACTGCTACTTTATGTTTACCAGAGTTCCACTGGCAACAACAGCAGTTACGTTGTTGGTGTATTCCTCAACACCTGTTCTGAATCCAACTACAGCATTGTACTTCGTCTCACGGACCATATCTGTGAAATTATTGATTGTTTCATTGAGGATCTCATCGATCTTCTCCTGATAGATATCTCTTCTATCCGTGGCAATATCCGCAATAGATGTTCCGAAATCCTTCAAAAAGTTGGAATTAAGTATCGTCTGTGTGAACTTGTATGTTCCATAGCCAACGATATCATATCCCTCAAAGCTTGTTCCCGATGTAATTAATACTTCCTTCATTAGCGCACCTCCCAAATATAAAAAAATTGTATCACAATAATCTTCATTTAACAAATGTTTTTTGTGAATTTTTAATCAAAAAAAGGTGCTTTTTTGTGAATATTATAAAAATAATTATAATTTATTTCTTCAGGTCACTATTTTTATATGTGACAAATGTGAAATTCACCTCTGACACATCCTCACCCGGTCTCTCATCCGTCACATCCCAGTTGTCCAGTTTGTCGAGATTCGAAATGAAGGCATCGGCCTCAAATTCCCTGTCTATTTTGGTGATTACTGCCTCATCACAATATGGTATGAGCTCATCGTAGATAGTCTGTCCGCCTATGACAAAAATGTCATCCGTGTCATATTTTGCCAGTTCTGTAAACAGTTCGTTCATTGAGTGGACAACCACCGCATCCTCAACTGCATATTCAGGATTCCTGCTGAGAATTATATTTGCCCTTCCCTTGAGCGGTCTTCCGCCCGGAAACTCCTCCAGAGTCTTCCTTCCGAGAACAACGACATGCCCCATCGTGGTCTGTCTGAAATTTCTCTGATCCTCCGATATCCTTATCAGTAATCTGCCTTTATTTCCAATGGCCCAATTCTTATCTACCGCTGCAATAAACTTCATATGTCCTCCATCTGTATAATTCCCGTCCCATGCTTCATAGTCTTATATCGCAATAGGAATATTCTTAATCTGTGGTCCTGTCTCATAGTCTTCTATCCTGAAATCATCCAGAGTAAAGTCATAGAAATCTTTGACATCCGGATTCATATAGAACTTTGGAGCAGGATGTGTAGGTCTTGTTATCAGCTCCTTGACTATCGGTATATGTCTGTCATATATGTGTGCATCCGCGATCACATGTACCAGTTCTCCCGGCTTAAAGCCCGTGACCTGGGCAAGCATATGTACCAGTACCGCATACTGGACAACATTCCAGTTGTTGGCCGCAAGCACATCCTGGGATCTCTGATTCAGTATAGCGTTGAGCCTGTCCCCTGTTACATTGAATGTCATGCTGTACGCGCACGGATACAGATTCATCTCACTCAAGTCCTGATGAACATATATGTTAGTGAGCATTCTTCTGCTGTATGGGTTATTCTTAAGGTCATATATCAGTCTGTCCACCTGATCCATCATGCCCTCTTTATATTTATGCTTTACACCAAGCTGATATCCATATGCTTTTCCTATGGAACCGTTCTCATCTGCCCAACTGTCCCATATATGGCTTTTGAGATCATGAACATTATTTGACTTTTTCTGCCAGATCCAGAGCAGCTCATCAATAGCCGACTTCACATACGTCTTTCTAAGTGTTATCGCAGGAAATTCCTTTGACAGATCATACCTGTTGACAACACCAAAACGCTTTATGGTGTAGGCATATGTTCCATCTTCCCACTTTGGTCTGACCTTCTCCCCCTCCGTACTATATCCATTATCGATTATATCTTTACACATGTTTATAAAGAGATCATCTGCAAGACTCATTTTGGTAACCTCCGATTGTTTTTTCAGATAATTATATCATACTCTCCATCCCACATGTGATTAATTATTACATCAAACAACACTTTTATTACATTTTGATTTACAACGGACTATTTTTGTGTACAATGCAGAAAAACATTCAAAGGAGGTGAAACATGAAACCACATTCATCCAATCCACTACCTGCCCTTCTCAGATATTTCAGACAGAAGGCAGGACTCACACAGCAGGATGTCGCAGCAGCGCTATCTATTTCCAGATCCGGATATGCCAACTACGAGGAAGGGAGAAACATCCCTAATATAGAACAGGCCATAAAGCTGTCAGAGCTTCTCAACCACGATTTTCTATATGCATACACCCTGTCATCAAGATACATGCAGGGGCATCCAAAGCCACTACAGATCGTCATGGAGGACAATTCATACATGACCGCCATAGAATCTAACCAGAGCACAGCAGACATGCTGGGCAATTACAGATCTCTCAGCGACAGCGACCGTCAACTTATAGACACATTTGTGGCAAATCTAGCATCTAAAAATTCCAGACTGTAGATCCAGTATTATACCCACCAATTACAGTAAATATTATTTTTAAGGAGAAAACAGGAAAATATGAAAAAAAGAAAAGAACGCAACATTGATCCGTCGGTGTATGAAGACGATTCATCCGATCAGGATTTTAACTGTGCAGTGATAGGCGGCGCACTGAAGTCTCTAAGGCGCAGCCACGGAAAAAGGCAGCAGGAAATAGCCGCCATCTTGAAGGTGTCCGTCTCCGCCTACTCGCACTATGAATGTGGAGAGCGAATCCCGGATCTCATAAATCTTATCAGAATATCCAATTTATACAGTATTAATATGAGTCATCTGGTGCTGCTCACCTGCATCGATATAGCAAAGAAAAATAAGATGGACATCAGCGAAGTGTTCCTCGCCTACAGCCACGGCAGGACTCTTCCACCGGAAGCGACAGGAATAATGTCCGACTGTGATCAGCTTGACGACAACGGCAGGGAAAATCTCAGGCTGTTTTTAAAGTCTGCACTGAGCTGCTAGCAGACTCACAATTTCGAAATAATACGGTTCAAATCGTTTATAACTCTCTTCTTATCAGCACTCCACAGAGGCGCAACAAGAATATTCTTAGGCCCATCCCCGGTGAACCTGTGAACAACCATATCAGGAGGAAGCTCTTTAAGACAATCACACAAAATATCTGCGTATTCAGCAAATGTCAGTGCACGGAACACTCCTTCCTCATACATTTTTTCAAGAACAGTTCCCCTGAGGACATGAAGCAGTTGGAGCTTTATACCATTTGCGCCGCTTCGCACTATGTACCTTACCGTATCAATCATATCCTCCTTCGTCTCACCGGGCAGGCCTATTATCATATGAACTATAATGTGAACTCCCAGTTCTCTGAGTCTGTTCATCGTCTCATCATACACACTTATGTCATAACACCTGTTGATGAGCTGTGCTGTCCTGTCATTTGCTGTCTGGAGGCCAAGTTCTATCCACACAGGTTTAACAGCTATTATATCTTTTATCATATCTATGACCTCCGGGCCAAAGCAGTCCGGTCTGGAGGCTATCGATACAGCCGCAATGTCATCCCTTCTTGCAGCCGCCAGAAACTTTTCGCGCAAAGCGTCGACATCACCGTATGTATTTGTATATGACTGGAAATACGCTATATATCTGTCGCATTTGCATTTGCCTGATATCCTCTTTTTTGCCAGTTCTATCTGTTCATCTATACTCATGACTGCATCCTCAGAGAAATCTCCCGAGCCGCTGGCACTGCAAAAAATACATCCACCTGTCCCAGCTTTACCATCACGGTTGGGACAAGTGGTTCCTGCATTCAATGATATCTTATATAATTTCTCTCCAAATGTATCTCTTATATACGCATTTGTTGTATATATATCCATACTGTTACCTTCTATATACGATCCTGTCTATATCTGATGTGTCGCCTTTACAAGAGCAGGAACTATCTGTTTCTTTCTTGATACAACACCGGGAAGATATGCATAGCTATCCTCAAGCTGCACACCAAATGCTTTGCTGCACAGTTCCTGTGCATTCTCTCCCACGCATATGATACCTGAGCCCTCCTGAAGAATATTGGTCATTGCAAACATGACCACATCACAGCCAGGCTCCATATATCCACCGAGGAATTCACGCATACCGTTTCTTATTCTGTCTATCTCTTTCTCATTGACGGAATTGATCTGTCCAACAGCAACAACCATATCTCCAATGTCGAATTTCTTGAAATCCTGATGAAGTATCTCATCCATGGTCTTGTCCTTGAGGTTGCTTCCCGCGTCGAACATCTCCATGGCAAATTCATATATGTCTATCTCTGCAAGCCTTGCAAGCTCCTTTGCAGCAGCCTCGTCTATGAATGTACACGTCGGAGACTTGAATGCCAGTGTATCGGAAAGTATCGCTGCGCAGAGAAGTCCAGCTATCGGCTTATCTATCTTGACATTCTGCTCTTTGTACATCTGATAGATGATCGTAGCAGTACATCCAAGTGGCTGATTTCTGAAATACACAGGATTCATGGTCTCTATATTCGCGATCCGGTGGTGGTCGATTATCTCGAGTATCTCGGCATTCTCCACGCCGTCAACAGACTGGGTTCTCTCATTGTGATCAACAAGTATGAGCTGTTTCTTTCTCGCATTGATGTAGTTACGCCTTGATACAAGTCCCTTGTAGTTGCCATAGCCGTCCGTAACCGGAAAGTATCTCACTCTGGTCTTTGCCATGGTCGTCTTAAGTGTATCTATATCGTCATCCTCATAGAATGTCATGATACGGTCTCTTATCATGAAGAATCCGATAGGCATGCTCTGTCCGATAAGTCTGGCAACAGCATAGGTGTCCGTCGGTGTAACAACAACCGCACAGCCCTTGTTCTTCGCAAATTCCAGAACCACGTCAGATATACTGTTCACAAGACATACTATAAGCATGCTCGCACCGCAGTTTATGGCCGCAAGCTGAGCCTCAACCCTGTCACTCACTATGACTATGTCATTTTCCTTGACATGTCTCTCAAGGATGTCAACCTGGGCAGCTCCCACGATCACTCTTCCATCCTTAACATATTCGTCGGCGTCACCGTACACAAGCTCGCCATTTATAGTATCTATTATGTGTGAGAACTTTGTACCAGCTATGAACAGGGAATTATCATCCTTCTCAAGCATATATGCCTCGGCTATATCTCCGACCGTTATTATTCCCTTTATCTTGCCATTATTGACAACCGGAAGTGTCGTGGCGTCGTTATCCTGCATTATCTCAAATGCTCTCTTCATGGTGATATCTCCCGACACACCATCAACTATTCTGTATGCTATATCCTTCACCTGTACATTTACATTGCTCACAAGTGCCGGCGCCTGCACACCAAAATAATCAAGGACAAACTGTGTCTCTTTATTTATATTTCCAGCTCTCTTTGGAATGTATTTGTTCTCATGCTGATTTTTCAGATGGGCGTACGCAATCGCTGAACATATAGAATCCGTATCCGGATTCTTATGTCCTATGACAAACACCTCATCTGTAGGAACATTATGCATATTTCACCTCTTATTTCTATCAATTATAATGTATTCATTTCTATGCCACGCAGAGAAGATGCCTTGTGACATCCCACATGCTAACAAGCATAAATTGAATGAGGCAAAATGACAACCCCTTTTAACGTTGTTTATCATTTTGCCCCATTTTTTATCTGTTTAATCAGAACTTATATCTCGCTTATATCCACGAGTGAAAGCTTTGTGGTATCAGCGGTCTCAAGGCTTGTGAGCAGCGCATCGGCTGTATCAAGGCTTGTAAGACATGTAACACCTGTCTCAACTGCGTGACGTCTGATAATAAATCCATCCTTGCTTCTATCAACACCCTGTGATGGAGTGTCGATTATCAGATCGATCTCATGGCTCAGTATCAGGTCAAGCAGATTTGGTGATGGCTCCTCAACCTTGTTGATGAGCTTTGCAGGAACACCATTCTCATTGAGAACTCTGCATGTGCTTCTTGTTGAATATATCTCATATCCAAGAGCAGCAAATCTCTTACCGATATTTATAGCATCCATCTTATCTGAGTCCTTGACTGTGAGGATCATCTTCTTGGTTTTTGGAAGATTGATTCCGGCTCCAAGGAATGCCTTGTACAGAGCCTCATTGTAGTTCTTGGATATACCAAGGCACTCTCCTGTTGACTTCATCTCAGGTCCAAGGCTTATCTCAGCGCCTCTGATCTTCTCAAATGAGAATACAGGCTTCTTGATTGCGAAATACTCTGACTCCGGCTGAAGACCAGGTGTGTAACCCATATCCTTGATCTTCTCACCTGTGATAACACGTGTTGCAAGATCTACGATAGGTATTCCTGTTACCTTGCTTATATATGGAACTGTACGGCTTGAACGAGGATTTACCTCTATTACATATACCTCATCATTGTATGCAATAAACTGTATATTTATAAGTCCGATTACGTGCAGGCTGTTTGCAAGCTTCTTGGTGTAATCAGCGATGACTCTCTTTGTCTTTGGTGAGAGTGTCTGTGCAGGATATACCGAGATACTGTCTCCTGAATGTATTCCGGCTCTCTCAACATGCTCCATGATACCAGGGATAAGTATGTCATCTCCATCACATACAGCATCGACTTCGACCTCTTTACCCATGATGTACTTATCTACAAGTATTGGGTGCTCCTGGGTATGTCTGTTGATGATATCCATGAACTCTATGATATCCTTATCAGAGATTGCGATCTGCATTCCCTGTCCACCGAGAACGTATGAAGGTCTTACAAGTACCGGATAACCCAGCTCATTTGCAGCCTCAAGCGCCTGCTCTCTTGTAAATACCGTCTTACCAGCAGGTCTTGGTATACAGCACTTCTCAAGGATCTCATCGAAGAGCTCTCTGTCCTCTGCTGCATCTACATTCTCTGCACTTGTTCCAAGGATTGGTACCCCCATCTCCATGAGTGCCTCTGTGAGCTTGATAGCGGTCTGTCCACCGAACTGTACAACAGCTCCATCCGGATGCTCCAGATTTACTATAGCCTCAACATCCTCCGCTGTAAGAGGCTCAAAGTAAAGCTTGTTTGCTATATCAAAGTCTGTACTGACTGTCTCAGGGTTGTTGTTGACGATGATTGTCTCGTAACCCTTTCTCTCAAATGCCCATGTGCTGTGAACTGAACAGTAATCGAACTCGATACCCTGTCCGAT
>ERZ779875.1996-NODE-1996-length-11838-cov-3.913010_pt1 | contig 11838 bp, 8 predicted proteins | sample MGYA00511246_ERZ779875 | MGnify/ENA primary metagenome ERZ779875 (study PRJEB29588, sample SAMEA2155093) | human gut metagenome | biome: human gut; feature: human-associated habitat; material: faeces | place: Denmark | collected 2008/2010 ... | reverse complement strand
CTGTAAAATAGGTAAAGAGATAAGCTATGTAATCTTTTTCGGCTACATTGTTTTGACTATTGGCAGATTGCTGTGCTCCTGCCAGCCAGGGCACAAGACAAGCCAAAAAGAAAGTAAGGATTTTGTGTTTCATAATAATTAGTTCAAAAATTGTTTGATGCAAAGATAGAAAATACAATCCTAACGATGGGTATATAAATCTTTCAAAAGAGGGACTTTATTCGGTCAAATGGGGGAAAATAGAAGTTTTACATCTTTTTTATCCATTGTAAGAATCCACCGATCCCTACAATGGATATCAATTTAACGAGGATTATTCCTTGTGATCATTTTGTATAAAATGTATTTAGAGAATGGGGCTGCAACGTCACCTCCAAATATTTTCCCGCCAGTTTTACACTCAAATTCTGTTGTTTGCCATTAAAATTCCCCGCCACTACCAAATACTGATTCTCAGGAGTCAGGAATATAATGACTGGTTGGTTATCCTCCCCCTTTGCCTTGTATTGTAAGATTTTTGATCCTGGAGCCACCATTTTGCTATAATGCTTTACTGCATAATACTCCGGGGTATAAACAAACGTACGCTTTTCCGAATCCACACGAATCAACGCATTCTGTTTCCATCCCCACGGACTTTCACCTTTATCGGTCAAAATACAATTCCAAAAATTATATTCACAACATCCATTCCCTAAATAATGATTTATCAACTCAAATGTATGTTCTGCTGCCTTCCAATCAAAACTACCCCAACCGCATTCGCTTTCCGAACAGATATATTCCCATTCGGGATGCTGTTTTCTTATGGAAGGAAGTATTTCACGTCCTTCCCATTGAAATCCCATACCACGAATACAATTACATAAAGCCGTATCAGCAAGAATTGTTTCTACATGATCTTGGCGATTCGTATTAAAAGTACCTAAATAAAGCTTCACCTCAGGATGCATTTGCCTCAAAGTAGGAGCTAAATATTCTTTATTGAAACGAATCGTACCGGTGGCAGTCCAGGCACAACCAGGATAAGGAGTGTAACTGTACGCTTCATTCTGATACATTACCATATCAATGGGAATTCCTTGTTCTTTATAGGCATCTATAAACCGACAAAAATAATCTGCATAAGTCTGCAAATAACGTGGATCTTGAATCATAAAGTCAGTTGTCGCAAGTTGGCGAGGAAAAACTCCATCACGGGCACCGGTCAACTTCATTTCATTCTCATCAACCTGACCGCCTGTAGCACCATATAATAAATAATTCTGTTTCTCTGACAAACTATTAAACGGACTACTTAAAACCGGATAATCTCCATTTATTTTCATCCAGCTTGGAGGACACCAAGGTGATATCCAAAATGTAAGATTCGGATTATATTTTTGTGCAGCACGTATGAAAGGAATAATAGTCTGTTTATCACGATTAATATTAAAATATCTCAATTCAAAGTCACCCTCCACTTCGTCACAACTATACCAAGAACGAGCGTAATCATTGGCTCCCATCGAAATTCGTCCACGCGTAATCCGTAAATCACCTTGCGGAGAAAATATATTATACAATATTTCATCTTGTTCAGTACGAGTTAATAACCCAAGAGCATCCCAACAAAGTTCATTGAAAGTAGTTCCCCAATTCTTGAAAGCAACACCGTTCTCTGTTCCATCTACCTGTAAAACAGGATTTTGTTCTGATTTTGACTGCAACTTCACTTTTGATTTTTGCCATACATTGCCTTCGGTACTACTAATCCAAGTCACAGACTGTGCATTTACAATCGTCGCAACAGTCAGTAACAGACCGATACAAAATAAGAATTTATTTTTTTTCATACTATTAATGTTCTAATTATTTAAATACAAAAATTATTCAACAATCCGACAACAAGATGTAGATATACATACAAGTTATCGGATAAAAATGAGATTATCAATTTTTTAATTAACAGATGGATAACCTGGATTCTGCTTCAAGTTTGGATTCGTATTCAATGTAGTACGTGAAAGAGGTATCCACATCGTATGATTATCTGGATCCGGTTCTTTATCCCACCAAGTTCCCGAATTAAAAATCCCGAACCTGCATAAAGTCTGTCTACGTAAACCTTCTCCTAAAAATTCCCGTCCCCATTCATCCAATAATTCCTGTTCTGTCAATGCACTCCCATTCTCAGGATACAAACTAGAAGAACCTGCTGGATAATAACGCTTCCGTACATAATTCAGTAATTTTTCCGCTTCTGCCTTTCTACCCTGATAAAAACGAATTTCTGCCAAATAATAATAAATTTCCGCTAAACGGATCAAAGCATAATCCGATTCTATTTTACCTGCATCATCCGAACGATAAATAGGATATTTTATCAAACACCAACCTGAATTCTGATCTCCGTAAGCCATAGCCGATTTTGGAGTTTGGGTTCCACTAGAAGGATTGGGAGAGAAACTAGCAGGATCTGTATCGCGGAAAATACCTACTTGATCACGAATGTAAAGTTTGTAAGCTCCATTGTCCGAAGTAACATATTCCGTTCCATTTGCCGTTTCATAAGGTAGGTCGCCATACAAAAACATTCCTTCGCGTTTGCTATTTCCTAAATTTTTATACTTTTTCAGACGCACATCATCAGGATATTTCATAAACTTACGGACCGGTTTTCCATTTTCAAAGGAATATTCATTTCCATTTAAATCTAATCCTGGCTGTAATGCATATTTGGGGTTACAATTCCCCCAATCTGTAAAACCGAAATATTTCGAAGAGAGGAACGGAGCAACCTGCCAAAACATTTCATAATCATAAAGCCAATGCATACCACCAAACGAGGATGGATAACCAAACAATAATTCATTAGACTTATCGTTATCCCAATCAAACGGCGCATCCCACCTATTATCTATATCATAGAAACCGTATTCACCATCTATAATTTTTTCACAGTATTTTTCAGCTTCGACCGTCTTGTCCTCATCAATCCACCAACTGGCGTTCATATACAACCTTACCAATAAGGCAGCACAAGCTCCCAGGGTCCATTGACCCTGCTTTAAGCCATTTCCATTATTACTTTCTTTTTTTTGTAACGCAGGCAATGATTCCAACAGCTCTTGTTCAATAAAAGCAAAAGTTTCTTTTGGCTCTGATTGTGCCGGCAACTCTGTAGTTGGATAATCCGTAACAATTGGTATATTATGTACTAAATCGAATATAGACATATACATCCACGCACGTAAAACACGTGTTTGAGAAATAAAATCATCAAACTCTTGCTGTGAAAAGCCAAACTTTGCAGGATTCAGCTTACTTATATCAGAAATACTGGCATTACACTGAATGATCCCTCTGTAAGTATCTTCCCAAATTGCATTAACATACCAATCATCAACAGTCCAAGTATGATAATGATAACGGAAATATTCACCGCCATTATACCAATGTTCCTCTCTTTGCACAGTCATATAATGGTCGGCAGAAAGTTCGCCAAACCAATACATCGCCCTACAACACAACCAATATCCGTGTCCGAAAGGACGTACAAACGCCTGAAGAACATTCTCCTTGGTTTGATAGAATCCATCCTGAGGTACAATATCATAAGTAGTTTCCGACAAATCCGTACATCCCACTGATGCCAACATTCCTAATCCCAGAAATATATTTTTTAATTTAAACGTTTTCATAAAGTAATAAATTTAGAAGTTAAGTTGAATACCAAACAAGAATTGACGTGAAGACGGATAATATCCATTCTTACTGTAAGGTAGACCGGGTTCCATACCATTTACACAATATGCATCCTTATCTAGTCCTCTGTGATATCCGCTAATAGTGAACAAATTACGTCCTGTAATATAGAAACGTGCCTTTTCAACCCACTTATTATTTATATTCCAAGTATACCCCAATGTAGCGACATCCAACTTCATAAAATCACCATTATGTACAAAATAACTGCTATGCACATTTTTTCCTGTAGTAATTTTCCTATTTTCCTTGTAAGCGGACTCCAGCACATTCGTATTCGGAGCTGCATCCTGCAAGCCATAATACAAATCATGGACATCATAGATCTGATAACCCAAATTACCTCGGAAATACAAATTCAAATCTAAATTTTTGCATCGGAAAGTATGAGTCACAGACATTGTAAACTTAGGCAATCCATTACCTACCACCCGTTTATCCTCATCCGTACCTTTATCTATAGGAATCACTTCACCATCTTTAGAGTAAATCAACCAACCTCCGTTATCATCCAAACCCGCATACTGGAATGTGTAAAAATTACCAATGCGTTCTCCTTCTTCAATACGTTGCAATACCCCTGGATTTCCTGGGTACAAGGGAAAATTACTCATCCAATAATACTTAGGACCTTCATAAAACTGATTTGAGAATGAAACAAACTTATTATTTGAAGTAGAGCCCACAAAACTAATTGTATAATTAAAATTTTTGCTCTTTACCGCATTCCAATCTAATTCGATTTCAACACCTGTATTTTTCATTGTACCTACATTAACAAATGATTGCGAAGCACCATTAGGTGGCAATGCAACATCATAAACTCCCAATAGATCCTGTTGTTTCCGACTATAATAATTTACACTACCATTCAAACGATAATTAAACAGACTGAAGTCTATTCCTACATTCCAATTTTTACCTTTTTCCCATTTCAAATTAGGATTAGCATTGGAACTGAATCCCCAACCCTTAATATATGTTCCATTATAATAAATCAAATCATACGCCTGCATCAGGGCCAATGACTTATAACTATCAAATTCCTGATTACCTGTTACTCCGAAATCACCTCTCAATTTCAAATCACTAATCCATTGGATATTTTTTATAAAATCCTCCTCACTGATTCTCCAACCAGCAGAAACGGCTGGAAACGATCCCCATTTGTTACTAACACCAAATTTGGAAGAGCCTTCATGACGAAGAGAAAATGTAGCAAAATATTTATCTCTAAAATTATAACTCAGACGACCAAAGAAAGCAATTAATTTGGAATCATTCCTGTAAGACCCCATACCTAGGCGTCCCTCCACTTCACTATTGTAAGTTCCAGCACCCAAGTTGTCAGGTCCTAACAAATCTGAAGCAAAGTTCTTATTCTCAGCATTCAATCCGTCATTTACAAAGTATTGATAAGAATATCCTCCCATAAACTTTACATGATGGTTACCAGTGTCATAACCGTAATTTACCAACCATTCCAAAGATTCTTGTTTATTCTTGTCATATTTACGGCTAGCTTCTCCCTGAAATCCACTTTTGTCTTCTATGGTAGAAATCGAAGGACGAAACCAACTGTAATCGGTTTCTATAATCTGCTGAGCCAATGTAATTTGTGTACTTAAATAATGATTCTTATCTCTACACAACAGCGGAAACAAATTCAACTTAAACGTACCATCCCAACTTAAGATAGTACGCTCACCACCACTTTTCTCCAACTTCAAGATTTCAACCGGATTATTGGTGGAATAAGTAGTTATCTGAGTATATTTACCCGGTTGCTCCGGGTCCATCACTGGAATAGTGGGATTTATCAACAATGCAGAACGAAAAGTATCATAATCTGCATCCTGATACTTCACTGTGCGCGGAGCCACATTCAGAATGACATTGTACAAGTCACTTTTTCCTGTATGATTTAATGACAAACGGGCCCCTACCTGCTGCCTTTCCGAACGCAAGTCTATACCATCTGTATTTTTATAATCCACTGTTGCTTTATAATTAGTCTTAGTATTACCACCCATAACCTGCAAAGTATGACTATGAGATACAGCCACTTTAGTCAGTTCATCAAACCAATCAGTATCAGCGCCATAATCATCTCCCCGTTTCTGTTCTCTAAAATCTGTAGCCGACAATACATTCAACTCTCTGACAGGTGTAGTTATATTCACAAATCCCGAATACGAAGTATGAATTTTTCCATCCATAGTACCTTTTTTGGTAGTAACTACAATCACCCCATTCGATCCACGGGTTCCATAAATGGCCGAAGCTGCCCCATCTTTCAAGACATCAATAGATCCAATATCATTTTCATTCAAATTATCAAGACTACCGCCTGGTATACCGTCAATTACAATCAGCGGACCCAATCCGGCTGAACGCGAGGATACTCCACGTACCTGAATACTGGGTGAAGAATTAGGATCAGAAGGAGTAGAATTCTCTACTGCAAGACCTGAGACCTTTCCCTGAATCTGCATGGCAGGATTACCACTCCCAATCTGCAACATATCCTTACCTGATATGTGGGAAACTGCACTAGTCAGTTCCTTCTTTGAAATGGAACCATAACCTATTACTACCACTTCATCCAACAGCTCCACATCTTCTTTCATCATAATACGAAGTAACTTTGTATCCTTCAATCTTATCTCCTGTGAAGCATAGCCTATATAGCTTACTACTATTACATCTCCTTGCTCAGCGGACAGCGAGAATCTTCCGTTTATATCTGTCACCGTGCCTTGCATATCTCCTTTCAGCATCACAGTAACACCAATCAGCGGTTCGCCCAAAACATCGGTCACTACTCCCGTTACCCCCTGTTGCTGCGCTGCCAATGCAACATCACGAGTAAGGATGATATGATTTCCCTCCATTTTATAACCGATGGAAGAGCCGGTCAGCAATATAGGCAGCACCTCGGACACAGGTTTACCATTCACCTGTATGGTTTTACGCATCTTCACGTTCACATCTTCCTTATATATAAAAAGATAGTCCGTTTGAGACTCTATCTCATTCAATATAGATTCCAACGGGGCATCGCTTCTATTGATAGTTACCCTCGCATTCTGTGAGTGACTATTTTCGGCCATCAGGCTGAACAGGCAGAAGAACAATAAGAATATTGATATTCGCATAATTCTAAATAATTGTTTTAAATCCGGATTTTCAAGATAATAAAGATCCGGCAAAGGAATGTTTTTCATATCTTTGCAAATGGTTATTAATACGATTTATTAAAAATAATTGTGTTAGTCGGGTCGGTGGGTGGTGCAAACACCCATCGGCTCTTTAGTTGTTTTTCATTAGGATTGCTTCATAGGCTGATTTTCCATTTTAGAAGGTTAATACATTTCTTACTTTATATGAATGACGTCATTATCCCGATTTCTTTGATAAGTAAAGGCTACATCGTTTTGCAGAACACGCAGCGCATAGTCCAATCCATCAGAAATCCTGAATTTTCCAGTTAATGCAACCTTTGCTATTTCCTTTTTATCCATCTGTATGCTCAGATCATAATATTTCTCCAAATCTTTTATAATATCAGCAAAAGGTTTATTTCTAAAACAATATAACCCCTCTTTCCAACGATATACATTATAATCATCAATTTTACTCACCACCAATCGGCCGTCTATCAAAGTCGTTTTCTGATTGGGTACCAAGACGACGGAATTTTTGTCATCGTGAGGTAATTTTACCTTTACTTTGCCCTCCATCAAAGACGTTTCGAATATTTTTCGTGCTGAATAAGCTTCCACATTAAATTTTGTTCCCAATACTTCTACATCCAATGTACTTGTATGTACCACAAACGGACTCTTTTCATTATGAACCACCTCAAAGTAAGCCTCTCCATCTAATATCACCTCCCGTTTGCCTGTCATAAAAGAAACAGGATATTGCATTTTAGTTCCGGCATTCAGCCAAACGTTTGAACCATCAGGCAAATCGAGGTTCACACGCTGACCGGCCGGCACGGTAATGGTCTGCATCGCTAAATACATATCTTCATTATCTTTACCTATTGAAAATAATACAGCCGTCACACTCACCGTTATCACTATTACAGAAGCTATTTTCAGGAATTCCCTAATAAAATAGTTCCTCCTGTTCCTCATTCTCTGTATATCAGTCCGTCGGGAATGACCTGCAAGAATCATTAAACCGTTTGCGTTCCCTACGCAACAGCCCGGCATTCTCCTCAGAAGCATCAGCCCATTCTTTAACCACTTTCATATCTTCTAAAGAAGCATGACCTTCAAAAAAACGGTATAACAAATCCTTATCCATAAATACTTTTGTTTTACGTATTTATAGTAATAGCGGATGGGAAAGAACATTCCCTAGTGAAAAACTGTTTTTTTTAATGCAAATAGAAAAAAAGTAAGGATACCGGCAGATAATCCTTCAATGCAAGACGTAACGTCCTGGTAGCTTTCGATATATGAAATTCCACTCCCTTAGTTGTAATATCCAATAGTTCTGCTATTTCTTTATGGGATTTATTTTCATTACGACTCATCACAAAGATTTTCCGAGTCTGTTCGGGCAAAGCATCCAGTATCCTATCAACAATCTCCTGTATTTCCTTTGTAAAAACCTCATAGGGCTCGAAATCTTCCAAAGTCATGATTCTGCCCGACAATTCCCATGCATAGATTCGGGCTATTTCGTCAGAAGCATCCTGATAAACTTGTTGATGGCGCAAATAGTCAATACACTTATGCTTTATCGTGGTCAAGACATAAGCCGGAATATTAGTATCAGCAGACAAACGATCTTTGTTCTCCCAATAGTACATCATTGATTCCACAACAAAATCTTCGGCAACAGCTTCATCATGCACATAAGTACAGGCAAAGTGGACAAAACGTTGCTGGTAGTCTATAAAGAATTTATTAAATGCATTCAAATCAATGCTCATTGCCTATCAAACCGTATTAAATAAAAGGAGAATAATGGTACAAATATACACTTTTACTTTTAAAAGCAAATGAAAGCTACCTCAAATTTTATGCCTCCAACAACGATAGTAATCCACCAAACAAAGAAAATATTCCTCCAAAGTTTCCCCGCCTTAAATAAAAGCAGTAACTTTATCCAATAATATACTAACATTAGGAAATAATGAACAACCCAGAACTACAGCGTGCCTGGCAAATAATAGAGAATACTGGCACCCATCTCTTCCTCACCGGAAAAGCAGGAACCGGAAAAACAACCTTCCTACACAATCTGAAGAAAGAATCTCCCAAACGCACAGTCATAGTCGCCCCCACCGGAATAGCTGCCATCAATGCGGGAGGCGTTACCATCCACTCCTTTTTCCAACTGCCATTTGCACCTTTCATCCCCGATACCACGTTCAATACCGAACAAAAACATTTCCGGTTCAGCAAAGAAAAAATTAACATCATCCGAAGCATGGATCTGCTGATCATTGATGAAATAAGTATGGTGAGGGCAGATCTGCTGGATGCCATCGACTCCGTACTCCGCCGGTATCGGGACCGATACAAACCCTTTGGAGGCGTACAATTGCTGATGATTGGTGACCTGCAACAGCTTGCCCCCGTAGTGAAAGAAACGGAATGGAATATGCTGAGTCACTATTATGATACCTCCTATTTCTTCGGAAGCCGCGCCTTGAAAGAAACCACCTACGCCACCATCGAACTGAAACAAGTCTACCGCCAGAACGACCCCTATTTCCTTTCCTTGCTGAACAAAGTCCGGGAGAATAAAGCCGACGAACAGACACTCGCAGAATTGAACCAAAGATATATTCCCAATTTCCATCCTGTCAAAGAAAAAGGATATATCCAACTCACCACTCACAATTACCAAGCACAACAGATTAATGATCACGAGCTTTCACTCATCAAAGAACCGGTTTTCAGTTACAAGGCAGAAGTCACCGGAATTTTTCCTGAATATTCTTATCCTACAGATGAAACATTGATGCTGAAAAAAGGAGCGCAAATCATGTTCGTCAAAAATGACCCTTCCCCGGAAAAACGTTATTACAATGGTATGATTGGCGAAATCACTTCTATAGATGAGGATGGATTTACCGTCCGCACCAAAGAAAAGAATGAAAAAATCATTGTCCAACCCGAGGAATGGACAAACAGCAAATATGTGCTAAATGAAGAAACAAAGGAAATAACCGAGGAACAAGAAGGAGTCTTCAAGCAATACCCTGTAAAACTGGCATGGGGCATCACTATTCATAAAAGCCAAGGACTGACTTTTGAACACGCCATTATTGACGCCCGCTCCGCTTTCGCCCACGGACAGGCATACGTTGCCCTGAGCCGATGCAAAACATTGGAAGGGATGGTTCTCAGTTCCCCACTTTCCGTCAACGCCATTATCAACGATACAATAATCGATGACTATAATCAGTATATAGAAACACATACCCCCAATGAAGAATTACTCCATGCCATGCAACAAACTTATTTTCTCAATCTCGTTAGCGAGCTATTCGATTTCTCACCGATAGCCCGTTCATTCAATGAGCAAGCCCGACTGATTGACGAACATTTCTACAAGCTCTTCCCTCAGTTACTGGCAGAATATAAAAAGCAGATACAAATATTTACTACTGAGATAGTGGATGTATCCTATCGTTTTCACAAACAATATGAACGTCTGGTAACACAATCTACTGATTATAATACGAATAACGACCTACAAATACGCATCATAAAAGGAGCCGCCTATTTTGAACAAAAACTACGCCCTTTCCATAAACTGGCTGAAGCGACCAATCTTCCCACGGACAATAAAGAACTAAGAAAGAAAACGAACAACACCTTGGAAGAGTTCTTAAACACTTTGACACAGAAACTTTCCTTGCTACAATATGTAGAAGATAATGGTTTTCACGCCAGTGACTATCTACGTAAAAAAGCGTATATCCTTTTAAGCGAAACCGATAATAAAAACTCCTCAGGTACAACGGCACACGACAGAAAAGAGCGCACCCCCAGAGAACGCGTATCCAGAGAACGGAAGAGAATTGAAGTTCCCAACGACATACTCCATCCAGAACTTTATCGGAAAATCACCGAATGGCGTGGAACTAAAGCAAAAGAAACCGGTATGCCGGCCTATGTCATTATCCAGCAAAAAGCTCTGTTGGGAATGGTCAATCTATTGCCTAATGATGCAGAATCATTGGAAGCTGTCCCTTATTTCGGACGTAAGGGGGTAGAGAATTATGGTTTGGAACTTCTGGGAATTATCCGGAATTATATGAAAGAACAAAATCTGCAACGCCCTGAAATAAGAACCGTATTTGTTCCCCGGGAAAATAAAAAAAAATAAAGAAGACACCAAAAAGGTCAGTTTCAGATTATTTAAAGAAGGGATGAAGGTAAAGGAAATCGCTGAATTCCGGGAATTGACTACCGGTACCATCAGCAACCACCTTTTACACTATGTCCGGACCGGAGATATCAAACTACAAGAATTAGTCGACCAAGAAAAAATAAATTATATTACAGCTCATCTCCAGAAATTCTCCTCTCTGCCACAAGGAGTGAAGGAAATAAAAGAAAAGTTAGGCGAATATACTTCTTACGATGAAATACGTTTTGTCTTTGAAGCATATAAAAAACATATACCGGCATAAATTTCACTCATATTGAAGTTGCAAAAAGTAAGTGCACTTCATGAAACAAGTAAGTATACTTAAAATGACGAAGTAAGTACACTTACTTGTTTTGCTACATAAAAGTGACTATCCGGATGAGAAAGATGATAAGGAGATTTGTGAATAGATGAAATAATAGTGAATGGTTAACAAGAAAAAGGAGGGGAAAGGAAGAGTCTTTCATAAACCGATTAGGAAAAATGATCCTTGAAACTGATATTTAACATCTTTATCTCATTGAATCATGTTATTTGTTTTTTTGAGCAATATGCGATATTCCATTTATAAGGAACGTACAAAATAACATGCATTCTCTCTTAAAATCGCCACCATGAGTGTTTCATAGCCTGTAATTTATTAAGAATAACAAAAAAAAATAAAAGAAAAGATAGCGTTATATT
>ERZ779875.1982-NODE-1982-length-11905-cov-2.588945_pt1 | contig 11905 bp, 4 predicted proteins | sample MGYA00511246_ERZ779875 | MGnify/ENA primary metagenome ERZ779875 (study PRJEB29588, sample SAMEA2155093) | human gut metagenome | biome: human gut; feature: human-associated habitat; material: faeces | place: Denmark | collected 2008/2010 ... | reverse complement strand
CATCGGCAGTCCACCGATGCTGATACATGGCATTCCACAATCCTCCATCATACCAAATTCCCATTCCAGTTGTTTTGGTTCTGTCACATTTAAGAAAACACCATATATGATATGTTTATTTCCTACAATTCCTACATCATACAGCTTTAATGATATAAAAATTTCTTCTCCTGCTTCATTCTTCCTGGAAAATTCACATTGTGTTTCACGTCCTTTATCTGCTGTATAAAAAAAGGCATCCAGAATACGCTTATGATATCGTTTTGGAATTCCCTGAAAAATATCTTTTTTCTGACTGATATCCTGATATCCAAACACCTCATAATACGCATTATTTACGCGTATTATCTCAATCTGTTCTTTGCCGTACTCATAGACAGCCACACCCTGTTTCGCATTTAAAAAGAGTGACTCCAGCTGGGAGGCCGGTGTCCACAGACTATCTATGTCAACTAAGCGTTCTGTCTCTTTCTTTCTCTCCGCATGTGGTCTGTCAAACTGCAGTTTCTCGTATTCTTCCACAGGCATCGGCTTTGCAAAATAATATCCCTGTACATATTCACAGCCAATACTCCGCAAAAATTCCACCTGTTCGATCCGTTCCACGCCTTCCGCAACAACCGGCATATTGAGCCATTTTGCCATACGGATCACTGCCGCCATGATATTTTCTCCGCGTCCTTCCCTGTCATCACCGGCAAAAAACTTCATGTCCATCTTTAAAACATCAACCACAATATCCTTTAAAACATTTAAAGAAGAATAACCACTTCCAAAATCGTCCATCAGAATGTAAAATCCCTCTTCGCGCAAACGCTGCATCATATCCTGCACTGCTTTGGGATTTGTATTGTATGCGCTCTCTGTCAGTTCTACCTGAAACAGTCTGCGTGGAATCCGGTAACTGTCCACCAGATTGCAGATCACATTCACGATATCTTTGTTGTAAAGGCTGACCCTCGAAAGATTGACGGATATCGGAAGCGGATTCTTTCCTTCATCCATCCACTTTCTAAGCTGGATGCAGGTCTGCTCCCACACATAATAATCCAGCTTTGTGATAAATCCATTCCGTTCAAATACTGGTATAAACTCTCCCGGTGAAATCATTCCCCGTTCCGGATGTTTCCAGCGAACCAGCGCCTCCGCTCCTGCGATCTGATTATCGCTGAGCCCGTATTTGGGCTGATAGAATACAACAAATTCATGATTTTCCAGTGCACTTTTCATGCTGTTTACGATCCGCTGTTCCTTCTCGATCTCCTGGCTCATCTGCCGTGTATAAAATGCATAGTTACGGATATAATTGCCTTTGCAGTGCTTTGCCGCAAGGTTGGCACGATCGTACATGTGATCCGGTGTTATTTTCTTTCCAGCGATCAGATAAACACCAAATATCGGTACAATATCAAAATCAAGCGGGTATCTGCTTAAGATATCACGCATTTTATCAAAACTTTCGACCAGTTCTTTTGTATTTTCATAGGATACGCAGAAGCAGAATATATCCGCATCCATCCTGCCAAAGGTAACGTCACTGCGGTTTCTGACTGCACATATCAAAAGGTCTGCAATATATTTCAGCAGCATGTCCCCTGCACTCATTCCAAAGAAAGAATTGATCAGCTGGAACTTTTCAATATCCATCCGCACAAAAGCAAAATGCCGGTCCGGATATCGCTCTAACATAGAAGATGTCGCCTGAAACATATGGGTCTTATTATAGATGCCGGTAAGGATATCATATTCTGCACGGTACTTTAATGCTTTGCTGATATTCTGACTGCTGCTGCCAGTCACATTCTTCAGCCGGAACCGGACAACATCCACATCATACGGTTTCCGGATAAAATCCCATGCTCCCATGCCCAGGCATTTAATCTCTGTCTCAATGTCAATCTCCATCGTAAGTACAATGACAGGTATTGCCTGATACATCTGCGCTTTATGATACCGTTCCAGAAAATAATACCCGTCATACTCCGGCATAACGATATCTAAAAGTACCGCCGTTATCTCCGTGCTTCGTTCATAAAGAATCTCAAATGCTTCCTTGCCATTTTCTGCCTCTATCACCTCGTACGTACCGCTCAAAATTCTTTTCATCATGACACGTTCGACCTGTTTATCATCTACGACTAATACCTTGCTCTTTTCAGACATATTCTCACCTATCCGCCCCAAAAAAATCCCATAAAAAAAACCTGACTTTATCATAGCAAAGTCAGAGTTTCTTTTCAATAGTCATCATTTAACCTTCTGCAAAAAAAAGGTCTATTTTTCCACAAAGGCAGATATCTGTCGAAGATGCGCCAACCTGAATTTCATACGTTCCATTTACCGGAACCGGCATCTTTTTGTCTGTGTCATAACGGGAAAAATCTCTTTCTTCCAAAATAACACAGATCCGCTTTGTTTCCCCGGCATCAAGCCTGACTTTTTCAAACGCTTTCAGTTCATGAACCGGTCTGTCTTTTTTCTGTTCCGGTGCCACATAAATCTGAACGGTTTCTTTCCCTGCATGTTCTCCTGTATTGGTTACCGAACAGGAAACTTTCACGGTCTGTCTGCCATTTTCCTGCTGCCGTATAATTTTAAGATCATTATAGGTAAATGCCGTATAGGAAAGTCCATGACCAAACGGGAACAGGACATCTGTTTTTTTTGTGTCATAATAACGGTAACCGACCATCACACCTTCCCTGTACTCCACACGGTCTTTCTTTCCAAATGTTCCGATCGTATGTGCCGGGCACTGTGACGCATCACGGATAAATGTTTCTGCCAGCTTTCCGGATGGATTTACTTTTCCAGACAAGATCTCTGCCAGGGCTGTTCCCCCTTCCATACCGGCATAGTAGCTCCAGAGGATTGCTTTTGCCTTTTCTGCCCACGGCATCTCAACCGGTGCACCTGCATACATGCAGACCACCGTATCCGGCACGGCCTTTAGCAGAGCATCGATTACTTCATCCTGCCCGTATGGCAGTTTCATGTTCACACGGTCAAGTCCCTCCACATCAAAATCGTGGTTCAGTCCGCCCACAAAAATAACAATGTCACTTGCTTTTGCCAGCGCAACTGCTTCCGCTAAGGCTTCCTGCTGTTTTTCATCCAGTGCTCTTCCACTTACAGTGCTTTCCTTTTCGGTATCCTCTGCAGTCTCCGTGCTCGCCGCCTGCCAGTTGATCTCAGATGCCTCTTTCTTATCCGGAATCACATAGCCCGGTGCGTAAGAAACTTTCACATTTCCACCAAGTAACTTTTTGATTCCCATAAGCGGTGATATCTCATACAGTGCCTTGATTTCTGCACTTCCTCCCCCGTTCGAATGGATCGCAGCGGCATTTGCGCCGATCACGGCAACCTTACAGCCGGATTCTGCCTGAAGCGGCAATACCTGATCTTCATTTTTCAGTAAAATCATGGACTCGCGCGCCACATCGAGCACTGCCCTGCGGTGTTCCTCCGTATTGTATGCGCCTGTCTTACGATGTTTTCTCTCCGGTCCGATCATTTTTAAACGCAGCATCATGCGGAGGATATTGCGCACTTTCTCATCCACCAGCGATTCTTCGATTTCTCCATCCTTCACTGCTTTTAACAGAGGATCTGCCATGTACTGTTCGTCGAACTGATACTTGACATCCATCTCAAGATCCAGCCCGGACTCTGCCGCCAGTTTCGTATCATGCACAGCACCCCAGTCGGAGATTACCACACCGTCAAATGCCCAGTCTTTCCGCAGTTTTTCATTGAGCAGGGATTTACTCATACAGCAGTGCTCACCGTTTAACAGATTATAGGCTCCCATCAGCGCAAGGGTGTGTCCCTTTTCTACCGCCGCTTGAAATCCCGGAAAATAAATTTCTTCCAGTGCTGTCTCATCGATGATTGTATCCACCCAGAGTCTTTCGGTTTCCTGTGAGTTTGCCGCAAAATGCTTCACGCATGCCGCAACATCGTTTTCCTGGATTCCCTCGATCATCGGTACAACCAGTTCTTCGATGAGTCCCGGATCTTCGCTCATATATTCAAAATTCCTGCCACAGAGCGGACTCCGCTTGATGTTGATGCCCGGAGCTAAGATCACATCTTTGCCCCTGCCTCTTGCCTCCTCACCCAGCACTTTTCCGGCTTTCTTTGCCAGATCACGGTTCCAGGTGGATGCAATGGCGCTGTTGCACGGAAGATAAGTCACATAATCTTCCGTCGTCCCGACACTCCGCCATTCATTGTCCGCAAATTCTGCGCGCACTCCCATCGGTCCATCCGACATATAGAGCGGTGGGATGGAAAGCCGCTCCACTCCTTCGGTGCGGAATAAACCCGCACCGTGGATCATACCGATCTTTTCTTCTAAAGTCAGCTCTTTTAAAATCTGTTCAATATATGTTTCCTGCATTAAAATACAACCTCTGCCTTGCCGTTACCGTCAAATGCTACGATGACATTTTCCCCATCCTGTGTATAGAATGCACCGGTTACCTGCTTTGGAGTGCCAACGTTCATCAATGCCACTTTGGATGCCTTATTACTCTCTACCGCGATCTGATAAGAAGATCCGTTCTTTACAACATTTGCAGATGCTTCTTTTTCATTTTCCGTTCCATATACGACAGTTTCTGCCTTGATGCCATCTTTTAATGCATATGCACGGAATGTCACACCATCTGCATAGTCATAAACTGCATTATCATTTCTTGCTCCCATAGCCACAATACTGCCCTCTTTGACATAAAGAGGAATACTTAAGTAACCATGTTTCTCTTTGTACCACTTACCTCCCTCTTTGACTTCTCCGGTCAGTAAGGATGTCCATGTTCCCTCCGGCAGGTAATATTCTGCGATACTGTCCTCGCGGAAGATCGGTGCAACGAGCAGGGAATCACCTAACATGTACTGTGTTGCTAAATATGCACAGTTTTTATCTTCGGTAAATTCAAGTACCATGCTGCGCATCATAGGAATACCTGTTTTGGACGTCTCGATCGCATTGCGGTACAGATATGGCATCAAAGATGCCTTAAGCTGTGCAAAGCAGCGTACCACATCCACTGCTTCTTCATCATATGCCCACGGCACACGGTAAGAAGTAGATCCGTGCAGTCTTGAATGGGAAGAAAGCAGTCCGAATGCACACCATCTCTTATAGACATCCGGTGTGGAGGTACTCTCAAATCCTCCGATATCATGGCTCCAGAAACCAAATCCTGACATCTGGAGTGAAAGACCGCCCCTTAAGCTTTCTTCCATTGATTCATAATCTGACCAGCAGTCTCCTCCCCAATGTACAGGGAATTTCTGCCCGCCTGCTGTGGCAGATCTTGCGAAAAGAACAGCCTGCCCCTTGCCTTTCTTTCTCTCCAAAAGATCAAACACTGTCTTATTATATAAATATGTATAGTAGTTGTGCATCTTGACCGGATCAGAACCGTCGTAATATACCGCATCCGTCGGGATTCTCTCACCAAAATCTGTTTTGAAGCAGTCAACACCCATATCGAGCAGTGCCTCTAACTTTTTGCTGTACCACTCGCAGGCTGCAGGGTTGGTAAAGTCCACAATGGCAAGTCCCGGCTGCCACATATCCCACTGCCATACATCGCCATTTGGACGTTTTAAGAAGTAACCGCCCTCGACACCCTCTTTGAACATGGAGGACTCCTGTCCCACATAGCTGTTGATCCAGACACAGATCTTTAATCCTTTTGCTTTCAGACGTTTTAACATGCCCTCCGGGTCCGGGAATACTCTTGAATCCCAGGTAAAATCACACCAGTTGAAATCTTTCATCCAGAAGCAGTCAAAATGGAATACGGATAACGGGATCTTGCGGTCAAACATTCCATCGACAAAACTGTTGACTGTCTTTTCATCATAATTTGTCGTAAAGGATGTGGACAGCCAGAGACCGAATGTCCACGGTGCCGGAAGTGACGGTTTTCCAGTAATGTCTGTATATCGCATCAGCACTTCTTTCATCGTCGGCCCGTTGATCAGGAAATAGTCAAGGTTTTCACCCGGTACAGAAAATTCAACCTTGGTTACCATCTCTGTTGCAACTTCAAAGGACACGCGCTCCGGATGGTTTACAAACACACCGTATCCTTTATTGGAAATATAAAACGGGATATTTTTATAAGACTGCTCTGTGGAAGTACCGCCGTCCTCGTTCCAGATATCCACGCTCTGTCCATTTTTTACAAACGCAGAAAAACGCTCGCCAAGTCCATAGATCAGCTCGCCAACGGAAAGTGATAACTGCTCTCTCATATAAGCATCTTCCGGTCCTTTATCATAGGCAAAACCTTTCCAGTCGGTCTTCATGTATGCAAGATCTCTCCATCCGCTTGCAGTGATTTTCTCCTCACCGCGGTAAAATGTGAGTGCTCCGTTCTCTTTCTGCACTTCCAGACGCAGTGTACCGCTTGAAATGACCAGTTTGTCCTCCGTATCTTCTGCCTTTAAATGTCCGCTCTCCGCAGGTGCGATCTCAAATGACGGTGCCTTTTTCTGCACGCCCATGTGATGATAAGTCTGAACCCTAAGCACTTCCTCATACGGTGCTGAAATCACGATCGTGAGGTTGATTCCGCCAAGGGTATCGCCGCGCTGTGTGATCTTGCTTGTCGGCGCACAGATCGTCACCTGATCTTTCTCGATTTTTGAAAAATATACTTCTGCCGGAGAAAAGCACTCGCAGCGCTCTTTCTGCAGCCAGCATCCATTACTGAATTTCATATGATAATCCTCCCTGTTTTCCGAAGGAAAATGCGACTGCTATCAGGCGCAGAGGATTTTCCTCCCTGTAATTATCTCATTTTGTCTCATCTTACTATACCCACCCTGCAAAAAATACCCTCTAAATTGTACATAAAACACTCGATAAATTTGACAAACAAAACGTTCGCATTTATACTTACGTTTAGTGCTTTTATCATTGGAACAGGAAGGTTATTTTTATGTATCGCGTTTTAATTGCAGATGATGAATCCATTATCCAGGAAGGTATCAAATGTCTGTTCGACTGGGAATCTCTCGGCTATACGATCGCCGGAGAAGCTGCAAACGGTGAGACGGCCTATCAGCAGATTCTTGCCTTACAGCCGGATATCGTTCTCTTAGACATCCGCATGCCGGGAATGTTAGGGCTTGACGTTATCCGGGAGGCAAGAGCACAGGGTTTTACCGGAAAAGTCATTATCTTAAGCGGTTACTCTGATTTCAAATATGCGCAGGAAGCCATCCGTTACGGAGTGCAGTATTATCTGACAAAGCCGATCGACGAGGATGAACTTGAGGAGATTCTTCGTTCGATCAAAGAAAACTTAGACAAGGATGCTGCAACTGCAAATACCCGGGAACATTACCGTGAAAAGGCAAGAGAGACCATCATCCGCGATCTTTTAACGAATGATATCGATCTTTCCCACATAAATACAACAGATCTCCATCTGACAGCAGACACCTATCAGGTTGTGATCTATGAGAAATACAGTCACAATACTGCAGATGCCTCCTATCGTTTTTCGGATCTTCTGCGCGTGACGAATCAGGATAATAACTCCTACGATAACATTACGCTGCAGTATCATGAGGTTATTTTGCTGAAAGGCACTTTTGCCATTCAAAAATTTAATGATTTTCTGGAGCGTTACCAGAGAGAACGGCGTCCACAGGAGAATTCTCCTCTTGACAGTCTCTTTATTACATATGGTGCGCGTGTGTCAGACCTGTCGGAAGTCTATATTTCCTATATTCAGGCGAAACAGCTCTTAGAACGCCGTTTCTTCTGCGAGCAGGAACAGCACACGATCGGTTATGCCGAACTGCCGGACCCGGACAGTTTAAAATCCATCTTAAACGACGCTTTTTTAAACCGTTACGCTACCAGCCTGTTTGAATATCTTCAGGCATTCAACCGCAATATGTTAGCGGAGACTTTGACACAGCTTACCAATGAACTTTACCATGCTGCAGATTCGATTGATTCCATACGGCTTTTCCTGACAGACCTTTATCTGCAGATCAAGGAACAGGCAAACCGGCTTTACAATGGTACAAATATCCCGTTTCCGAGCAATGCGGATATCATCCGTCTGATCGAAGAAAAATATTATCTCTACGAGATCATCCTGTACTTTACGGAACAGTTTGAGATGATCATGTCCTCGATCGGTAACTCTTCCCGTGAAAGCGTGCTGGATGATATTCTGCACTACATCAACCACAACTATGCAAGCAATATCACATTAGAAAATATTGCACCGCTGTTTGGTTACAACAGCTCCTATCTCGGAAAGATTTTCCGCAAAAAGATGGGTGAAAACTTCAACTCATACGTCGACCATGTCCGCATCAAACACTCGATGGAGCTTCTCTGTTCCTCAGAGTTAAAAGTTTATGCGATCGCAGAAAAAGTCGGTTACCGGAATGTCGATTATTTCCATATCAAGTTCAAAAAATACGTTGGAAAAAGCCCGGCAGAATACCGGAAAGAACATAAAACTGAATAAACTTTCATAAAAACAGCCGTCTCCGGGTGAATATATGTACCCTTTTCTCTGTAAGTTCAGAAAAAGGGCGACATATCACCGTGAGGCGGCAGTTTGTATTTATAAGATCCGGGTGTCAAATGGTGTTTTCCGGTTTTTCGATTGGCAAATGGCACCGCAGTGCCTGTCATTTTAAGAAATCATACTGTGACATATAAAGTTTATAATACTCACCCTTCTGTTCCATCAGTTCATCATGATTTCCACGCTCTAAAATATCGCCTTTGTCTACATATAAGATGCAGTCGGCATTTTTGATTGTGGAGAGCCTGTGTGCAATGATAAAGGACGTTCTTCCTTTCAAAAGCTCATTTAATCCCTTCTGTAAAAGCAGTTCCGTCTCGGTATCAATGCTCGAAGTCGCCTCATCTAAGATCAGGATCTTCGGATCTGCAAGCAGTGCCCTTGCAAAGGAAATAAGCTGCCGCTGTCCGGCGGATAGCCTGCTTCCTCTCTCATTGACTTGTGTCTTATATCCGTTTTCCATTTCCATAATAAAATCATGGGCGCAGACTGTTTTTGCGGCACGGATGACTTCCTCGTCCGTCGCACTGCGGTTGCCATAGCGGATATTATCCATGATCGTCCCCGCAAAAATAAAGCTGTCCTGCATCATGATTCCCATCTGGGTGCGCAGTGAATGAAGTGTCACCTTCGAGATATCAATGCCATCGATCGTGATTTTCCCGGAATCCACATTGTAAAAACGGCTGATGAGATTTACGATCGTGGATTTTCCTGCCCCGGTCGGGCCGACGATCGCATACGTTTCACCCGGTTTTGCCGTAAAATTGATATCCTCCAAAATCTTCTGCCCCGGCTCATAACCAAAGGACACATGGGAAAACTTCACTTCTCCTGCCACCTCCGGCATCGGGATTGCATCCGGCTCATCCCTGACACCCACCGGCTCATCGATCGTCTCAAAAATCCTCTCAAGATAAGAGATTGCTGTCAAAAGAGAATTGTAAAATCCGGCAAGTGTGTTGATTGGTGCCCAGAAACGCCCAATGTACGCGGTAAATGCGATCAGAACACCGACGGTCAGTGTCATATCCGGTGCTAAAATCCAACGGACACCCAGCACATAGATCAGTGCCGTCGTAAATGTCGAAATAATATCCACGCTCGGTCCCATCGTAAAGTTAAACATTACCGCACGCATCCAGGATTTCCGGTAATTTTTACTTAGGTTATTAAAGATTCCGGTATTCTCATTTTCCCTTACAAAAGACTGCGTCACACGGATTCCATTGATACTCTCCGCAATGTACGCATTTAAGTTTGACTGTTTGTTGCTCTGGATCTGCCATGCCCTGCGCTGTTTTTTCTTGATTAAGATAATCACAAATGCAAGAACCGGCAATCCGCACAGACAGATCAGCGTCAGCCGGACATCGAGTGCAAACATAAACATCAGAATAAAGATCAGGTTGCACAGATCTGTGAATGTGTTGACAATACCATTGCTCAAAAGATCACTTAGGCTGTTCACATAATTGACCACACGCACCTGAATTTTTCCATGTGGTCTGTCATCATAATAGGAAAACGGAAGTTCCTGCAGATGACAGAAAATATCATAGCGGATGTCATGTACGATATCCTGCCCGATCACACTCATGGTCTTGATCTTGATCCGCAGGGAAAGACCCGAATAAAGTGCGATCAGCAATGTCGCAATACTGTAAAATGTGATCGATTTCATATCTTTTTCCGGGATGCTGTGATCCATCACATTCTGGAAAAAGATCGGAATCGCCATGGTAAATGCCGAGGAAGAAAGCATCAGAAGAATAACGCCTGCCATCTTCTTTTTGTATGGGGCAATATAGCCTGCCAGACGTTTGAGCTGGTTTACATCAAAGCTGTCCTCTAATATTTCATCCATATCATATCTGTTTCTTGCCATCTTATTTCTCCCCCTTTCCGTTTAAAATTTCCTGTGGGATCTCGCCATACTGGTTATGGAAAGCCGTCGCGTAATAACCTCCCGCCGCCACTAACTGCTCATGTGTTCCCTGTTCAATGATGCGTCCGTTATCCATGACAAGGATCAGATCTGCATCTCTAATGGAAGAAATGCGGTACGCAATGACAAAGATCGTGCACTTGTTATCTAATTTCTTCAACTGGCTCTGGATATAACTCTCCGTCTCCATATCGACCGCCGATGTCGTATCGTCAAGAATCAGAATCGACGGATCTTTCAGCAGTGCCCTCGCAAGGGAGATACGCTGTTTCTGTCCGCCGGAAAGTCCGACACCGCGCTCACCCACAATCGTATCATATCCATCCGAAAGTGCCTGGATAAAATGATTGGCATCCGCCATGATCGCAGCCTGTTTGACTTCTTCGAACGAACAATTCGGCCTTCCGTATGCGATATTTCCTTCGATCGTATCCGAAAAAAGGAACACATCCTGCATCGCCATGCCGATATTATCCCGCAGGTTATAAAGATCCATGTCGCGGACATTCACACCATCCACAAGTACCTCTCCCGAAGTCGTGTCATAAAACCGGCAGAGCAGATTCATGATCGTTGATTTTCCGGCTCCGGTAGAACCGATAATACCGACGGTCTGCCCCGGTTTTACCTTAAAATTGACATCCATGACAATATCTTCGTCATCCGCACGGTAAGATACATTTTTAAACTCGATCTCTCCTTTCAGATGTTTCTTCACTACTCCAGATACCGGTGTTTTTACATGCGGTTCCTCACTGTAGGTCGCATAGATTTTCTCCACGGAAGTTGTGAAATTGCTGATATCATTGACCAGCCATCCTGCCTGACGCAGCGGGTTGTTTAACATCCATAAATATCCGTTTACGGTAACAAGCTGCCCTAACGTGATTTCTCCCTGAATCACCATATAGCCGCCATATAGGATCAGAATGATCGTCAGTGCATACGAAAGCACCTCAAATATCGGCACATATTTCATCCAGATCTTTGACGCATCGATCTGCGCCGCACGGAATTTATCATTTTCCTTATTGAATTTTTCAATCTCAAAATCTTCTTTTGCAAATGCTTTTACCACACGGTTTCCACTGACATTTTCCTGCACAAACGCATTGAGTGAGGAAAAACAGTCACGGTTGCGCTTGAATGCCGGACGTACCTCTTTTGTCTGACGATAAGTTGCAAATGCAGTAAACGGCAGTACCACAAGCATGGCAAGTGCCAGTTTTGTATTGACGGTAAAGATCATAAGCAGCGCAAACACAAACATCAGCACACTCTGATAAACCATGTAGACCACATACGCCACAAAATGACGGATCGCATCCATATCTCCGGTCTGGCGGCTCATCAGGTCTCCGGTACGTTTCTTATT
>ERZ779875.1981-NODE-1981-length-11907-cov-10.374705_pt1 | contig 11907 bp, 11 predicted proteins | sample MGYA00511246_ERZ779875 | MGnify/ENA primary metagenome ERZ779875 (study PRJEB29588, sample SAMEA2155093) | human gut metagenome | biome: human gut; feature: human-associated habitat; material: faeces | place: Denmark | collected 2008/2010 ... | reverse complement strand
GCGCCGCACTTGCTGCAGCCGGTGCAGTGACCGCCGCAGCTGCCGCATTTGGAGCAGCCTGCGCAGCCCAGCTTTGCGGTGACGGCTGCGTAGTAATCCAGTGCTTCCACCAGATGGGCCGCATCTGCCGGGGTCTTGCCCCAGGTCAGGCAGCCGTCATTTTCCAGCAGGACAGCCTTATCGGTGCGGCACAACAGGCTGACAGCCTGTGCCTGTGCGTCCACGTTCTGGGCGGGCAGCAGCTGCACCCGTCCCAGCGCCCGCACTGCGGGGCTGAATGCTGCAGGCTGCACGGTCTGGCCCTGCATCCCCATCACAGCCGCGCAGGCCGGATAGGTGTGCATCACGCACTGGGCGTTCTCGTTTTCCTGATAGATTTTCAGATGGATGGGCAGGTCTTCGGGCAGGGGCTTGGGCTTTGCGCTGAGCATCGCCTTGCCATTCATATCCACGCGCACCAGCATATCCTGCGTGAGCGCGGCCTTGTCGGCACCGGCAACGGTCACCCACACGGCCTGCGGGCCGACGCGGACGCTCATGCTGCCGTCACCGGCCACCAGCCAGCCCTTGGCTTCCAGCCGACGGGCCATCTCGATGATGGCTTTTTTTGCCTCAAAGTCTGAGAGGTAAGTAACGCCTTGAATCACCATACGTTTCTTTCCTCCTTTTTAACGGCGCAGCGGCGGGATCTTGAGCATGGTGCGCACCTCGTCGGGAGTCATGGGCATCATGCCCTTGGACTTTACGATGTCCGACACCTTTGCGATCAGCGCTGCGTTGTTGTCCACATGGACACCCGGCGCGATCATGTCCGAATCCTCAAAGCCGATGCGCACGGTGGAAGCGCCCATATCCAGCGCAGTCTTGACCATTTCCCAGTCCTCGCGGTGGGCCTGCGTGTAGCCCCACAGGTAGTCGCCGTTGGGGAAGTTCTCTTCCAGCGCCTGGATCATGTGGCGCAGGGCCGGCACCGTGGCAGGCATCTCGCCGCCATGGCCGAACACCAGTGCAAACAGGATGGGTTTTACAAAGTGGAACTTGTCGTTCAGTTCCCGCACGGTGTTGATCATGCCCAGCTCAAAGACCTCGGTCTCCGGGATCTTCTTGTTGTCCATGATGGTCTTGACGCAGTACTCCACATCCTTGATGGGGTTCTGGTACACCGAGGTACCCAGATTCACCGAGCCGACATTCAGGCTGTTGGCTTCCACCCAGGAGGGGTAGCAGGGCTGCACACGTTCCTCAATGGTCAGGTTGGACACGCCGCCGGTGGAGATCTCCACCACGATGTCGCACATCTCGCGGATGTAGGCCACCGTTTCTTCCAGCAGGCTCAGATCCGGGGTGAGGTTGCCGTTCAGGTCGCGGCAGTGCAGGTGCACCATGGACGCGCCGTTTTTGTAGCACTCATACACATCCCGGGCAATGGCCCGCGGATTGATGAGAATGTCTGTGGCCGCAACGGGGGCCACGGAGATCATGATTTTTTTCATTGGATGAACACTCCTTGCATGTCGCATTGGAGAAGCTTAACAAAGGATGCTAACGTCATTTTAGCACAAACATTCCATCTTATAAACTCACAGTCCCCTGCCCGCCTTTTACGGCAGGCAGGAGGCCTGTATGCTTACTTCTTCCAGAAGATGTAGTGATCCTGCACTGTAGCGGCGATCTCGTCCACCTGCCTGCGCTCGATCACGCTGAGCAGCTGGCGGTGCAGCTCTACGAACCGCTCGATCTCCTCTTCGCCCTTGGCCAGCACCTTGCGGGTGGTCTCCAGACGGCTGGGCAGCGTCAGCCGGGTGATATACTCGGTGATGGTGGCCAGCATGGGGTTCTGGGCCGCATTGGCGATCTGGGTGTGGAACCGGCTGTCCAGCTCCAGCACCTTGTCCACCGAAGGCTCCGGCGAGTGCATTTCGGCAGAAAGCTCGCCGAAGGTGCGGTACAGGTCCGGCAGAAAGGATGTGATATCATTGCGCTGAATGATAATATTCAGCGTACCGATATCGATGACGGAGCGCAGTTCCACAAATTCCTGCCAGCTGTTCTTCTGCAGGATGATGCTGTACAGCATCGGGTCCAGCATCTTCTGGTTGTAGTTTTCGCTCACAAAGGTGCCGTCGGCACGCTTGATGTACAGGATGCCGTAGGCCTGCAGCTTTTTCACAGCTTCCCGCACCGAGTTGCGGCCCGCGCCGAACTGCTTGCACAGTTCCATTTCGGTAGGCAGCTTGTCGCCCGGATGCAGGGTGCCGTCGATGATCTGGGAGATGATCCCATCCATGACCTGATCGACTACAGACTTTACCGCATTCTTCTGTTTTTCAGGATGTTCCATTGACATAGTTCCGCCTCCAAATCCGGTTCGGTGGATATTCGGGGTCGTTCAACGTGGAACGTTCTGGGGCAGAAAGCCTCCAAACATCACACGTTGAACTTTCACCACTATTTTACCATATCTGAAAAGCGGACACAACGGTTACGCCATCAAATAGGTGGGCAGCAGGATCAGCTGAGGGAAGGCGACCATCAGGGCAATGCAGACGAAGGTGGCCGCAATAAACGGCACCAATGTGGGGAACACTTCACCAACAGTCGTATCCATCAGGTCGCAGGCAACGTAGATACACATGCCCACCGGGGGAGTGACCAGACCAATGCCGATGACCACGGTGATCAGAACGCTGAGCACGATGGGGTTGATGCCCACGCCCAGAGCAATGGGATACAGGATGGGCATAAACAGGGTCAGCGTTGCGATGGACTCCATGAACATGGTGACGATGAAGAAGATCAGCAGGATCATGATGAGGATGACGGTGGGGTTGGTGGAGAAGCCCAGCATGGTCTTGGCCACCCACTTGTCAAAGCCTGCGGTAGTCAGCATAACAGTGTACAGCTTTGCTGCGCCGATGACGATGAAGATACGGCCGCTGGTGCGGACGGTCTCTGCAAAGGCAAACTTGATGTCTTCCCACTTGAGTTCGCGGTAGATGATGCCGCCGGCAAACAGACCGTAAACAACAGCGATCACGCCTGCCTCGGTGGGGCTGACGATACCCATGGTAATGGTGCCCACGATGATGATAGGCATGAGCAGGGCGGGCCAGCTCTCCCACAGGCCGTGCAGCACAGGGCCGATGGTGAAGTGACCGGGCTCCTTGGGCACGCCTTCTTTCTTAGCGAGGAAGTAGCTGACGATCATCTGTGCCAGACCGCACAGGATGCCGGGGATGATGCCGCCGAGGAACAGCTTACCGGTGGAGATGCCGCAGATACCGGCAATGACCACCATGGGGATGGACGGAGGAATGATGATGCCGATGGTGGAGGAAATGGCGGTAACGGCAACGGTAAAGTTCTTGGAGTAGCCCTTGCGGATCATTTCCGGCATGAACATGCCGGAAACACCAGCGGTATCGGCAACAGCGGAACCGGAGATGCCCGCAAAGATCATGCTGGAAAGCACGTTCACGTGAGCCAGACCGCCGTAGATGTGGCCGACGATGGAGTAGCAGAAGTCCATCAGGCGCTTGGAAATACCGCCCTTGGACATGGTGAAGCCGGCAAAGGTATACAGAGGGATGGCCAGCAGTGCAAAGCTGTTCATGCCCTCAAACATGCGCTGGGCAATGGTGACGGTGCTGCCGCCGCCCAGGAACAGGATGCCGCCCATGGCGGACAGGCCCAGACTCATGGCGATGGGCACGCCCAGAAACAGCAGAACGAAGAATGAGATCAGCAGCCATGCGATCATTTGGATTTGCCCCCTTCCGGTTTTGCGGTCAGTTCAACAATCAGGTTGAGAACGGCGGACAGGATGCACAGCACACCGGCAATGGGGAAGATGGTGTACACCTGACCCATGGTGAACTGCGGCATGGTGGAAACGGCCTGCTTTGCGCGGGTGCACAGCTGGTAGCCGCCGTAAGTGACCATGACGTAGAACAGGATGATGAACACATCACGGATGATGACAACGATCTTTTTGCCCAGCGGGGTCTTACCGAGGATGGAATCCACCACTTCCACGCGGAGGTTGGTACCCATGGCGTTGATGCCGATGCAGACAATGAGCATGGACCAGACGTTCAGATACTGGCTGCTCTCCATGTACCACTTGAAGCCGCCGATGCCGGGGATCAGGCGCAGCACAACGTTTGCGAACAGAATTACCATCATAGCTGCGCAGAGAATGGCGGAAATGAGGGTGGTGATCTTGTCCAGAGTGGTTTGCAGTTTTTTCACAGTACAAACTCCTTTCCAAGTGCGATTCAGATAAAATGCAAAGGGACGAAGGGCACGCCCCCTCGTCCCTTTGCTTCGGTTTTATTTCAAGGTTTTCTGGTCAGTGATCTCAGCGGGCTTCTTTCCATGCCTTCAGCTGATCCAGCAGGTCGCCGTAGGTATCAGCGTTGTCGGTCAGGACTTTTTCGGTCGCAGCTGCAAACGGAGCCAGTTCCGGGCTGTTGATCTTCATGCCCTTCTCTTCCAGAGCGGAGACCAGGTCGTTGGTCTGCTGCTCGTTCAGCTCACGGTCGTAATCGGCAGATGCCTTTGCAGCGTCGGAAACGATCTGCTGCTGGTCAGCGCTCAGCTTGTTCCAGCTGCTCTCGGCAATGGTAAAGCACATGCCGGAGTAGATGTGGTTGGTGATGCTCAGGTACTCCTGAACTTCGTAGAGGTTATTGTTGTAGATAACGGGGATGGGGTTCTCCTGTGCATCGTAGGTCTTCTGCTGCAGAGCCTGATACAGCTCAGAGAAGCTCAGCGGCTGGGGGTTGGCACCCAGAGCGGTCATGGTAGCCATGATGACGGGGTTCTCGGGGGTGCGGATCAGCAGACCGTTCATGTCGGCAGGGCTGTTGATGGGGCCCTTGGAGTTGGTCACGCAGCGGAAGCCGTTGCAGTAGTGGGCCAGCACACGCATATTCTGGCTCAGCAGGCCTTCCTCAGCGGCAGCCTCGATGTCGCTGTCCATGAATGCCCATGCATCGTCGAAGGTCTCGAACTGGAACGGCAGTGCGGAAATGCCCATCTTTGCATCGTAGGTGGAAAAGTTGGAAGCGTCGGTGATGATGATATCCACCGTGCCGGAATCCAGAGCGATAGAGTTGATCAGGTCAGCATCGCCGCCCAGCTGGCCGGAGGGGTACAGCTGAACTTCCACAGCGCCGCCGGTCTTTTCGGCAACTTCTTCTGCAAACTGCTTTGCGCCCTTTGCACGGGGGTCTTCTTCGTTGGTGGAGAAGCCCAGCTTCAGGGTGACAGCCGAGCCGGAAGCGGCAGCGGAAGAACCGGTGGAAGCTGCAGTAGAGGCAGTGGAAGCAGCAGTGCTGGTGCCGGAGCCGCCGCAGGCAGCCAGACCCAGAGCAGCAGCGGAAATGCCAGCCACCTTCAGGAAGTCACGACGGGAAATCATCTTTTTCATAAGAATTCTCCTTCAAAAAAATATCTTCTCCTGAGCCGGTCTCGTGCTCCGGCTCTTGTTCCTTTTTTAAATGGTGCCTTTCTTTTCCAGCGCCTTTTTCAGCTCGGCTGCACCAAAGCGGGGGCTGCTGAGAACCACCTTGCCAAACTTATCGGCGATATACTGTTCGCAGTAGGCCATGCTGCCCTGTGCAAACACGATCACATCTACCTTGTCGGCAATGGTACCGGCCATCTCGGTCATGCGGGCCTTGAACTGGTCCTGATCCAGACCGAATGCACCGTCCACCAGACAGTCCACCAGCTCCACGTGTCTGTTGCACTCGCGGGCCATGCGCAGGATGGTGCCCTTGGTGGGTTCCAGCGTGGTGGGCAGGGTAGCCATCACGCCGATGCGCTGGCCCTTGCGGACAGCCTCGCGGCACATCTCCTCGTCCACGCGGACGATAGGCACACCAATGTACTTTGCCACGTCCTGTGCACTGTCGGCAACCTCGCCCACGCTGCTGCACAGGTTCAGCATGGCATCCACGCCTTCCTCAGCGGCTTTCATGTACATGCCGATCAGGCGTGCTGCCGGTGCAGTGGTCACATAGCCTGCCGCGCGGACATCTGCCAGAATGCTGGGGTCCTGCAGGCTGTACAGCTCCACATCATCGCCCAGCTGCTTTTTGACCTCCTGCTCCACCAGTTCGATCAGTTCCGGGGTGGTGCTGGTATAGATCAGACCTACCTTCATAACGGAAAAGCCTCCTTTTGTTTTTCGTGTTCTCGTGCCGGACAAGCCCGCAGCAAAGGCTCTTTGCTACATCCTACCTTTAGTTCAATCTCAACAGCTCGTCCGTCTTTACATCCTACCATTAGATTACTCTTCGGTCCGCAAAAAGTAAATTGGCGAATAGCCGATATTTCGGGCCGGTTTTGGTCGTTCTGCACAAATGTGGGATGCAAGTGGTGAAAAATCCACTTCTTTCTGGACATCATCCCATCTTGCGGCGTATAATACCCTTAAAGAAAAAGACAGGGAAGGAGCCACCGGAACATGAATCCGTTTCAAAGTGATAACATCTGGAAAAAGAAGGCCCGGCAGGGCAAGGCGCAGCAGCATCCGCTCACGCCGCAGCAGGAGTGGCAAAAGCAGGTGAACAGCAGCAGCCTGTGGCTGGGCGGCGGCGTGGTGCTGCTGGCACTGTATCTGGCCGCTGTCCGCGCCGGCACCGTGGCGCTGGACGCAAGCGCCGTCGTGCTGATCGTGGTGGTGGGCTGCTTCTGCGTATACACTGCCGCATCCCTCGGCAGGCTGATGAAGAACAAGCCGGAGGAAAAGGCAGCAAAGAAGAAAAAGAAAGCCAAAAAAGAGTGATCGTTCATTTAAAGTGGCTCCGCGTGCGCTGCGCCATAAACAGCGGAATTATTATTTTTGTATATTGCAAAGCCGGAATGACTGCGGTCATTCCGGCTTTGCTTTTTCACGGGAAGGGGTCGTAACAGGTAGTGGCATTTGCTTCGCAAACCGGTCTGCGGCTCAAAAGTCCCACTGGGACTTTCATGCCCTGCGGGCACCGCCGTCCTTTCTGGTTCTCTTTTGGCGCGCAAAAGAGAACGTATCCGGCGGCAATGCATTTTATAAAAGCCATACAAACCTGCCCCACACGAATACCTACTGCACAAGAAGCAGCTTATCTTCGTGAAAAAGCAAAACAGCCAGACCCGCGGAACTTGTCGGGGCAAGGCCCCTCCATCTTGCTCCCGCAAGAACGTTCTGCCGCTTGAAAGCCCCACTGGGGCTTTCATTGCTGCGCAACCGCGGTCTGGCTGTTTTGCAATCATGATAATTTTTCCGCTGAATATGCCCAGAGCGAAGCGGAGGGCATTCTAAATCATCAGAGTGTCAGCCCAGCAAAATTTCCACCGCTTCCCGCAGGGTGGGCACTTCGCCCACATTGCCCGGGAAGATGATGTACGGAGTGCCGGGGAACAGGCTTTCGGCACCGGTCTGCCATACCGGGATGCCCGGCCGGATCTGGCCCAGCACCTTGGCGCATTTCACGCGCAGGGCCTTCACGCCCACGTCGCTGCTGGTGATGCCGCCCTTTGCCACCACAAAAGCCGGGGAAGCGGTCAGCCTGCCCACGCAGCTTTGCAGTGCATCGCTGATGGCAACGCTGCGCACGAGGGCTGCTTCCGGGGTGTCGTCCGGCAGGGTGAGCACCACGCGCTTTGTGGACACGCAGCAGGTGATGCCCTTTGCGATCTGCTGTGAGCAGTGGGCCACGATGGCGGCTGCTTCCTTTTCCAGCTCGCCCGGCACCAGCACCTTGTCGCTGTCCATCTCAATAAACTCGATGCCCTGTACTTTTTTCAGTTCTTCCAGCTGGGCCGTGGTCTTTTTGGTGTGGCTGCCCACCACGATGATGCCGCCTGCCTTGCTTTTCTGCGTGACCATCTTTTCCCGGGTGAGCAGCGGCTGGTCGGAAATATTGCCGATGGCCTTGACCAGTGCGGCCGCACTGCGGATGGTGAAGTGACGGCCCTTTGCCATGGCGCGGTACAGTGCCACTGCAAACACCTTCACATCGCAGTCCGCCACTGCGTTGACGATCACATGGCCGTAATCGTGCACCGCCAGCAGCTGGGCCTCGATGCCGTCAAAGTCCATGGCGCGCAGGCTTTCCAGCGAGATGCAGGTCACGTCTCCTGCACGGACTTTGCCGCCGGTTTTTTCCTCAATGTATTCGCACAGGTTGCTGGCGTGGTAGCCAAAGGTCTCGTCCTTGGCAAATTCGGTCTGGCCGCAGGGCACAAGCTCTGCGCCGTAGCGCACATAATGCACATTGTCCAGTGTAAAGCGTCCGCCCTCGCGGAAGTAGGGGCACAGGATGTCGCCATCCATTTTGTAACCGTTCTCAGCCTCCGTCACCTCGCGCAGCAGGTCGGTCTCCAGCGGGTAGTGGCCGCGCAGGGTGGAGTCGCCGCGGCTGATGATAAGGTAGTCCATGCCGAACTCGCGGGCCACCTTGGCGGTGTTCTCCGCGATCTCGCGGTGGGCCTTGGTGGTCTCGGCCACGGTAAAGCCGCGGCTGTTGGTCAGAATAAAGAAGAGCTTTTCCGGCGCAGCAAAGCCCTTGCGCAGGCTTTCTACCGTCCAATTTGTATAAACATAGATATCATGTACCGTCTGTACGCCGGTAGGATCGTCGTCCAGCACAATGATCTTGCGGTTGCTGGCGGCAGCTTCGGCGGCAAGGGCGGCGTTCAGTTTTTCCTCATCCACCTGCGGAAAATTGGCCAGAACATCGGCACTGCGGATCTGTTCCATCTGAAGCTCCTCCTTTATTCGTACAGCACCTGTGCGATCAGCACCAGCGGCTCGTCGCCCAGGCAGGCGATCTGGTGGGTGTCGCCGGGCATGGCGGCAATGATGTCGCCCTTCTCCAAGATCTGTTCCTCGCCGTTGATGATGTGAACAGCGCGGCCGGAGACGATGACCATGCTTTCCATCTCGTGCTCATGCGTGTGCCTGCCAATGGTCACGCCCGGTGCCAGCGTGTGGCGCACGTAGGCGCGGCCCTTGCCCAGCATTTCGGCAGGCGCATCCAGCAGGCGTTCCATCATCACGGTGCCCTCGCCGCCCATGCAATGGGGGATCGGAGTGGGTTTCATTTCAGAAGCTTTCTTATACAACATCCCATGTTCCACCTTTCAAGTCATCTGCAGCAGCATACGGCAGAGTGTTTTTAAACATCCTACCTTTCAAGTCAAGTCCATTATACATGAGCGCAAGCGGAATAGCAAGATTTTTTCCTGAAAAGCTGTTCAATTTTGTGCAATGCGTTTTGTGCAATCTGGCTGATATCCCGCCGTTCCTGCTCCGCAGGCATACAAAAAAGCTTCCCCGCCGCAGGCACGCAGCCCACGGAAAGGGAAGCTTTTGTCTGATTCAATTTCGGGTGCATCTGACGGAAGTAGTACACCGCAGCATAACACTCCGCTTTCCTTTTTTCGGATCCCGAAATAAATTGGAACTCTGCACATGTTCAAGCTGCAGTTTTTGTGTTTTTTTCAGAGAATCCGTTTTTTGTTGCCGGAGCAGCGTTTCTTTTGTATAATGGCAGTGATGGAAGGCCGATGCCTTTTGCAGATTTTTAATCACGACGTTTCAAAAGCGAGGTGTACTGATTATGGAATGGGCAAAATTGCTGTCAACTGAAAAGCTTTCTTCTGAACCTCCTGAGCCCGATTCGTTCAAGGAGTATCCCATCAATGCATTTGAAAAGGACTACAGCCGGATCGTTTCCAGCGCTGCATTCCGCAGGCTGCAGGATAAAACGTAGGTGTTTCCTCTGGATAAGAGTGATTTCATCCGAACCCGCCTGACACACTCGATCGAAGTCTCCACGATCGCCCGGCAGCTTGGCATCATGATCTCCAAAAACACAACACAGTACAAGCCAACTGATATTGCTGTGCCGGAGGATGCCGAAGCCATCGCATCGGTCCTGCTCTGCGCCGGCCTTTTGCACGACCTCGGCAATCCGCCCTTCGGGCATTTCGGCGAGACCGTGATCGGCGACTGGTTCAAAGAGAACCTCGACCATGTAAAATACAAAGGACAGCCCCTTCGCAGCTGGTTATCCGCGCAGATGATCGCTGATCTGGAAAATTTTGAGGGCAATGCACAGGCGCTGCGGATCCTGCTGAAAGCAAAACACGGTTCCAGCCTCAATCTGTCCAAAGCGATCATCAGCACGCTGGTAAAATACCCCACCGACTCCTGCTCCGTTGATAAAGGCAGTGCGGATATCCGAAAGCACAAACTCGGCTTCTTCGCTGCAGAACAGGAGACTTTTGAGCAGATCTCGGAAGCGGTTGGGACCACCACTCCCGACAAAGGCATCGTGCGCCATCCGCTGACCTACCTGCTGGAAGCGGCCGACGACATTGCATATTCTACTGCCGATCTGGAAGATGCCTTTAAAAAGGGCCTGTTCACCCTTGACCAGTTCATTGAATATTACACAAATTCTTATGACCATTCAAAGATCGTTCCCCACAGAAGCCCTGAGTACTTCTCCGATGAGCGGATCCAAGAACTTTCCGCGCTGCGCGGTGCAGACCACACCCCAGAAAACGACAGCGCTGCATTTAAAAAATGGCTCACCCAAACGCGTCAGTGGCTGATGTATGTAGCCATCTACCGTTTTTCCTGCAAATATAAAGAGATCATGGCCGGAACCTACTGCGGTGATCTGTTTGAAGGAACCAATCACGCCATCACCATTGACATTCTGAAAGGGGCCATGCGGAAATTCGCCTTCGATACGCCCGGCATCCTGAAACTGGAGCTGTCCGGACAGGTCATTCTCGATTTTCTGCTGGATCATTTTGTTCCCGCCGTGCTGTACTATGACTCTGCATACTGCACCGACGGGCAGGCACCTTCCAAGGCCGACAAAAAGCTTCTCGCCATCTTCTCCGGCAATTACAAGCAGGATTACCAAAACACCCGAACCGGCACGGAATCTTTTGACTTGTACCTCCGGCTGCTGATGGTCACCGACTATATCAGCGGCATGACAGATTCCTATGCCCGCACGCTGTACCGCGAGCTTAGCGGTATTGAATAACGCTGCCCTGTTCAAATCCCACGTGCCCGGTTCGTCTGCCGCTTATGGGCTACGGCATGATCGTTCAAGAACTGCTGATACATCACTCTGGAAGCCTCGCACAACTTCAAATCAGGTGCCAGCTTTTTTACGAAGACACTGCTTGCGAATGCGAACGCCTTTTGAATTGCAAAATGATTTTTCGGTTGCTATACTGGGCTTATCGAAAATTTTCGGGAGGATGCTGCAATGACCGCACAGACAATGCAACTCGGGAACAGACCTTGCCGCATTTACGGCGAAGCCCATGCAGAATACCTACTGCTCCAAATGACCGGCGAACACGAGCTGCAAAGCATGGACCATGAAGTGACAGTGATTGCGCAGAGCAGCTGGAATTTTTTGTTTGCGGCTATCCCAGTGGAAAACTGGAACGATGCCCTTTCTCCGTGGGAAGCCCCTGCTGTGAGGGGAAAGCAAGGTTTCGGCGGCAATGCTGCGGACACCCTGCGCTTTCTGACGGAACAGGTCATTCCCACACTGGAGCAGCGGTATCCTCTCCCGAAAAACGTCAAAATCATTCTGGGTGGCTACTCGCTGGCCGGGCTGTTTGCTTTGTGGTCATCCACCCAGACTGATCTGTTTTATGGCATCGCCGCCGCCTCCCCCTCTGTGTGGTTTCCGGGTTGGATGGAGTTTGAACAGCAGCACCCGATGCAGGCACAGCACGTTTATCTGAGCCTTGGTGACAAGGAAGAGCGCACGAAAAACACCGTCATGGCTGCGGTGGGCGATAACATCCGCGCCCTGCACAGCCGGCTTACAGCGCGTAGCACAGACTGCACCCTTGAATGGAACAGCGGCGGGC
>ERZ779875.1978-NODE-1978-length-11935-cov-25.911111_pt1 | contig 11935 bp, 5 predicted proteins | sample MGYA00511246_ERZ779875 | MGnify/ENA primary metagenome ERZ779875 (study PRJEB29588, sample SAMEA2155093) | human gut metagenome | biome: human gut; feature: human-associated habitat; material: faeces | place: Denmark | collected 2008/2010 ... | reverse complement strand
AGCCGCCGGAGCGGTGCTTGAGCCGTTAGGCGGGAATTGTGCGGTATTGCCTTAGAACCCCCAGTGCAGAAAATCAGCATCTTGCACGATTATTTGAAATATTTTTTGTGAATACTCTTGACAGAGCGTGGTTTATCCGCTATTATAATAAATGCGTGAGTTAAGGGGTCAAGTGCGGCCAAAATGGAAGCACAACCCCCGCAAAAAACTGCGCGGAATAATCAAGAAAGGAGAAAAGAAATGCCTACTTTTAACCAGCTCGTACGCAAAGGCCGTGAGGTCCTGGTAACCAAGAGCACTGCTCCTGCCCTTCAGAAGAGCTACAACTCCCAGAAGAAGCAGTACACCACCATGAACAGCCCCCAGAAGCGTGGTGTTTGCACCGCTGTTCGTACCATGACCCCCAAAAAGCCCAACTCTGCTCTGCGTAAAGTTGCCCGTGTCCGCCTGACGAATGGTATCGAGGTCACCTCCTACATTCCTGGTATCGGCCATAACCTGCAGGAGCACAGCGTTGTCCTGATCCGTGGCGGTCGTGTTAAGGACCTGCCCGGTGTCCGTTACCACATCATCCGTGGTACTCTGGATACTCAGGGTGTTGCAAACCGTAACCAGGCTCGCAGCAAATACGGCGCAAAGCGTCCCAAGGCCGGTGCCAAGAAGTAAGGAAACATCTTTTCGCCATAAAATGGTCAGCTGACCCTTTTGTGGCATAACGGGAGTTTTCTTTAACTTTCGAGTACCGATGATATCATTAATGTGAAGGAGGGAAGAAAGATGCCCAGAAGAGGTAAAATCGCAAAGCGCGAAGTTCTGGCTGATCCTATTTACAATTCCAAGCTCGTCACCCGTCTGGTCAACAGCATCATGCTGGATGGCAAGAAGGGCGTCGCTCAGAAGATCGTTTACGAAGCTTTTGAGACTGTCAAAGAGAAGACCGGCAACGATCCTCTCGAAATGTTCGAGAAGGCCATGGAAAACATCATGCCCAGCCTCGAAGTTAAGGCCCGCCGTGTCGGCGGCTCCACCTACCAGGTCCCCCTGGAGGTCAGCCCCGCCCGCCGCGAGACCCTCGGCCTGCGCTGGCTGACTCTGTACAGCCGCAGCCGTGGTGAAAAGACCATGTCCGCTCGCCTGGCCGCCGAGATCATCGACGCTACCAACAACGTTGGCGGCGCCGTCAAGAAGCGCGAAGATACCCACAAGATGGCAGAAGCCAACAAGGCTTTCGCGCATTACCGTTATTGATCTGCTTACTGAGGAGGTTTAAGCCATGGCAACGCCGAGAGACGTATCCCTGCAAATGACCCGAAATATCGGTATCATGGCCCACATCGACGCAGGCAAGACCACCACCACCGAGCGCATTCTGTACTACACCGGTATTAACCATAAGATCGGTGAAGTTCATGACGGCGCTGCTACGATGGACTGGATGGAGCAGGAACAGGAACGTGGTATTACCATCACTTCCGCTGCAACCACCTGCTACTGGAGCCACACCGAGACCCAGCACGATCCGGCTCTGTTCAAAAAGAACCGTCATCGTATCAACATCATCGACACCCCGGGCCACGTTGACTTTACTGTTGAAGTTCAGCGTTCTCTGCGTGTTCTGGACGGTTCTGTTACCGTTCTGGCCGCAAAGGGTGGCGTTGAGCCTCAGTCTGAAACCGTTTGGCGCCAGGCTGACGAGTACAAGGTTCCCCGCATGGTTTACGTCAACAAGATGGATACCATGGGTGCTGACTTCTTCCGCTGCGTACAGATGATGCATGATCGTCTGCATGCCAACGGTGTGCCTATCCAGCTGCCTGTCGGCCAGGAAGACACTTTCCGCGGCATCATCGATCTGATCGACATGAAAGCCGATATCTACTATGATGATATGGGCAATGATGTGCGCGTTGAGGAAATTCCTGAAGACCTGAAAGAACAGGCTCAGGAATATCATGACAAGCTGATCGAAGCTGTTGCTGAGACCGACGAAGAGCTGATGATGAAGTACCTGGACGGCGAAGAGCTGACCAAGGGAGAAATCAAGGCTGCTCTGCGTAAGGCTACTATTTCCAACGAGATCGTTCCTGTTGTCTGCGGCTCTTCTTACAAGAACCGTGGCGTTCAGAAACTGTTGGATGCAATCGTTGATTATATGCCCGCTCCGACCGACGTTGCGGCCATCAAGGGCACCAACCCGGAGACTGGCGAGGAAGAAGATCGCACTTCTTCCGATGATCAGCCGTTCTCTGCACTGGCATTCAAGATTATGACTGACCCGTATGTCGGTAAGCTGTGCTTCTTCCGCGTGTACTCTGGTACCGTTGAGGCTGGCACCACTGTTTACAACTCTGTTAAGGATCAGGACGAGCGTATCGGCCGTATCCTGCAGATGCATGCAAACAACCGTAAGGATATCGACATCTGCTACGCTGGCGATATCGCCGCTGCTGTTGGTCTGAAGAACACCACCACTGGTGATACCCTGTGCGATGAGAAGCATCCCATCATCCTCGAGTCCATGAACTTCCCCGAGCCGGTTATCCGCGTTGCCATTGAGCCCAAGACCAAGGCTGGCAGCGAGAAGATGGGTATTGCCCTGTCTAAGCTGGCTGAAGAGGACCCGACTTTCCGTACCTGGACCGATGAAGAAACCGGTCAGACCATCATCGCCGGCATGGGCGAGCTCCACCTGGAAATCATCGTGGACCGTCTGCTCCGCGAGTTTAAGGTCGAAGCTAACGTTGGCGCACCTCAGGTTGCCTACCGTGAAACCATCCGCAAGGATGCTAACCAGGAAACCAAGTACGCACGTCAGTCCGGTGGTAAGGGCCAGTATGGTCACGTTAAGATCAAGATTGAGCCCAACCCGGGTAAGGGTTATGAGTTTGTCAACGGTATTGTTGGCGGCGCTATCCCGAAGGAATACATCCCCGCTGTTGACAACGGTATCCAGGGCGCGATGAAGTCCGGCATTCTGGCTGGCTATCCCGTCGTGGATGTCAAGGTCACTCTGTGGGACGGCTCCTATCATGAAGTTGACTCCTCTGAAATGGCGTTCTCCATCGCCGGTTCCATGGCATTCAAGGATGCTATGAAGAAGGCTGATCCCGTCATTATGGAGCCCATCATGAAGGTTGACGTTGTTGTTCCTGACGAGTATATGGGCAACGTCATTGGCGACTTGAACAGCCGCCGCGGCGCGATCCAGAACCAGGAATCCACCGATGGCACTGCCCGTGTCACCGCTATGGTTCCTCTGTCCGAGATGTTCGGTTACGCTACTGACCTGCGTTCCAAGACCCAGGGCCGTGGCCAGTACTCCATGGAGCCGGCTGATTACCAGCAGGTTCCCAAGAGTGTTGCAGATAAGATCATGACCGAGCGCAATAAGGGCTGATTCTGCACAAATTCGCGCAAAATACTTGATTTTTCTTGAAAAATCTAGTATGATAGCCTTACAACAGGCTATTTTATCTGTTTGAATTAAAGGAGGATACTTCCAATGGCTGAAAAGGAAAAATTTGACCGCTCTTTGGAGCATGTCAACATCGGTACCATCGGTCACGTTGACCACGGCAAGACCACTCTGACTGCCGCTATCACCAAGGTTCTGGCTCTGAAGGGCGACGCCGATTTCATGGATTACTCCAGCATCGATAAGGCTCCTGAAGAGAAGGCTCGTGGTATCACGATCAACACCGCTCACGTTGAGTACCACACCGCGAAGCGTCACTATGCCCACGTTGACTGCCCGGGCCATGCTGACTACATCAAGAACATGATCACCGGTGCTGCTCAGATGGACGGCGCTATCCTGGTTGTTGCTGCAACCGATGGCCCGATGCCGCAGACCCGTGAGCACATCCTGCTGGCTCGTCAGGTTGGCGTGCCCAAGATCGTTGTGTTCCTGAACAAGTGCGATATGGTTGACGACGAAGAGCTGCTCGACCTGGTCGAAATGGAAGTTCGCGAACTGCTGGACAGCCAGGATTTCGATGGCGACAACACCCCGATCATCCGTGGTTCCGCTCTGAAGGCTCTGGAGAGCACTTCCAAGGATCCCGATGCTCCGGAATACAAGTGCATTTGGGAGCTGATGGACGCTGTTGATAGCTACATCCCGACCCCGGACCGTGCTGCTGATAAGCCGTTCCTGATGCCCGTTGAGGACGTTATGACCATCTCCGGCCGTGGCACCGTTGCTACCGGTCGTGTTGAGCGTGGTACTGCTCATGTCGGCGATCAGATGGAAATCGTTGGTCTGAAGGAAGAGAAGCTGACCACCACCATTACTGGTCTGGAAATGTTCCGCAAGAGCCTTGAGTTCGCTCAGGCTGGCGACAACATCGGCGCTCTGCTGCGTGGTATTGACCGTGACCAGATCGAGCGTGGCCAGGTTCTGGCTGTTCCCGGCTCTGTTCATCCCCACACCACTTTCGATGGCCATGTTTACGTCCTGAAGAAGGAAGAAGGCGGCCGTCATACCCCGTTCTTCAACAACTATCGTCCTCAGTTCTACTTCCGTACCACCGACGTTACCGGCATCATCACCCTGCCCGAAGGCACTGAGATGTGCATGCCCGGCGACAACGTTGATATGCACGTTGAGCTGATCACCCCGGTTGCCATGGAAGAAGGCATGCGTTTCGCTATCCGCGAAGGCGGCCACACTGTTGGTTCCGGCGTTGTTTCCAAGATCGAGAAGTAATTTTCGGCTTGTGATATAGCTTTCAAGGCTCCTGCTGTTAAGGCAGGGGCCTTTTTGTTGTGTACGACTTATGGGGCGGGGAGGGGGCAAAGGCCGGGTGTGGAAGACCAAGGAAGGCATCATGAAAACATCAGGAATTGTAGATAGGGGAGAGGACACCATTCGGAACTTTGAAAAAGTGGAGCAGAAGGGGGCACTCACACCGCCCTACCTTGGGAAGGTGTATTTCAGGTCGCGGTTAAGGGGCAAGGGTTGATCTATCCCTAAGTTTTCGGAACGGTCAGGAACGCTCTCTACAGTACAATTTATAATGGGCAATTCTCAACCTCCAATTTTCCCTTCAAGTTTCCTCCAATCTCTGCCAAATCTCTCAACAACAAGCCGAACCGAAATGACAAAAAATGCGCGATTACAATACCGGGTGATTGTATTAAGAGATTGCAAAGAACATTATCGGGGTAAATGTTTAATCATTTGATAAAATCAGGAATAAACCATTCAAAAATGTTAATGAATACCGCCAAAGAGTCACCGCACCACAACGCAAATAATGTGCGAAAAGCAGGTTTCAGTTGATTCAAGGACAAAAATTTACATAGAAACCGCTCTAATTAACTATGCAAATTCTGGCAACTGTGATATAATGTATATACTTGGATGTGTCGGAAAGGTTATCATTTGCGGGATCAAGGCATGCAGCCGGTACAACGTTTTGTCAGCCGCTGTGCCGGGGCCAAAAGCCCCAAAAGCAGGCCGCAGCCCGGCAAGGGATCGCCAGACCGAGGGGAGCACAACCAGGCGTTTTGCAATCAACACCTGCAAAGTGCCGCACATCTGCCGTACCACTTTTCACACAAAAGGGGAAAGTAGTAACACTTAAGGGAGGATAAAACTATGAAGAAAAACCTTCAGCGTTTTGGTGCATCCGTGCTGGCAGCAGCCATGGTTGCCCAGAGCGTGGCGCTTCCCGCAACAGCCGAAACTACCAAGATTGATTCTTCGGTAGCGCAGTCTGTTGCAGCTAGCGCAGCAAGCGCGGCCAGCGCTGTGCAGTCCCTGCCCAAGTTCACCAGCACCGCAGACCTGATCAAGCAGACAGCCCAAACGCTGGCTGCCCAGGGCGAAGTGCATGAACTGGAGCAGGACGATGCCAAGCTGGAAGCGACTGCACAGAGCAAGGCGGGCATGAGCCTTGCAGCGTTGGAAAATGCATTGGCCGATGCCATGTACGCCAACGCCGCAGCCGGCAAGATCAACACCGAAGCCTATGGCCTGAACAAGGACGAGATGGCATCGGTGATGGCTGCCACCATCAAAACGTATCATCTGTCCAGCGCCGTTACCGACCTGGGCTATGAGACGAACGCCGCAGGCGTTGTGACCGCCGTTACCTTTACCGGCAGCTCCGGCATGACCTCTGCGATGGAGTCCATGACCAACAGCGATGATGAAGTGATTGCGCAGCAGGCTGACAGCTACGCACAGGCTTACGTTGCTGAAAACTCCGATACCTTTGCGGCCAGCGCCGCTGCAGACGGCCATACCTATGGCGAGCCGAAATGGTACTGGAATGACACCAACCCGGAGGATGGCCATACCCATACCTGGAAGGAAACCCCCGATGGTTACTGGACCAAGACCGATGACGGCTGGGCTTACACCGCTGTGTATACCTGTGAAAAGGACGATGCCTACCAGAAGGTAGAAGGCACCGTAACCAAGGATACCACCGAGGCAAAGCCCGGCGTTGCCGGCAAGACCGTTTACTCTGCCAGCGTGCCCGCTGACAAGAGCCCGGTTAAGAAGGAATACAAGGAACCCACCACCCGCACCGACGACATTGCCGCCCTGCCCTGCCAGAGCCATGTTGTGTCCAAGGATGCAGATGGCAACTTTGTTGCTACCTTCAACTGGGAAATGAAGAAGGTCGAGGGCGAGCTGGCCGCTGACTACAGCAACGCCCAGCTGTTCTATGACAGCGAAACCGGCAAAATTTCTGCCGGCGCTCCCGTTACCATTGACTGGGAATGCACCAGCGTCACCTTCAAGTGCGCTGTCTGCGGCGAAGAAATCAAAACCCAGCCGGTAATGACCATGCCGGTCAGCGTTGTGGTAGACCAGAATAACAATTCCGTCTACATCAACGTGGGCGGCACCCCGACCCTGGATACCACCTCCGGCGGCGTCGGCGTTACCCTGGTGTCCGCAATGAAGGACGGCAACTGGTACGATATGCAGAACAACCCGGTTGACGCAAGCAAGGTGAACTTCACCTATCAGAGCGGCGACAACAAGGGCAAGAACAGCCTGCTGCTGTACGACAGCCAGAAGACTGCCGTGTATGTGGACGACCAGGGCAACCAGGTCACCAATACTTACGATGTCTCGACTGCGCAGATGAACTACTACTACTTCCAGCTGTCGCAGTTCAACCAGGACGAAGCAGAGTACTTCGGCGTGGCTGCTCCGTTCTGGACCTCCAAGGGCGTTCAGAAGCAGGGCGAGGATGGCAGCATCACCGGCACCATGGGCGCAATCAAAGTGCTGTGCAACCTGGACCCCAACCAGGATGTGCCCCCGACGACCATGGCATATATGCTGCAGTTCCTGCCGCAGGGCTTTATGTCTTACGTCATGAACTATGGCGAAGCTCTGAAAGGCATCCGTGATGCAGGCTTGGCACAGGTTGCCAAGCTGGGTGACAGTGCTGACTATGTCACCAAGCTGCTGATCCTGCATGACTGGATCTCCCAGGTTGCAGAATTCGATATGGGCTCCATGGGCGATATCACCGGCGGCGGCAACAACGACCCCATCCAGATGACTGCTTTCGGTGCCCTGCTGGGCGGCGAGATCGGCGCTAAGGGCGTTGAGTATGGCTGCATCTGCCTGGGCTATGCATCTGCATTTAACTACATGGTCCAGAATTTGCCTGACAACAAGGAAATCTATAAAAAGACCGTTGACGGCAAAGAAGTTTGGAAGACCCCCGATGAAGTAGGCGATAACGCTGTTGTTGACTTTGCCCAGATCCTGTATTACTGCGATACTTCTGATACCAGTGTTGCCGGTAATGCGTTCGGCGGCGGCATGTTCAACAACGTCCACTACTTCAACGCAGTCAAGGTCAACAAGCTGCAGGGCGACAGCAACTCTGCTACGATGACCACCGGCGAAGCCAACAAGAACTGGTACTATGTTGACGTCTGCTATGACGATGTGAACACCGAGTGCATGGCCCAGACCCGCGTTGAGAACGCAGGCGACCTGCGCCATGTCAACTTCCTGGTTTCTCCCTCCGGTCTGGAAGGCCGTTACAGCAAGTACTATGATTACATTGACTCGCTGTACGATGGCTACACCTACACCAAGAACAAGAATCCCGATGTGGATGATGACGGCAATGTTGTGTTGAACAACGGCAAGCCGCATTACTCTTACACCAAGGCGGAGAACAAGAACGAGACCCGTTACACCGATACCTGCTACGAGGATACTTGGTTCACCTCTATCTGCAGCCCCATCTACTTCGACAATAATTACTTCTATTACGTTGATACCACGACCAACCAGAACCTGTATAACAACATGCGCCGCCAGCAGTCCGAGAACGGCAACAACGGCAACTCTGGTTCCGGCAGCTCTGGTAACAACTCCCAGATGCAGCAGTTCATGAAGAAGATGCAGAACCAGGGCCCCGATACTCTGGAAGCACGTCCGCGTAATGCGAACTACTATATCCGCAAAGAGGATTCCAGCAGCAGACCCGGCGGCTTCAGCATGAGCAGCTTTACCAAGACGGATGACCCGTTTGATATCATCCTGATGTACTACAACGATCTGAAGAAAACCAGCAGCAACTTCAATGATGACGACAGCAATGCCGAGGTTCTGGCCGAAGCTGGTACCATCTATAAGATCGATACCAGTGCAGTAGATAAGCATACCAAGGTTGAAAACAACCTGAACACCGAGTGCCTGGCAGACGCTGCTGCAAAGCGGATCTACCCCGCACTGGTACACTCTACCGCACTGTATGATGGCAAGCTGTACTTCAACGTCAACAACGCCATCTACCGTATGGACCCGACCACCGGCGCAGTGGAAGAAGTGAAGGAATACAACACTGTCTATGGCGGCATTAAGCTGACCAAGGATAAGGACGGCAACAAGGTTCCCGATACCCACTTTCCCGGCATGAGCATGGTTATCATGGATAGCGCCCAGGATACCAGCAGTGTGAAGTATCTGAACACCTTCAAGAACCATCCTCTGGCGGGCCTGACCCTGCGTGACAGCTACAGCTTTGCTACCACCACCCAGCAGGGCCAGACTGTGATCACCGGCATCAACACCACCAAGGATCAGCTGGTCGTTTCTGTCGGCACCAACCTGTCCAACACCTATAAGGAACTGGTGGACGGCAAGGCAGAAGTCAAGACCGATGCCTCCGGCACTTCTTATGCAAACCGTAAGAGCTACAAGACCGAGTCCTGGAACTACAACCCGAGTTACAACCAGAACATGAGCAGCTCTGACGAGAAGAACAAGAACGAAGAGTTCATGTGGTGCGCTAACCTGGTTGAAACCATGCCGATGTCCGACATGGTCAGCGACCTGAGCAGCGGCGCAACCACCGATGTTACCGTTGAAGCATGGTGCGATACCCCCGCTTACACCCAGGCCCGCACCACCAAGTACGGCCTGACCAAGGGTGAAAAGAAGTACGCTGACGGCGCACTGCCCAAGGGCCATACCTGGGCTCTGGACGAGCTGGAAACCAAGTCCGTTGGCAACAATGTGTACCTGTGCTCTGATTGCCATACCGCAACCGAAAGCACCCCCCACACCGTTACCCTGCCCGATGCAGTTGAAGGCGTTACCCTGACCCTGGGCACCACCAACCACGACTACATCAAGGACGATACCGTTACCCTGACCGTAGAAAAGGAAGGCACCGATATCGTTACCGTTACCGCAAAGAACGGCGATACCGATGTTGCCCTGACTGAAGTTCAGGAAGCAGCGCAGGACGAAGCCGCAGCCCAGGCTACCACCGAAAAGGCTAAGACGGTTTACACCTTCACCATGCCGAACGGCGATGTGGACATCAGCGTTACCAAAAACGCCAAGACCTATGCGGTCAATGTTGCTCCCCTGACCAATGGTGAGATCACTGCTTCCGCTAAAGAAGCAGCTGAGAAGGAAACCGTAACCCTGACTGCTAAGCCCGCGACCGGCTATGCCCTGAAGGCTGGCAGCGTGAAGGTTACCTACAAAGACGCTGACAACACCGAGCAGCCCGTTGAAGTGAAGGCTGATACCGAAAAAGCCAACACCTACACCTTTGCAATGCCTGCTTACCCTGTCAACGTCAGCGCAGAGTTTGTTAAGGAATACAAGGTTACCGCAGCTCCTGCTGATAACGGCACTGTTACCGTAGACCCGACCGCAGCTGTTGAAGGCACCGACGTTACCGTTACCGTTAAGGCAGCTGATAACTACCAGCTCAAGGCTGACAGCCTGACCTACAGCTATCAGATCGGCGAAGATACCAAGACCGAAAAGCTGACCCTGACCGATGGCAAGGCTACCTTCAAGATGCCTGCCGCTGATGTTACCGTTAGCGCTGTGTTTGAAGCACTGACTGCAACTCCGACTGCAACTCCGACTGCAACTCCGACCGCAACTCCGACTGCAACTCCGACTGCAACTCCGACTGCAACTCCGACCGCAACTCCGACCGCAAAGCCGGCAGAGCCGACTGCTGTGCCGGAGCCGACTGCTGTGCCGGAGCCGACTGCTGTGCCGGAGCCGACTGAGGCACCGTCTACTGAACCCGAAACGCGCACCGCTCACGGTGCCGCTGAAAAGACCACCATTACCGCAATGGCTGTCTTTACCTGCACCGATAAGAACTGCGCAAGCGCACAGTTCGTGGATGCAACTGTAAAGCAGACCAGCGGCGTTACCACCGCTGCTGTCAACTTCAACGGCAAGGACTACACCGCCAAGTACGGCGAGAAGAACGGCTGGGTTGAAGAAAACGGCAAGAAGTACTGGTACGAAAAGGGCGTGAAGCAGGGTACCACCGGCCGCGGCAAAGAGATCTATGATCCCGATTCCGACGCTTGGTACTGGCTGGATGCTGTCCAGGGCGGCGCAATGACCGTCAGCAAGGACGTTTACCAGGAATCCGCCGCCGGCCAGTGGGCTGATAAGCCCGATGGCACCGGCAAGTGGGTCCGTTACGATGAGAACGGCCACATGGTCAAGGGCTGGCAGACGACCGATAAGGGCACCTACTACTTTGACCTGATCACCGGCGCTATGGCTAAGGGCGCAGGCGATATTGACGGTGTACCTTGCGCATTTGACGAGTACACCGGTATCGCTCTGGACGGCCAGTGGCTGACCATCAACGGCGCTGACTTCTGGTACGAAAAGGGCGTTCGCCAGGGCCTGGATGGCCGCGGCAAGGAAATCTACGACCCGGCTTCCGACGCTTGGTACTGGCTGGATGCCGTTGACCAGGGCAAGAAAGCCACCAGCAAGGATGTCTATCAGGAATCCGAAGCTGGCCAGTGGGCTGACCGCGCCGATGGTACCGGCAAGTGGGTCCGTTACGATGCACAGGGCCACATGATCAAGGGCTGGAGCGCTGACAAGCGTTACTATTTCGACCCGATTTATGGCACCATGGCTAAGGGCGATGCAGTCATCGATGGCCGCACTTATCACTTTGATAAGAACACCGGCGTTCTGCAGTAATCCCACAGCCGAACAATGAGCTGTAACCAGCCCATTAACCTCTAAATAAAAATGCCGCAGCAGATGTAACAGTCTGCTGCGGCATTTTTGTATTTGTGGGCATAGGTTCGGCGAAATATTTGCCAGGCCAGTAGGGCGGGGGACCCCACCCCGCCGAAAGCTAGAAATAGTACACGATTAAAAAATCGCAATTTACCTTGCTATGCCGTAGGGGGCGGCGTCCCCGACGCCTCGGAGGAGCGTATAAATTACAGGCCTTTTGTTGGTAACTGTACGGTAGGGCGGCCAGCCCATTGGCCGCCGGATGAGCCCAGTCACAAATCTCATTTATCAGGCTCTGCGCGAGGAACCACCCCTCACCGGCTTTCGCCGGAGCTCCCCTCTAAGGGGAGCCAGTATCTTACCTTATGATTGTGGTGGCTCCCCTGGAGGGGAGCTGGACGCGAAGCGGCCTGA